>Ga0187862_10000581_pt1 | contig 41539 bp, 40 predicted proteins | sample June2016WEW_10_1_FD_133003 | JGI IMG/M metagenome (GOLD analysis project Ga0187862, IMG submission 133003) | Peatland microbial communities from SPRUCE experiment site at the Marcell Experimental Forest, Minnesota, USA - June2016WEW_10_150 | ecosystem: Environmental > Terrestrial > Soil >... | reverse complement strand
TAACCAGTTCTTCGATTCCCATCTGCGAGATCAGTTCCACATTGAGCCGGGCGAGTTTGACAAAGTGATCGCGGTCCCCCGACCAGAGCAGATCATGGCCGCAGCACCTCTCGTTTTGCATTATCGCCGGATGAATATCGAAAAAGTTCATGATCCTGAGCGCATCGACCAAAATGTCGCTGGTGCTTATGCCCAGGTGATTCTTGAAAAATGTATCGAAGTAGGGTGCGCACCCTCCGAAAAACAGGGTTTTGCTTTCCGGATCGGTTTGAATTTCGGGCGGCAGCCATCTCCAATGCTCCACCGGCAGGTTGGGCGAGGTCAAAGCACGCATGAGGGAGTGGAAAAAACCTTCATGGGCTTCGAACCGGCCATTCCCGGATGCTGCGTTGCGCATCTCTTTTATAAAATCCGGAAAGCTGACCGCCGAAGGGCATCGATCATAGCAAAGGCCGCAGGTAAGGCAGGACCAGATGTCCTCCGTGATGCAGGAGGAGTCGAGGTCGCCCGCTACTACGGCGTTTGCGATTGCTCTCGGAGAAAACTGTTTCCCTGATAGAGCCACCGGGCATGCGGACGAACATTTGCCGCAGTCCTGGCAAGTGTTGATATTGTATGCGGCCATAATAGAGGCAGCCGACTCGGGAGAGAGTGCAGATTTTATTGTTGGACGTGGGGGTTCGACGGGCGTTTTGCCCAGTTGCTGAATCCTGTTTCTGAACGTGGTCAAAAAATCGAGCAGCTTTGAAGGCTGGTCGGGATAGAACGATGCGAAGCCCAGCCTCTCCTCTCCCAAACCCAGTAGACGAAGAATCCCCCTGGTGTCCTCCACGTTTCTTTCGGCAACACGGGTCCCGATCCCGTAACGGCAGGTGCCGGGCTCGCACCCGGCCAGGGCCACTCCGTCCGCCCCGGTTTCGAACGCCTTGAAAAGGAGCGACTTGGTGATTCGGCCGCTGCAAGGTATCCTTATCATCCGGATCTCGCGGGGCAGCGGAGCAAGCGTGTCCTGCAGGGTCTGAAATGCGGCGTGCGGGCACCAGTTGCACAGGAAAAGTATTATTTTGAGATCATCTTCCATGAATCTTTATCCGGTCAGGGTGTTGCTTCAAGAACCCCGAGCCGTTACCTCCTCAATCATCTGCTCCAGGAAGAGCCTGTCGCGATAGGGGCTGTCGGCGGCATCGGACGGACAGATCGAAATGCAGTTGCCGCAGCCCTTGCAAAGGGCCTCATCGACAACCGCATAACCAGACCCCATCGTGTTGGCATGAAAGCTCACCGCCCTATAGGGGCAAGCATTCACACACCGGCCGCATCCCCTGCAAAGGTTCTTGTTTATGGAAACCGTGTATCCCTTGTTTTGCCTGGGCCCCCGCGGCATGACGGTGGCTGCGATAATGCCTGCCGCAGTGCCCTTGATCCGTTCAGAGGCATTGATGGCCGGTGGACTGGCCAGCAGAAGCCCCGGTATCGAAGTGGCCCCTGGAACGAAAAAGGGGATTCCTCTGAGGCCCTTTGCCTGCATGGAGTGGGCAAACTCATGCGGTGGCATGTCCGGGTGAGGCATATAAGCTATATTTCTTCGTGCGCCGGCTCCCAGAATTACCGCTCCCGCGCTGAAAACCTGGTGGGTCCTGTCTTCCATAATCACCACCACCCGAAAGTCTCCCACTGTGCCCTTAAGGGACCTGGCGCACGATCCGAGAAATGCGTGGACGTTGGGATAATCCGGTACCGATGGAAGCGGCTTGTCGGGGCTTCCGAACAAGAAGACTTCCATTCCCATTTGACCCAGGGTCTGAGCACTCCTTAGCGCGGCTTCGGATTCACCGATTATGGCGGTTGTGAAGTTATACTGGCGCGCCGGCGTAGGAAGGGACTTGAGATGCGCCGAGCGCCGGATCGATCTTTGAAGGAGTCCTTTGAAGCGGCTTACAGCCAGGGCTGAGTCACTCTTTAACAGAGTAAGAGCCTCGCCTCGAAGGTTGCACGTCTCGGACATTGCCCTGGTTATACCGGTACCCTGGAAGATCGCAGCCTTCAGCCTGCTTCGCTGGTCGGTGCAGGAACTGCATATGAGGTCCAGGGGGCAGCACACGCAGGAAGCGAGTACGAATCGGGTGAGTCCTTTTTCCCGAATCGTTCTTAGTATTGAAGCGGCGCCTTCAAGTGTGCACGCCGAGGGAACCGACTCGGCGTATTCCACCGGCGAGTCCTCCGGAAGGCAGGAAATGAACCTGTCCAATTCCGGGTCCCACCCGAGCGAATCGTTGCAGCGGCATACAAAAACACCGATGCGAAGATCTGGTGTGAGCTGCGGTCCAGGAGGCGAAAACGAGATGCCATGTCCCTTCATGCGTGGAGCGCTGTCGCCGAGCAGCACAACAGCTTCGGCTGCAGCGGCAAAACCGCGTAGCGTCATGCCAAAAATGTCAGGTTTGGTGGCCTTTGAACTGTACGCACGGATTACGTCCTCGCCTTTCACTCCATGAGCGTCCGCCGGGTCGGCGATAATGACGACCCCAGCGTGTTCGATCGCTTCAAACGAATCGTCTGAGCAGGAAATAGCCTTCGCACTCGAGCATGCCTCGACACACTGGAAGCACTCCGAACATACGCCGCACTGGAGGCATCTGGACGTCTCTGAGTGGAGCTGATCTTCAGTCAGGCCGAGGGCGACCTCAAGGGAAAGCTCCCTGCGTGAAGCGCTACGACGCTCCGGCATCCTGGCTCGAGGAACAGAAGGAATTTCTGCTGTGATCTCCGGAAAGTCTAATTCCTGCGGACGGGATGAAGAGCAGCGCTCAGCGGATTGTCCAGTCAGAGAAGTTTCGCCGGTCAGAAAACTGTGAACGGCCTTAGCAGCCGCCCGGCCGGAGGCCATAGCCGATACGACCGTCGACGGTCCGGACGCTGCGTCGCCTGCCGCAAAGACATTATTGGCGGGCGTTCTTCCTTTGTCGTCCGCCCGGGTGAGCCCGTCAGGGGTGGCAGGGTTTTCTGCATAGCCGTCAAAAAGAGCCAGGTTTCCTGTCTGGCCTATTGATATAACGGCGCGTTCGAATTCAATCTCGAACGGCTTGCCGCCTTCAAGCGGGACCGGCCATGGGATTCCATTGACGTCGGGCCGGCCGGGGATGGTCGGAAGGAGGCGTATAGCCTTCAGTCTACCGCCATCTCCCAGAAATTCGGCAACTTTGAGGCTGGTCTTTATCTCTACTGCCTCTCTTAGCGTCTCTTCCACCTCCAGGGCGTCTGCAGGGAGCAGATCCTCGGGAAACCATGAAATCAATGTCACTTGGGCGCCAAGCCGAACAAGGGTTCGTGCGGCTTCAAATGCGGAGTTGCCGTCGCCGATGACCGCAGTTTTGCCGGAAACATACTTTATTTCACCCCGATGCACCGCGGAGAGGAATGAGACGCATCCGAAAACCCCGTCAAGTTTTTCTCCAGGGACATTCAGCTTTCGGTCTTCCCACAATCCTGTGGCGAGAACAATTGCTGAGAAATCCCGAGCGTTCCGTGAAGATTTATATTCGCAGCCCAGGCGGAATTCGATTCCAATCCGGTGAAGGTATTCGATTTCCTGGTCGAGCACGGGGCGGGGGAGCCGGTAAGGCCCGATTCCGTAGCGCAAAAGGCCCCCGGGCTCTTTTTCTTTCTCAAAGACCGTTACCTGGTATCCGAAGCGGATAAGGTCTGATGCTGCGGCAAGTCCGGCAGGTCCCGAACCCACCACGGCAATCTTTTCGGGCCGGGTCCTGGCTGGTGTTGCCTTAGCCAGGTCGGGAGACGCGTTATCGGCAATGAAGCGCTTGATGTCGCGTATGGCAAGGGGTTCATCCAGATCGTTCCTTCGGCATGCGGCCTCGCATGGATGAGTGCAGATCCTTCCGCAGATGCCGGGCAAAACGTTGTCCTTCCTGATAAGCTCGAGCGCATCCGTGTACTTCCCGGCACGCGCCAGTGCCATGTATCCCTGGACGTTAACTCCCAGAGGGCAATTTGCCTGACACAGAGGAGTCCTGCGCTTATCAATTACCGGTCTTCCAGGAAGGGCGTGCCTCCCTCCGTACTTTAGGGCCTTTGCACCGTCAGGGCCGACTGCCGGACAATTCTGCGCACATAGACCGCAAAGGATGCACTTATCTGCGTCAACGTAAGAGGCCGTTTTTTTGTAACGTATTGAAAATCCCTGGGGTGTGTGTTTGATCGACTTGATTGAAGCGGGAAGAAGAAGCCTGATCCTTGGATTTCTCATTATTCGAAGAAGCCCCGGTCGCAGGGCATAGTTGAAGCTAACCCCCGAGGGCATCCGCCAGATATCTGCAGCCAGTTTTTCGTTGAGGTCAGGGTCTTGGTCAATCAGTGTGACCGGTATCCCCATCTCGCCCAGTTTACTGGTTGCAGCGATCCCCGCCGGTGTAGCGCCGATTACGCACACCTTCTGGAGGCGTTCCTTGAGATTTTTCATGAACCGGCCCCCTTCTTGGCGGCGGCTTTTTTCTGCCTGGCCTTGAGCAGCGCCTGACCGAAATCGTAACCCTTGTTGAAGGCGGCTATGTTTACTTCCTCAGTTCCCTTGGGGACGGAATCGGCTACAGAGGCGAGCATGCCATTCAGGGAAACTGCGCAGGTTATTGAGGTCACAAAGCCGAGCATGACGATATTGGCCATCATCTTTCTGCCAAGTTCTTCGGCAATTCGGGTAGCAGGGATCGGGAAAACGTCCCCGCCGGCATTATCGGTAGACCTCACCATGTCCTGATCGATAATCAGGATTGCGTCGTCTTTGAGAAGATGGCGGTATTTCTCGTATCCCATCTGGGACATGCACACGAGGATGTCCGGATTGCGCACGTAGGGGTAATGGATTGGTTTGTCCGATATGATTAACTGGGCGCTGCAAGACCCGCCACGAGATTCAGGGCCGTAGGACTGCGTAAAAGTGCTCTCCCGATGGTCTGTAAGACAAGCCGCCGTCCCGAGCACCTGGCCGGCAAGGACTATACCTTGCCCGCCAAGGCCGGTGATGATAATCTCTTTTTTCAGTTTTTCGGTCGTGGTCCCGTCCATTGCACTCTCACTCGACTCTTGTTATCAGCCTTCGGGGCTCAATCTTTCGCGATTGAAGTTCGATCTCATGACGCACGCGGGCGGCATATCCTTTCGTAGCTCTCCAAAAAGGTCGGCTTGTCGTACTCTACGAATTTCCCAAGAGTTATGCCCTGCTTGAAGTCCAGGATAACTTCGGCAGGATTTGCGCCATTTTTTACTATTGCTTTTTCCTGATAGAGCTTGAGCGAATCAATCGGTTTCTGCCTGTTTCTGCGGCCGTACCCGGTAGGGCAGGGAGCCAGAACCTCAATGAACGAAAAGCCCCGGCGCGCGAGGGCTTCCCCGATCGACTGAGTAAGATCGCGCGTATGAAGCATTGTCCAGCGCGCAACGTAGGTGGCCCCGGAAGCGTATGCCAGCAGAGGCAGGTTGAATGGCGGCTCGGGATTGCCAAACGGTGTGGTCGACGTCTTGGCCAGACTGGGGGATGTCGGCGCAACCTGTCCACCCGTCATTCCGTAATTGAAGTTGTTCACGCAGATCACCGTCAGGTCCATGTTCCGTCTGGCTGCGTGAAGGAAATGATTTCCACCGATTGCAAACAGGTCTCCGTCACCGCTGAAAACGACAACGCTCAGTTCGGGATTGGCCAGCTTCATACCGGTTGCAAACGGGATTGCCCGCCCATGAGTGGTATGATAGGAATCGAGCTTGACGTACCCGGAGCCTCTTCCAGAACACCCTATCCCGGAGACTACTACTGTGTTTGTCAGGTTCCCCCCGGCTGACTCGATGGCGATCAGCGATGAAGAGAAAGCCGTGCCGATTCCGCATCCGGGACACCATATGTGCGGGATGCGATCGGTTCGCAGGATGTTATCGAGTGGATGTTTTGGGGAGCGATTGTTGTTCATGCGCGTCCTGACTCAAGCTAAGAGCGAATCTTTCCGGGCGGAAGCAATAGGACTTATAAGTCTTCGGTTTATCCCCGGCCGATGGCGGTATGCATTTTTTCGAGTATCTGGACGGGTTCGATAACCGTCCCTCCTGCATGACCGACCAGCAGGGCGGGGGCCATACCTGCAGCGCACCTTTGCACCTCCAGGTGAATCTGCCCCAGGTTCAATTCCACCGTTATCAGGCACTTCACCCGTTTTGCAAGCTCTCTTATGGCATCCTCCGGGAAAGGCCACACGGTTATCAGTCTCAAAAGACCGGCTTTTATGCCTTGTCCCCGAGCCTCATCGACGGCGGCCAGGCTGCTCCGTGAGCTGATCCCGTAAGATATCAGCGCCACATCGGCGTCCTCCAGCCGATACTCCTCCACCTGGATGATCTTATTGAGGTTCGTCCGGATTTTTTCCGTTATTCGAGAGACCATCTCAGAATGGGTCTCGGCGGTCATCACAGGATAGCCTTTTTCGTCGTGAGTCAGACCCGTAACGTGCACCATATAGCCCTCGCCGGCATGAGCCATTGGCGCTACTCCATTGGAGCCGGGATGAAAAGGTTTGAAGCGGTCCTTTCTTCCTTTAGCGCGCGGGCGGGATTGGAGCCTTATTTTTGATGGATCGGGTATGATGACCCTCTCAGATAGGTGGCCGACTACCTCATCGGCCATTATCATTACGGGGAGCCTGTATGTTTCGCTCAAATTGAATGCGGTAATGGTCTGGAAGAAAAGCTCCTGGGGCGAAGCAGGGGCAAGCGCTATAATCTCGTAATGACCATGGGAGCCCCACCTGGCCTGCATCATATCGCCCTGGGCGCCGAGCGTCGGGAGGCCCGTCGAAGGACCTGCACGCTGAACGTTTACCACAACACATGGAGTCTCCGTTGCTAACCCGAGTCCGATGTTTTCCATCATCAGACTGAACCCCGGACCGGAAGTCGCCGTCATGCTTTTTGTTCCGGCGCAGGAAGCGCCAAGAACTGCGGCCATTGCGGATATCTCATCTTCCATCTGGATGAAGATGCCGCCAACTTCCGGGAGCCTTTTTGCCATGTGCTCGGCTATTTCGGTGGCCGGTGTGATAGGATAGCCGGCAAAGAAGCGGCAACCGGCGGCAAGCGCCCCCTCAGCGCATGCCGAATCTCCGTTTATGAAATGCTCTCCGGTGAGAACTGCAGTTTTCATAAGAGGAAAAAATCCATAAAAGTTAACGGCTTGAAAGCTCCGCAACCCTTTGCGCCGGAGCTTCGAGCGAGAAGATCGCAAAATCGGGACAGATAGCCTCGCAATAGTGACAGTTGACACACAAATCGGGCTGCTTTATCGCCGGAGGGTGGTATCCTTTCGAGTTGAACCGCTCGGAGAACTCGAGAACATCTCTTGGGCAATATTCGATACAGTAGCCGCACCCTTTGCATCGGTCTTCTATGATATAGACCACCCCTTTGGAAACCACGATCTCTTCGGTATCCAGGGGAACGCGCCAGAATTTCATCTGTTGACCTCTTCGAACGTAATTAACTGGTGAGCGACTGCGTTTCTGAGATATCAGGCAATTTTGTGAGCAAGTCAAGATAAATGAGATTACAAAATAGTGGAATTGGCCGGTTAGGGTATTTTTTTTGAGGGGGGAATGGGCAGTTCGGATAAAGATGCAGCCTTTGATCGACTCTAAAGGGAAAAATATGGTCTTTTTGTCTCAGAAGAAAAATATCGATAATGTCGGTAAAGTCTAAGATCCACCCTTACCCCTTATGGAAACGGGGGGGCAATTCCACAAATCTCTCTGTCCATTTCACCAGTTTATCAGGATTTTCTTTCCGCCGTCCTCGGCCAATACCCGATAATTAAAATCAGGATGCAATGAAAGTAGCGACTCCATCGGCTTTTCTTCGCTGAACAGGAAAATCCTTTTTCCGGACTTCCACTCCTTGAGCAGTTCTTCCTGCGTGAGGCACAGCCTTGGGGCTGTTTTATCATGCAGGCCGTACCAGAGAACGCCGAACCCGCCGTCAATGACGTGCACCTGGAGACCCGTGTAATAATTGAGGGTTGAACCTTTCTCGTAAAAATCGTTTATGACGATCTCATCTCCCGGCCGGTAGTAGTATTGGACAACTTTGGCGAGGCTTTTCGAGCCCAGCACCGGCTCAAAGGCAACCAGCCCGGCATTGTATAAATGGCACAGCCCTATCATCATAGTGGCCAGAAAGAGGAAAGCGACCATCCAGCGCTTCCGGAGAGCGAGGAAAAATGCGGCTGATGGGCCGACGATCAGCAAGGCGGCGGTCTTGTACACCAGTGGGGCCAGATAGCTGAAAGTTGCCGGGGTGAGGTCGCGCACGTGACCGAAAGCGAGGAAGTAGCGCTTCGGATTTGTGGTAAGAGTTCCGGAAAGAGTGTACTCCTGTGCTGAGTGGTTGCCCCACCACGTGAGCGCAATCATGCTCGCGCCTGCCAGGAGCGTGAGTGCGGCCATGACTCCGAGGCTGATGAGGCCCCACTTCGGGGAGGACTCCCGCGAGTCGAGGTCCGCCAGGATCTTGCCGAACAGGAGCGCGAATGCGGCGAAGGCGGGGAATGTGTAGTATTCCTGGGTTGAATTGCTGAACAAAAAGAATGTCAGGATTACGCCTATCCAGATAAATAGAAGAAGGCATACCTGTTGGGTTTTCTCTTTCGGACGCACCGATTTCGGGAAATTTAGGACAAGTCCCCACAAGAATGGGCTCCATGGGAAAAACCACACGAGGTGAAGGCCCCAGAGCAGCAGGCCCGGAACGGCGCCGGAGTCTTTGGGATAGCGCATCCCAAGAAAGCGCAGGAGATGCTCGCGGATAAAATAGAACTGCAGGAAATCCGGATTGGCAAGAGCCGCTGCAACATGCCAGGGCGCTGCTACGATCAGAAAAATGAGAAGCCCGCACCCGATCTGGAGCCTCCTGATGACCTTCCAGTTTCCAGTTACCAGAATGTGCACAAGAATGATCGCGCCCGTGAAGACGGCCCCAATCAGTCCCTTTGTCAGTACTGCCAGGGCGGCGGAAATATACAGAGCGGCGCACCTCAGGTCCACCGGACCGATTTTTTTCGGCTCCTGTTCTTCAAATGTTATCAGCATGTACATGTAGAGGGAAAAAGCGACAAAAAAGGATAAAATCACATCAGGCCAAAGTATCCGGGTAAATGCATAATGGCCAAGGCAGGTTGTGATCACAATCGCTGAGCAGAAGCCTCCTGTTTTGCCCCAGACCCGCGTCCCGAATCTGAACACAAGCAATATCAACAAAAGGGAGAACATCGCCAGGGGCAGCCGTACGGCCCAATCATGAAGCCCGAAAGCCGAAACCGAAAGGGCCGCCAGCCAGTACATGACAGGGGCCTTTTCCAGGTATCTGATGCCGTTATTTATTCTCAGGGTCACCCAGTCTCCCGACTGGACCATTTCACGCACCGCTTCGGCATGAAAGGAATCTGCATCGTCGAGCAGCGCCGGACGGGAAATCGTGGCGATAAAAATTGCAGACCACAGCGCGATCAGAACAACCGTGTAGAGGAGTGTCCTGGAGGTCATAAAAACGCTAGACCCCGCCGCTGGAGCGTTCACGATGAATCAGGTATATATTCCTGAGGTATATGATGAGACCGCCCCCCTGTCCGAGAATGAACACGGGGTCCTTTTTTAGTATGGCATAGATGAGAAGCAGTCCGCCTCCGCCGATGCTGAAATACCAGAAGGCGACAGGAACTACGCTTCTGCCTTGCCTCTCGCTCGCAATCCACTGGACCAGAAATCTGCCGAAAAACAATCCTTGGCCGAAGAACCCCAGAACAAGCAGAGAATTGTCGAGAAAATACCGGATCATGTTGTTCATTGCATTGCCTATGCTCGAGTGTTTGCATTTTTAGATATTAAGGCGCTAAAAAGAAATAGCCCTTGGGGGCTCTTAAGCTTTTCGGGCGCCGCTGTCGATGTGGAGGGGAGGAACGGCCCAAACGGTGCATTATGCCAGAAAGGGGAGTTTTGTGAAGGAGAAATCTCCAATATGATTGATCAATAGGTGGGCTTTACAATAATTTACATTGTCAAATCATTCTAACGGGCCAGGCTACCCTGATTTCAGTACCGGTTTGGCCAGACTCGATTTCAATGGAGCCGCCGGAAAGTCTCGCGCGCTCTGTCATGCTGGAGAGCCCGACACAGGCGCTTATCCTTGCCGATTCCCGCGCCTCGGCGACGTCGAATCCCTTGCCGTTATCTCGAATCCTCATTTCGATTGCTCCGTTTTGCTTCCCAAGCCTTAAAGTGACTGAATTCGCGCCGCTGTGTTTGGCGACATTGTTCAACGCTTCCTGGATGATCCTGAAAATGACGATCTTGAGTGCGTCGGGTGCATCGGGCTCTTCAAGCAAAAGAGTTTTATCGATATGAATGTGGGGATAGTCTTCCTCAAATCTCCTGCAACACCAGTCAATCGCCATGGTGAGGCCGAAGTCGCTTAGAACGGAAGGCCAGATGTTGGAATGAATTCTTCTGACTTCTTCAAGAAGGTTCTGCAGCATTACCACAATGTCCTCGAACATTTGCCTTGATTTGACGTTGGCGGATCGGCCCAATTCGCGGATTGCGTGTTCGATTCTGAACTTTACGGCACTGATAGATCCACCCAGGCTGTCATGTAATTCCATTGCGATTCGCTTGCGCTCCATTTCCTGAGCATGGAGCAACTTAAAAGAGAGCACTCGCAGCTCTTCTTCAGATCGCAAAAGGTTTTGCTGTGCGTGCTCCTTCTCCGCAATTTCGAGCCGCAGAATCCCCGTGGTCCGGGTAATCTCACTCGTCCTTTCCCGGACCCGATCTTCCAATTCATCGCGAGCCTTGATCAGTTCGGTCTCCATATTTTTCCGTTCGGTAATATCGATTCCGAGCTTCAACACGGCGGGGGAATCATCAAGGTCACGATAGGGGTACTCGTAAATCGCATACGTTTTACCCTTTATTACGCCCCAGTCCCTGTGCTGTGGCACGCCTGTCCGAAGTATGTCTCTGGTAGGGCAAATCTCGCACGGTGCGTTCTCACCTTTGAGAACCTCATAGCAGGTCATCCCTTCAGGATTGCCGAACAGGTCACGGAAAACTCGATTAGCGTATCGTATCGTGTAGTCCGGCATCTGGACGAATACAAAAGCAGGAAGTCCTTCAAGCAGAGAATAGAGATTCTTTTCGCTCAGGGTCAGGTTTCGGGAAAGCCGATTGAATGGCGCAAAGATTCCGGTGCTTATGAAAACCCTGTACATTAAATAGACTGCGATCAGTCTCAGAAAATGGCCGAACTCGTTGCTCCTCAAAAGAAAATTTGTGTAAGGGGCAAATGCAAGTTCCGAAATTATAAACAGTGTTATCGAGGCCACCAACGCCAGGAACACGCTGAACTCAAATTGCTGCCTTTTGAGCGATAAAACAAATATTGATGCAATGAACATTAAAATTATTAAGTATTCGCTTATCTTCTCGAAGCCGGTTGGTCCGGTCCCATCTATGAAGCAGGCAGGAAAAATGCGCCAGTAGAAGACTGAAAGCAGGGCCCCGGCCGCAACGGCTCCGAATGCAACAAGAACGAGGCCGGTTTTCAATCTTCTGCCCAGCAGAAGCGGGGCGATTACAAGTGCGGCTGATTCCAGACTGCGGGCAATAATGCCCAGTTGGGCGGACTGGTTGGCGTCTCCGAAAATCGCCATGCCTTTATATGAAAGAGTGTGCAGCAGTTCGATCAAGCCTGCGAAAAGGTAAGCAATGCCGATAAATGAAAAATAAATATTACGGACAATGTGCCGGGCATTCCAGGCTGTGAAAAAAATGCTCCATACTGCTACTACCGTGACTATCCCGATCAGAGCATGGAAGATAAGGAAATCACGGACTGCAACCCAGATCAGGCCGGCGAGCAACGCAGTGCCTAAAATCAGGGAATGCTTGTCTGGCACGATACCCGAACCGAACATTGGTCTCCTCGAGTGGAGTAATCTCCGGGAATCGGTTTAGAAACCGATGAAATCGGCCCTTTTGAAAGGATGTATGATAAACTGGTGTTGATGATCTTTTTGGATTCTCATTTGATATCTTGATGGAACAGCTTTGTCAAGCCGGTTTTCCGTCCGGAAAGGGTGTGTTTCGAACTGGTTTCGCCGCATCCCGTGTTTCGGGATGGACACAAACTCATAATATCGATGGCACTAGATAGTTTCCGTCCGGAAAGGGTCCTTTTCCGCCCTTGCTGTGTCAATCTTCGGGGTTTCTTGTGCGGCGTACATAGGTACGCCTCCGCGCAACCCATCGATTTCCTTGCACCTTTCGGTGCGGCGCTGGGCAATCCGGAAATGGAGGGCCGCCAAATTGTACGCGCCAGGACGAAAAATGCCTCCTTTCCGAATCGAAAACTGCCAGTGAGTCATCCGGGGTTTCCGGATGGACACTAGATAGGAACATGTGAGTGATAATTCTGGGAATTGAGACCTCTTGCGATGAAACCGCCGCTGCAGTTGTAAGGGACGGAAAAGAAATATTGTCCAGCGTAATTGCCAGCCAGGTTTCAATTCACGGTCCTTATGGCGGGGTAGTTCCCGAGTTGGCGTCAAGGAAGCATCTGGAATATATCATCCCTGTAATCGAAAGCGCGCTGGAAAAAGCAGGTGTTTCGGTCGAAGAACTTGACGTGCTCGGGGTTACACAAGGTCCCGGGCTTGTCGGGGCGCTGCTGGTCGGTTTGAGCGCCGCAAAAGCTATGGCTTATGCTGCCGGTAAGCCGCTCATTGCGGTTAATCATATCGAGGGGCATATACAGGCGGCCTTCCTTTCAGGCAGCATTCCTGAGAAGCCCTTTATTTGCCTGGTCGTTTCCGGTGGACATACTGCTCTGTACAGGGTTGATCAGGACGGCGGCAGCAGGCTGCTGGGAGCTACGAGGGATGATGCGGCGGGAGAGGCATTCGATAAAATAGCGAAGCTGCTCGACATTGGGTATCCGGGTGGTATTGCGATCGACAAACTCGCTTCGGGCGCAAATCCGGAGGCGATACAATTCCCGCGCTCCCGGTTTGGAAAAGACTCTCTTGAGTTCAGCTTCAGCGGTTTAAAAACCGCCGCCGCCAATTTTATCCGCAGGCACGGTCCCCCTGCCTCTGATTCTGCACGTAGCGTGGCTGGGTCTTACACGTTGGGGGATTTCGCGGCGAGCTTCCAGGAGGCTATTGTTGACGTGTTGGTCGAAAAGAGCATCAAGGCAGCGCAACAGTGTGGTCTTTCGGATATCGCTGCTGCAGGGGGAGTTGCCGCAAACAGCAGATTGAGGAAAAGGCTGGCTGAGGAGGCCGCCTCCGCAAACTTTCGGCTTTATCTGCCTCCGCTGCAGTTCTGTACCGACAACGCCGTGATGATCGCATCCGCCGCGTACCGCCTCTGGATGCGTTCCGGTCCCCAGTCCGGAATGCTTGAGCTGGACGCATTTTCTCGTTAGCTTCCGTCCTGACAAACTATGGCCTTGCCGCGGTATAAGCAGGCCTGCAACATAATAATCCAGTTGAGTCTTGTTCGCTATGCCCGATTTTCTATCGCCCGGCGACTATTTTCATCAGAACAAATCCCGGCCGCGAAAACGTTTCGGGCAGCATTTCCTCGCGCAACCGGCAACCGCGCTCAGGATTGTTCAAAGCGCCGAACTGAGAGATGTCGATGCTGTTGTCGAGATAGGTCCGGGGCTCGGAGCGCTCACCCGTTTCATATTGCCTGAAGTTAAGAGGCTTCATTTGATCGAGGTGGATGAGGAAATAGTTGCGTATCTGCGTGAAAGAGTACCGGAGGAAAAGGCGGTAATTTACGAACAGGACGCACTCTCATTCGACTTTGGAAATCTTCGCCACGAAGAGAGTAAGCGCCTGATTGTGCTGGGTAATCTTCCCTATAATATCAGCTCTCCTTTGATGTTCCACCTGCTCGAGAGTTTTCCTGCAATCGAGCGGGGCGTCTTTATGGTGCAGAAGGAAGTTGGAAGGCGATTTGCTGCCGTGCCGGGCACCAAGGACTACGGGGTGCTCACGGTCCTCCTCGGGATTTACTCAAAAGTGCGGATACTGTTCACCGTCGGGCCAGGCCAGTTCTATCCGCCTCCCAAAGTAGATTCAGTCGTGCTTCGAATCGATTTCGCGAGCAAGCGCCCTGTGGGTCCCGATTTCGATTTTCAAAGAAAACTGGTCAGCAAAGCCTTTCAGCAGCGTCGAAAGACCTTGATGAACTGTCTGGCGGGCGCCTTTGGTCTTTCGTCGGGCGCCATAAAAGACGCTTGTGAGAAGGCAGCGATTGACCCGAAAAGACGTCCGGAAACTCTTTCGGCTCATGAGTTCCTTGCCCTGGCCGGATTGGTTCGTCTACAAACTCTCACCGGCAACCGGTTGTAAAATTCCGTTACTGTGCTAGAATGCTCTTTTTAATGCCTATACCGCTTATAATTTGACGTGATGGTTTCTGACCGAGATGGAAAAGGATTTTTTCACAGGTAAAGTGGCGCTTGTAACCGGAAGCTCGAGGGGAATAGGCCACGCTATTGCTGTGGCGTTTGCGAGAGCCGGATCGAACCTGGTAATAAATCATTCCAAAGCTGGAGGGAATTCGCGGAAAAAAGCCGATGAGGTTTGCCGCGAAATTGAGAGTTTGGGGCGTAAAGCTCTTGTCGTACAGGCTGATATTGGACTGAAATCATCTGTCAGGGAGATGATTGAGTTGATTTCCGGCTGGTACGGCCGGCTTGATTTTCTAGTGCTCAACGCTGCCAAAGCTCCTTTCAAGCCGATAGAGAGGCTGCTCGAGAGGGAGATTCGACAACTCGTCGAAACCAACTACATCGGGAATATCTTCTGCATTCAGGAGGCCTTGCATCTGCTGAAGGCCTCTGAGGGCAAAATCGTTTTCATATCGAGTCTCGGGAGCCGCTTCTACAACCCTGCATACCCACTCGGAAGCATGAAAGCGGCAATGGAGGCGGTAGTAAGAGACTGCGCCGAGAGTTTCGCTCCCGGAAACATTTCTGTTAACGGAATTTGCGGTGGTGTGGTCAAGACGGATTCGTTCAAGGTCTTGCGGCAGCACATGGAACAGCTTGAGTACATACCCGAGCAACTTTGTGTGAGTCCGGACGCCATTGCCGACGTAGTTGTTTTTCTTTGCAGCCCCGCCGCTCGTGGGATTTGCGGTCAGACCATTGTGGTTGACAATGGCTTGAGCAATAGACTATATCGCCCCCCTTGGGCAGGAGAACAGAAATCAAAAAAAGGGGTTGACTCGTAATGAAACATGCAAAGCTGGCTGAAACAGGTTCAGGGGAATAAGAAGATCTTTTAACGACACGATAAGCTTCAGGACCGTATTTGAATATGCACAGAGAAAAGAAGCGGGTGGTCGTTACGGGTTATGGAATGATCACCCCGATCGGGAAAGACAGTCGGGAAACCTTCGAAAATGCTCGCAACGGAGTATCTGGTATAGATTTCCTGCGTTCTTTCGAAACGGAGGGGTTGCCCTGCCGTATCGGAGGACAGGTGGACGATTCCTGGCTGGATGCTCTCCCCGCTAAGGGGCTTCATGGGATTGAAAAATGCAGCTCACGCGGCCTCAAGCTCATGATATCGGCGGTCTCTGAAGCCGCTGGAGCGGCCCGCCTGGATTTAATCGAAGACAGGGATAGAATTGGTGTAAGCTTAGGGTATCACGGGGAAAACCCTTCGGTCGAAGACATGCTCCTCTTATACCGCTATAGCGGCGAAGACGCCTGGGATGTCGGCGGCCTCACAAGAAACGGCGTCTATTCCTACTTTAATTTCTTCCGCAGGAAGCCCGATGTGGCCAGCTCTATCCTGTCGATTCTGTTCAATTGCAGGGGCAGCAATCTGAGTATTGTCTCCGCTTGTGCGGCCGGGACGCAGGCGATCGGCGAAGCGCTCGGGATCATCAGAGAGGGCAGAGCCGACGCGATGATTGCTGGAGGGTGCGAATCCAATCTCAACTTTTTGGGTTTTGTCGGGTTTGTGTTGATTCGCGCGCTTTCAGAGAGGTATTCCTCTCCCTGGAAAGCGTCCAGGCCCTTCGACCGAAAAAGAAATGGCTTCGTAATGTCCGAGGGGGCAGGGGCGCTGGTTCTCGAAAGCCTTGAGCATGCTCTTGAGCGAAAGGCTCCCATTTTCGCTGAAGTGCTTGGATATGGTTCCTCAGCCGACGCGTTTCGGATAACGGACGTCCATCCTAAAGGCGATGGCGCAGCTTTCGCCATGCAGGGGGCCATCTCAGATGCCGGCCTTACTTCCGCCGATATCGACTACATTAATGCTCATGGGACTTCGACTCTCCAAAATGACCAGATAGAGACCCTGGCGATCAAAAGGGTGATGGGAGAAAGAGCCAGGAAGATCCCGGTCAGTTCCAACAAGTCGATGATAGGCCACACCATTGCAGGCGCTGGCGCAATAGAAGCAGGCCTCACTATAATGGGCATGAACCGTTCCGTGCTCCTGCCTACGATAAACTACGAATTCGCCGACCCGAAATGCGACCTTGACTACGTTCCCAACCGGGCTCGCGAACTGGAACACGGGGTCGCTCTATCCAACTCCTTCGGCTTCGGTGGGCAAAACGCCTGTCTATGCCTTGGCAAATTCCGCCAATGAAAGCCATCTTCCGGAGCCGTTCATGGTATAAGCGGAGGTTGGGGAAGTAGTGCTGTATTTGTGCGGATCGGCTTCGAGGGCGATTCGGGCCGGATGATCGTTGTTGACAACGGCTTGAGCAATAGGCTATACCGTCCAGCGTGGACAAAACTGCCGGGAACCAAACAGGATGAGGTTGATAGATGAAGCAGGGGATCATTTCCGAACAGAGAGTCATCGAAGAGGTGACCAAAGCAATTTCTGAGGGGCTCGACATCGCTCCCAAAAGGGTTCAGCTCGAAAGCTCACTGATAAAAGACCTCGGCGCGGAGTCGCTCGATTTTCTCGACATAAATTATCGGCTGGAACAGACCTTCGGCATCAAGATGGCTCGCCACTCCGCTCTTGAGCACATGGAAGAGATGTTCGGCGAAGAAACGGCGATAGATTCCGACGGCAAGCTGACGGAAAAGGCGGTTAAGGTGCTCTGCCTGCGCTTCAACAACTCGTCCGGTCAGCTCGAAGCCGGCATGGATATGGACGAGCTGCCAAGCATGGTGACAGTTCAGTCGATTGTCGACGGCGTGATGAGCCTTCTCGATACCCTGCCGGAAAGCTGTTCGAACTGCGGAAAATGTGAGTGGAAAATTGAAAGCGAGTGTCGGTTGCAGTGCGGATCGTGCGGAGAGCAAGCCGCGTTTGCCAATGGCGATGACTTGGTCGATGCCTGGCTGACCCAGGTCCAGGAAAAAGAAAAGATTTTTTAAGGGTCGTTGCGGGGAGTGCTTACTACGACTCATCCGGGGGACGCTTATTGTATGACAGGCCATTCCATAGCGGCTGGAGCAATCGAATCGACCATGACCATCATGGGGATGAATGAATCGGTAATACTGACAACCATCAACTGCGAATTTTCCGACCCTGAATGCGACCTCGACTACGTGCCGAACGAGGTGCGTGAGATCCCTCACTCCATTGCCCTGTCCAATTCTTTGCTGTTCGGCGGCCGGAATGCCTCCGTGTGCTTTGGTAAGTTCCGGAAATGAATCCACGCCAACACTCCGACATTGTCTATGGAAACCAGAGGATCGTCATTACCGGGATGGGAGCGGTCTGCTCGGTCGGGAATTCGGTCCGTGAAATCTGGGACGCCCTGATTTGCGGAACATCCGGCATAAAGCCCATAGAGGGCTTCGACGCGAGCGGTTTCGGCTGCATTCGATGCGCCCAGGCCTTGGACGTTCCCTGCATCAAAACGAACATTCATCCCCGGCTTGCAAAATCGATGGGGAAGTACCTCACTCTTCTTCTGCTCTCGGCCGAGGAGGCATATCATCACGCGGGACTTGGCGCCGGGGTGGTCGAAGGCGAGGAGACGGGATTTTTCGCCGCAATGGGGATGGGCGGCTTCAAGGTTGAGGATTTTATTTCATGCGTCCTCAAATCGCGCTCTCCCGATGGCGAGTTGGACTATGACAGGTTTTTCTCCGGCGGCTACCTGGAAATCTATCCGCTCGCCCTTCTTGCGGTGCTCAACAACGTCGTGTTTTGCCAGGTTGCTATCCACCTCGGGGTGCGCGGCGAGAACTGCGTTTTCTCTCCGCATGCCGATGCCGGTATCCAGGCAATTGCTGAAGCCGCAAAGGTTTTGCGGGAGGGAAAAGCCAAGGCGGTCCTGGTGTCCGGGGTCGGCGAAGAAATCTCTCCGATGAGTCTTGCGCGGGGCAGACTGAACGGAATGTTCGACGCCGGCGAGTTGGTCGATTCCCCTTTCCCGGGTGAGTGCGGCGCATCGCTCGTGCTGGAATCTGTTGATCTCGCCCTGCAAAGGGGCGCCAAATGCCTTGCCGGAATCGCCGGGTTCGGATTTGCGTGCGAAAAAAGTGTGACGCAAAGTTGTCCCACGCCGTGGGCTGTGAGGGCTGCCATGGAAAAGGCGCTGCTTGACTCCGGACTTCAGCCGGAGGACATTGATCTGGTCCTCACCGGCTCGAGCGGCAATCCCGCAATTGCCGTATGCATTGAAGCGGCCGATCAGGTTTTTGGCGATAGACATATTCCGCCGGTCCTGTCGCCCGGTCGGGTCCTTGGGGAAATTTTCGGGGCAGAACCCGTGCTGAACTCAATCATCGGCTCGAAGATTTTTGAAAGCTCGATCATCCCTGCGGGAATTGGCGCACCCGCCGTCAACGGTCCCGGCCGCATCATGATAGTCTCAACAAGCTATGAGGGCCGGTGTGCGTCATTGATTATTGAAAGAGTGGAAACTCCATGAGATTTATTCTCTACGACCGCATCACCAGCCTCGTGCCGGGTGAGTCCATCGCCGGCGTGAAGACTTTTTCGCTTACGGAAGAATTCCTTAGAAATCACTACGGGAAGAAACCGCTCGTGCCCGGGGTGATGTACATAGAAGCGATGGCGCAACTGTTGGGATGGCTCATCGTATACACGCACGATTTCCGGTCCCACGGCGTATTGACCCTTGTCGAGGACGTGACTCTTGCGCCAGCTCTTCAGCCCGGTTTCTCAGCGGAAATCTCGGCCCGGCTCATCTCGACTTCAGAAACTGATTCCCTCGGCACTGCGCGGATGACGGTGGATGGGCGAGAGATCGCTTCGATAGGCCGAATCATTTACGTCCATAAGCATATAGTCAGTACGGAGCAGATGCGCCAATTGTTCCGCTATTACGGAGGCTGGCCCAAGTCGCAAGAGGGCTGACATCATGGGACGAAAGGTTCTAATAACAGGCCTTGGCCTGGCCGCGCCACTTGGGTTGGATGTCGAGGAAAGCTGGGAGAAGGCGCTCAACGGCACCTCGGGGATAAAGAGGCTGGACCGGCGACTGGGGAAATGCCCCATTGGGGTGGCAGGGCAGGTATCGTCCGAGGATTGGGACCGGATATGCCGTGCATTCCCGGAGGAAGCCCAATCCGAAGGGGAAAGGAGGACCCTTTTTGCTCTTTGGGCGGCGGAAAAGGCCCGGAGTGACGCCCGTTTGGAAAACGGGTTCGGAGAGCGGTCACGGTTCGGGATGGCTTTTGCCGCCGGGCTCGGCGTCTACCGTCTCGAAGACGTTCACTGCTGGGTCGGCGAGGACGGAGAATTCGACAGTGTTCGGTTTGCCCGTGAGAGCGACCGGGTTCACCGGGAATCGATTATTCGAAATAATTCGAGCCGGCCAGCCGAGATAATTTCGGAAAAGTTTTGCCTGCGCGGTTCGAACGCAACGATCACCAGCGCCTGTGCATCGGCTACCCAGGCCATTGGCTTGGCTTTTCGGGCAATTCAACGAGGGGAGGCCGACCTCGTTATGGCTGGTGGGTCCGATTCCATGCTGGACCCTTGGGCATCGATGGGATTCGTGCTCCTGGGTTCGGCCGCCATGCCGCAAGCAGAAGAAACGCTGTGCCGTCCCTTCGACCGGAAAAGGTCCGGGCTGGTGATTGGAGAAGGGGCTGGCGTCGTCGTGCTCGAAGAGGAGTCTCATGCCCTGATGCGCGGTGCCCGTGTGTATGCCGAAGTGGCCGGATACGCTTCAACCATTGACGCCTACAGGCTCACGGCGCCGCACCCCGAGGGCAGGGGCGCCGAGCAGGCAATGCGTCGAGCCTTGGCCGACGCGGGGATCGGCCCCTATGAGATCGACTACATAAACGCTCATGGGACATCGACGAAACTAAACGACCTTGTCGAAACGATGGCAATCAGGAAAGTATTCGGAGAGGCGGCGAACCGAGTTGCGGTGAGTTCGAGCAAATCGCTTATCGGTCACCTGATGGCGGCGGCCGGGGGTCCTGAGTTTGTTTTCACCACACTTTCGGTTTCGCGGGACAGAATTCACCCTACAATCAACCTGACAAACCCAGACCCCAAGTGCGACCTGGACTACGTGCCCCTTGTCGGCCGCTCGGTAAGGGTCCGGGCCGCTTTGTCCAACTCTTTCGGCTTCGGCGGCCAGATTGCGGCCATTGTGGTGAGAAAATATGCCGGTTGATGCGATGCAGATAAATTTATCGGGGAAAACTGTACTTGTTACCGGAGGGGCGCGAGGAATCGGCGAGGCGATCTCGCGTTCACTCGCATCAGCCGGTGCAAAGGTGCTGATCAACTTCAACAGGTCCGGGGATAAAGCCCGGCTATTGATGGAAGAGTTGCACTCGCGCGGGAGCGGGTGCGAAATTTTCCAGGCCGACATTTCGGAACCCGATCAGGTCGAATCCCTTTTTCACAAAATCCGGAAAAGCTGCGACAGGCTCGATATCCTGGTGAACAATGCGGGAATCATCCAGGATAAGCTGCTCCTGGCAATGGACCTCTCCGACTGGGAGCGTGTGCAGCGTGTAAATCTTCGTGGAGCTTTCCTTGTGACCAGGATGGCTGCAGAATGGATGGTTCCCAGGCACAGCGGAAAAATCATAAACATCGCCTCCGTTGCTGCGCTGCAAGCCAGCCGGGGCCAGACCAATTATGCGGCGGCCAAAGGCGGACTGGTCTCGTTCACCCGCGCATGTGCCATTGAGCTTGCTCCAAAGGGAATCCTGGTAAACGCTGTCTTGCCCGGTTTCATTAAAACGGAAATGAGCGTCCGTACGATCCGGCGGACCGGTGAGGCGCTTCTCGAACGCATCCCCGTGCAGAGATTCGGCAACCCCCAGGAAGTGGCCCATCTGGTGCTTTTCCTTGCCTCCGAACTGTCGGATTATATTACGGGGCAGGCGATCCCGGTAGATGGAGGCTTGAGCGTCTCATGATTCATATATTGCAGGGCATCGATATCGTAGCGGTCTCGAAAATGAAGAGGATCTTGATCGCGCGCCCGGAATTCGCCTCAGAAATCTTTTCAAATAGTGAGCGGCAATATTGTTTTTCCAGGCCGGACCCCTACGTTCATCTGGCCGGGCGATTCGCGGCCAAGGAGGCTTGCTTGAAGGCGCTTGGAACGGGATTGTCCGGGAGCGGGATAGATGGTGCACTGGCCCAAATTGAAGTGACGCCTGAGAAGTCCGGCAGACCTGCGCTCTCGCTAAGCGGCTGGGCAGAAAAAATCGGACGCCGCAGGAAAGTTTACCAGTACACTGTATCGATTTCCCATTCGGGGGATTTTGCCATCGCCTCGGTAATTCTTGCGTCCAAAAAGCCGGATAAAGAATCAGGCAGGGAGTCTTTCCATGAGATACCTTCTTGTTGACCGCATAACTGCTCTTGACCCGGGTAATAAGATAACCGGGGTAAAAAACGTTGCTATGAGCGAAGACTTTCTGGAATACCATTTTCCGAAAAGGCCGATCATGCCCGGCATAATGCTCATTGAATCTCTCGTTCAGCTCAGCGGCTGGCTTGAAGCGGCGTCTTCGGATTTCGAGAAGTGGTTTCTGGTATCGAAAGTATTGAAATGTAATTTTTACGGGATGGTTCTGCCGGGCGACCAGGTCGAAATGAGAGTTTCGGTTTCTCCCGCGCCGGGCAATGACCTCAAAATCTACAGAGGGGCAGGGGAGGTCAATGGAAAACGGGTGATCAAGGTGGAGTTTCAGGGGAACCTGGTCGTTTTGGAAACCATTGAGGAAGTTGAAGAGCAGAAAAGGTTTTTCGAAGTACTTACTCGGAAAATTCGATACTAGCAAACCCCGGCATTATGTCGGGTCTGGCTCCGTTCAATTTAACCTGCGAAATAGGCAAAGCGGCCTATTTACGCCTTTTTGTGATTAGCTGCTTCGGGATATGTCCATGTCTTTGCAAAAGCGGGTTGTCGTCACTGGAATGGGTCTGGTCACGCCTCTGGGAAAAGGGGTCGAGGCTAACTGGAGGGGCTTGTTGGCCGGCAGGACCGGAATCGAGCGCCATGAGCGCCCGGGCCAGCCTGAATACCTCCAATTGTTCGGAGAAGTCAAAGGGCTTGAGCGGTTGAATGGCGTTCCGTCGAAGATGGCCGGCCAGGTGCGCTTCCTGAATCGGGGGTCGGTTCTTGGGTTTGAAGCCGCAAGGGAGGCTGTGGAGAAATCAAATATCGATCTCGCGACTATCCCAAGGGAGAGGAGGTCTCTATTCCTGGCTTCGGGGGACCTTACTCAGGTCGGATACGAGTTCATGCACCCTGCCCTCAAAGATGTGACAAAGCACTCCGAAAAGAGAGCGGATTTGTCTGTGCTCAACAAATCCACCATGGACAAGGTAAATCCATTTTTCCTGCTCGAATCAATCAGCAACAATCTTTTCAGTTTTCTTTCGGCCGTGTTCGAGTTTATGGGTCCTAATACGAGCCTGGCAAGCCTTTCACCCTGTGGCGCCCACGCCCTTGAGCTAGCCTTCCGCAAGATTCGTACCGGAGAAGCGGATGTAGCTATCGCCGTGGGGTGTGGGTGCTGGATCACGGAAATCCCCATGTACGAAATGGAGGGACTCGGAATCTTGTCCAGGTGCAGACACGGTCAGGCTTCATTCAGGCCGCTCGACCGGGCGCGCGATGGATTCATTCCCGGAGAGGGAGGCGCTGCCATATTGCTGGAGGACAACGAACGGGCAAAGGCTCGAGGCGCCAGGATTCTGGGCGAACTAAAAGGGTTCGGCAACTGCATTGAGTTCACACAGGGTAAAGGTTTGAGCGTTCCGGAGCGAATTTCGAAAAACTCCATTAACGCCGCCCTGGAAGAGGGGGCCATCGATGCGGGGGACCTCGCTTTTATATGCCCTCACGGAAGTGGGACGCGCAAAGGGGACCGCTCGGAGCTTAATTCAATCGCTGAAATCCTGGGCTCACAAATGAACAGGGTCCCCGTTTGCGCCCTGAAGGCTTATACGGGGCACATGGGCGCCGCAAGCGACATCTGTGAACTTATTCTTGGCATCGAAGCAATTAATGAAGGTATTGTTCCGGGGACGCTCAACTTCTCAAAAACCGATGCAGCTTTCGAAGGTATGGGTATTTCAGCCTCGACCAGGGAGGCCAGGGGCAGAAGCTTTCTCTCTATTAGTTATGGAGTGATCGGCCAGTGCTCGAGCGTTCTGGTCGAGGGCCGGGCGCGCTGAACATGGGGAAAAAAGGGAAGAGCAAGGTTTTTCAGATTGTTGAATACCTGGGTTTTTATGTTGCCGTTACCATCTCAAGGTCGCTGCCTGTCAAGGTGCTCAGGGTAATTTGCGCACTTCTCGGATACGCGCTCTACATGGCAATACCGCGAAGGCGTGAAATAGCGCTGCAAAATATCAGGATCGCCTTCGGCGACAAGATGAGTGAAAAAGAGATAAGAAAGCTTGCCCGCCGGAGTTGCAAAGGTTTTTTCCTCACTACTGTTGAAATAATAAGGTCGCCCATTCGCTTCGAGGGCGATAGGGCCGTCAGGGATGGTCGTTACAGGACCGAGCATCTCGAACACCTTTTTCAGAAGGCAAAAACCATTCATGACCAGGCCGGGGGCTGCGTATTCGTCACTCCCCACCTTGGCAACTGGGAACTGCTGCCCTATGTATGCGCTCTGATCGGCATTCCTCTTGGGATCGTCTTTCGTCCACTCGACAATCCTTATCTCGAGCGTGCCATTCTCTCCAGCCGCATCACATGCGGGCATCTCATGATTCCAAAAAAAAACGCTATGTTCTCACTGGAACGCACACTGCGGCAGGGGAAATCGGTCGCACTGCTTCCGGACCAGAGCACCAACAGGGGGCTCAGGGTTAAATTTTTCGCGGAATACGCCACGGTTACTCCGACCCCGGCGCTGCTCGCAATCAGACACAAGCGTCCGGTTGTCGTTGCCGCAGCGTGCCGCACGAATGATCCGTATTTCTTCGAAGGGTTCGTGTCTGACCCTATTTGGCCCGATCCGCACACAGCCGATGAGCGCTCCGAGATCGTGCGAATCACCAGGGAGATAAACCTGAAAATGGAGGAAGTAATCCGGAGGTATCCCGAGCAGTATTTGTGGATGCACAACAGATGGAAAGCATCTGACAGAAAGCCGCTTTTTGGAAATAAAAACAGCCATCCGGGGCAGTAATCCAGGACTCGTTTGGTTTTGGGTGAATGGGTGAGTGAGGGATTGAAGAATTTGGGGATTGAAGAATTAATTAAATTAAAATCCCTGAATCCCTAAATTGGTTATTTTTCAATCCTGTCGATCCTGTCCAAATCTCTCCGCGCCGCTTCTTGTGCGGCCCATATTCCGTCTCTGGTTGAACGCTTATAATCGCCACGAACGAAATTGTCCTCAAATCGCTTGCAAAGTGACGCATTTATGACTAATTAGTCTCCATCCTGAAACACCTGATAAGAGAGTAGCAGTTTCAGGACTGAATTACCGCCATCCGGCGGGGGCAACGGATCGCGGAAATAAGTGCTTGGGGGGCGAGCATGAAATCCTTTGACGATAGCGGCGTAATGGCGCGCGCTGCCGATGGGCAAGAGGTTCGGGGGGACCTTGACATTGGGGTTGGAAGGGAGCCGGCCGTGGGTTGGCCTGAGCCGGTGAGATTGTCCGAAGAGGCCGGATCGCCTCGTTCGAGACCGGCCGCCACTATCCGTAGTTCCTGGATACCGCAGATAGAAGCTGCGATCCGGAAATCAAGCGATTATTTCTTCAGGGTGCAGTATCCCGAGGGCTACTGGTGGGCCGAACTGGAATCAAACGTCACTATAACGAGTGAATATGTCATGCTCACGCGCCTTCTGGGCATTCCCATTGCCGAGAAGCGGAGCGGAATCGTAAAGTATCTTCTCGGGCATCAGAATGAAAACGGGTCCTGGGGCCTTTATTACGGCGACGGCGGCGAACTCAGCACAACAATCGAAGCCTATTTCGCCCTTAAACTCCTTGGGGAAGATCCGGGCTCAGGACCCCTTGCGAAAGCGAGGACCTTCATTCTCCAGCGCGGCGGCATAGAAGCCTCCCGCGTTTTCACGAAAATGTGGCTTGCGCAGTTCGGTCAATATGACTGGGGCAAAGTTCCCTCTATGCCGGTCGAACTCGTGCTCCTGCCGCCAGAGTTTTATTTCAATGTCTACGAATTTTCAAGTTGGGCCAGGGGCACTGCCGTACCACTTTCGATCGTGCTGTGCATCAGGCCGGAATTCAGACTGCCCGATTATCTTTGCATTCAGGAGCTTTTCGTCCCAGTACATGGCAAAAGACTGGATTCCCGGATAAACAAGCTCTTTTTTGTCTTCGACCGTATTGCAAAAATACTTGAGAATAGGCCGATAAAGACGCTTCGCCGCAGGGCAATTGCGGCCGCCAGGGACTGGATTGTCGATCACCAGGAGGATAGCGGCGACTGGGGCGGCATCCAGCCCCCCATGGTCTATTCGATGCTTGCCCTCCACTACCTGGGATTTTCGCTTTCTGATGAGGTTATGGCAAAGGGGCTCAAAGCCATTGAGGATTTCTGCATCGAGGATGAGGATGGGCTGCGGATGCAGTCCTGTATATCCCCGGTCTGGGATGCGGCGCTTACGGCGCTGGCCTTGCTCGAGTCGGGGGTCAGTCCCGAACATCCCGCCCTCGAGAAAACGGCCCAATGGCTGATCTCACAACAGATACTGACAGGCGGCGACTGGCAGTTCAAGAATAGCTCTGCGCCGGGTGGGTGGGCCTTCGAATTTTTCAATTCATGCTATCCTGACGTCGACGATTCGGCTGTCGTTTTGAACGTGCTCAACCGCTTCAGCCCGCAAAGATGCGAAGGGCTGGATTCTTGCACTTCGCGCGGAATGGAATGGGTCATGAGCATGCAAAGTTCAAACGGCGGCTGGGCGGCATTTGACAGGGACAACGGTATGGAAATCCTCAACCGTATACCGTTTGCCGATACCGAAGCGATGGTGGACCCTCCGACGGCGGACGTAACCGGCAGGGTGCTTGAGGTTATGGGCTGCTGCGGATACGACGGCAGCCATCCGGCCGCAAAGCGCGGCGTCAGGTTTCTGAAAGACCTGCAGGAAAAGGACGGGTGCTGGTGGGGGCGCTGGGGTGTCAACTACATTTATGGGACATGGTCCGCCCTGCGGGGGCTGGTCTCGATCGGGGAGCACCCGAGGTCGCCCTGCGTCAGAGCTGCGATGCACTGGCTGAAAGACCACCAGAACCCGGATGGAGGCTGGGGTGAGACCTGCGATTCCTACAGGCTGCCCGAACTCCGCGGCCAGGGTCCCAGCACTGCATCTCAGACAGCCTGGGCAATAATGGGTCTTCTGGCCGGGGATGAAGAAAAATCCCCTGAGGTAAGCAGGGGGATCCAGTACCTGTTAAGGAACCAAAAGCCCGACGGGACCTGGGATGAAATATACTTCACCGGGACCGGGTTCCCTAAACATTTCTACATTAGATATCACAATTACCGTAACTGTTTTCCGCTGATGGCCCTCGGTCAGTATGTGAAGAAACTGGGGCGATAGGGAGGGCGGGCTTTCAGGCAGCCCCCGGATCAGTGAGGAAGCCGGAAGATGAGCGCTTGCGTCATAGGTCATATCACGGTCAGGGACCCCGAAAAGTGGAGTGAATACCGCAGCAAGGTTCCACCTACTCTTGTTCGATGGGGAGGCGAGGTGATCTTTCGGGGCCGCAAGGTCAAAGTGTTGAGCGGAGAACATCCTTACATTGATACCGTGGTGATTCGATTTCCCGACGCAATCTCTGCGGCCGGATGGTACGGTTCAGCAGATTACCAGGCGCTTATTCCTCTTCGTGAGCAAGCTGCAGACATTGTCCTGGTCAGCTTCGAATCATAATGGTTCGCTTTAGTTTTCTGATAGTCCCACGGAACTTGGCAAGCTGCTCACGGCGGGGTGGTTTGGGTGCCGGAAGCAAGCGGGGCCCCTTCGATCCTTTCCAGGATGGTCCTTATGGCCGTCCGGCTGAGCTGATGCGACTGCGCTGTCCGCCGGGAGAGGCGCGCGGCGCTGCCCGGAGAGGCGAGCATTCGCAGGGCGACATAGAAGAGCGGGAAGATGCTCAGCGGATCGATTCCGGCTGGGGTCAGTTCCTCCCTGCTGCCAGCATAGGCCCCACTGCCGCGCCAGAGACTCAAGGCTTCCGACAGGAGCGCCGGCCGTGAACCGTCCCGGATCGCACAGCCTATGATCCCCATGATAGCCATCTGCGTCCTTACTCCGGCGCGCGAAGGCGGGGCTTCTTCCGGTCTTTCGCCCAGCGATACTGCGACCAGGAGACCGGCGAGATCGACTCCGGACAAGAGCGCGTTCACAGGCTCGACGAGAGCGGGTTGCAGTCGATGTAGAGCGGAATAGTCTCAGGTTCCTTGAGGATGTAATCGACCGATAGCGCCCCATGCCATTGCAGCCGCTCGCCGATCTGAGCGAGATGGGCCCGGACATTGGGCCTGCAGACGCTTTCCTTGATCCTGTCACCGCCCCCTGGACCCTCGGCGACTTGACAGTACTGGTGGGCGCCAATAAGCCTCCCGTGACTGAATACTGCTTGTGCACGCTCCAGTGGGCCTGCTGCTAACGCCTGGATGACGATCTCGCCTTCAAACTCTCCGGCTTCCTCCAGGTCGGCCGCCACGCGTTCGAGATCTCCTGTGTTGTGGACGAAAAGGATGCCGCGGCTGGCAGTACCGACAGCAGTTTTGATGACGGAGGGGAATCGGGGCCACCGGCGCAGTTCGGCTGCGGAAGTGACGATCTCCGTTCGCGGTTGCGGCAGACGCAGTTCGGCCAGGAGCCTCGAGAAGCCGGCCTTGCCGTGGACGGCGGCATAATTCTCGAAGGCCGGCAGCGCAATCGCCGTCAGCGGTTCAAGCCGCCCCGCGACTTTGGCCAGCAGGTAGCCCTGTTCATGGGTCGGAAGCAGAACGTCGAATCTTTTCCGGGTGAGCAGGTTCAGCAGAAATGCAAGGTAGCCCTCGGGATCGCTGGCCAGACCGGGACACCGATGGAAACGCCGGACAAAGCGGGAGAAGCGTCCGATGCAAAGGGGATCAGGGTCGCAGATCTCTATATGGTTCCCACCCAGCCCGAGCGTTGTGACTATCTGACGCGCCGAGAGGCTCGAGCCCTCCGATAGTAGAATCCTTAGGCTTGGCGGCTTGGCATTCCGCAAGTAAAACCCCTTCAAAGAATTGTTCGACGATTATCGGCGATAAACCCGCTGCAGAAACCCGCAGGTCGTGTGAACCGCCCTGCACGTTTGCGCATGCCGCAGTGGTGTGGGGACCGGAAGAGAAAATCTCACGGTTGCCGGGTTATGCCTTCTTTGGTGCTACCTCCATCAGGTAGTCGCGATATTCATCCGGCGGTATGGGTTTCTTACGCATCTGCATTTCTATGCTTTCCTTCATGCTTGCTGCTTTCTTGTCTATGACGAATTGTAAACACCTTGGAACGTGGTTCCCAAAGTGCCGGTATATTCTTACGCAACTATGGCAATCGCCATGCCATTCACATCGTATGTTTGGGCATGAACATTCGGAACCTTCGTCCGTCTTTAACATCTCACGTATTTCTTTGATTACCTCTACATATTTTTCTTTGGAGATTTCCATATAGTGACTCCGTATTTCTTGGGTAGGTCTAATGCCGGACCACCATGACAAGCGGGGCAGTCCACTTCGTTGTATGCGAGCACGGCTTCTATCTCACGCCTCCGTCTTGCTCGACTCCAGCGCCTGCGCCAGGAGCCCCGGCACCCCGACGAATGGAGTCTCCGCAAGGCCGTGCCGCCGCTGCAGGTACTCCGGGCTGTTCGTACTAACCCACACCCGCCCGCCTGCGTCTTCCCACACCAGCGCCTTGAGCGGGAGATCGATCGCCAGCGTCGGATACGCCTGCATCAACGGTGTGCCTCCCTTCGGGTTGCCGAACAGTACGAGCGTCATGGGCCTCATCTTCAACCCCACCGCTTGTGCCGCGCCTTGCTGATCGATGCGCGCGAAGATCGTCATGCCCGCATGCTCGATGACGCGTGCGACTCGCTGTGTCGTGTCTTCGACAGTGTAGGGACTCGCCAGGTTCATGACGCCGATCTCGGGTGATGCCGGCATTCTTCTTCTCCTTTGTTTGTAAACGAAACACCAATCAAGTGCCCAACCCCTGCTCGGCAGTGCGTCTTCGGCTGGGTTCGGTCATTGTGCGAACTCATAACTGATCCAAACACGGTCGCACGAAGAATGCCTTCGCCGGCAATGTAGGCGTCATGCACACGCACCGTCAGGCCGGGCATCATCTCGATGCGGCCTTCCCAGTCGAAGCCGGGCCGCCGGGTGATTACTCGCTGGGTTGAGGTGAACGGCCTCCATTTCTCGCCGGTTTCGCTCATGTTGAAAGTGTCGGCGTGCTCCACGCTGACCGCAGAGACCATGGGTTGTCCGTCCTTAAGCACGGCGTGAAAGTAACGCTGAACGGGCGCAGGTAAACCGTCCAATTCAACAGAACCATATGTTTTGGACCCGATGGGGAGGCGTGACGCTTCCAGCCTGGTATGCATCTCCTTTGTAGCGCATTGCCAGCGCCAGGAGCCGTATGCGAGTGCGACGGCAATCATTGCCGCCAGTATTAGAATTCCCAATAGGATCACCTTCCGCCTCATGTCGTTGCTGTTTGCCTGACCCGCAGCTTCGGGAGCTTGCGACCGGCAAGCGAAGCGCCGGCTACGTTTCTTTGCCGCCCAGAGCGTTCTCGATGCGTCGGTCCGGAACAAGCCAAATCAGCGCAACCAGCACGTATAGACCTTGGCAGATCCATTGGGACCAGAACGCCGTCGGAATGGCTATGACGTAGATCAGGGGCGATAGCTTTCCTTTCCAGTCTCCGCCGATAGCGTTCTTCAAAAGAGAGTCGCTGCCTTGTGACGCGATGATCATTTGCTGCAGTATATAGTACGCGAAAGCGGCCATTAGCAAAACTGTACCATAGACGGCCGATGGCGTCGCAGCGAAGTGATTTTCTCCCATCCAACCCGTGGTGAAGGGAAACAGCGACAGCCAGAACAGCAGATGCAGGTTGGCCCAAAGCATCGGCCCCGTCACTTTGTGGCACGTTTGCAGCATATGTGGTGGTTATTCCAGTAGATGCCGACGTAGACGAAGCTCAACACATAGCTCAAGAAGACAGGGATCAATGGCGCGAGAGCATCGAATCTCTCGCCTCGAGGCACTTTCAGCTCCAACACCATGATCGTGATAATGATGGCGATCACGCCGTCGCTGAACGCCTCCAACCTGTTCTTACTCATTCAGGACCTCTCTTGTGGCTGGTTTGTTCACCCACTTGGATTATGAAGGTAGAAAGAAGCAAGGAGCAAGAAGCAAGAAGTGTTTTCTCCATTCTCCATTCTCCCTGCTCCCAATTATGGCTATGCCTCAGATTTGTTTTGCATTTCCTTTATTATTTCTCCGATAATCTTCCCCCATTTGACGGCGCCCTCGAGGACCGCCTCTTTCAATACGGCGGTTGTAACCGAAGTGTACTTCGACCCGGCGGGAGACTTTGCGAATTTAGTGTACAGTTGGATATCAGCCTCCGTCAGGCTTCTATATGTGTACAAATCTGAAATAAGCATTTGCGATCTCACCGTGGCCTCGAGAACAGGCCTGGTTTTTTCCATCTCGCGTGAGAGATCGTCGAGGGGCCTTTGCTGCTCCAACGGGAATGCAGCAATTATAGCCATTGCAACGGCGACTTGAGTATGGATTGCGATATCCACGGCACTCTCGGTGGCCTTCAGTGCGGAATCGAACTCTCGCAGCACTTTGAGACGCTTAGCCGTTGGGGGTGAGTCTTGCAAACGAGCAGTATACTGCTGTATCTCGGCTTGTGCTTCCGGTGCGGATGCTGCTTCCTCCAGTTGGGTGCATTTCTTGCCAAGCGGAGAATCAAGCCACCGAAGGACCTTTTTAATGTCTTGAGCCCGGAGTTTCTCTTTGAGTTTCGCAAGCATGGCTTCTTTCATCTTCTCCGACGCGAATGCCTCCGGCACCGATGCCCGCATAGCCGATAAGACTTCCTTGGGCAGCTTTGGGGCGTGCTCATCTTGCGCGACTGACTGGTCAAAAAGAGTCTGGATCAGCGATGGAAGCTGTCCAAGTTGCTTTTTCATGCCCGACTTGACATATAGCTCCAAGACTTGAGAATCATTCTGATTCTGTGCATACGAAATGACCGGCAACAAGGATAAAAAAATCGCCCATAGGCAAATTTTTGAACCCATACCATTCTCCGCAATTCGGTCTGGCGGGTTGATAAATCACAGCATTTAACTGATACCCGCCAGATAAATAGAAAACAAGCATAGAGTGGATTGCAGCAGCAAAAACCGAAAGTATTTGCATCACCGTGATGCTTTCGGCAGATTATCCGGACACCTTCAGGGTTTAGTGCCGGGAGTGGTGCGTGGAGTTTGCAACAACGCGCTTGACCCTTGCAGGAAATGTGTTTGACCGTGAGGCGAAGCAGGGTGCCGACCACTGCTGAAAAAAGATTTAATGCGGGAAATGCTCGATCAGGTACTCGTATATTCAGCGATATAGAAGATAGACACGGCTATACGCTAAAGTCGTTTTGATATGGATAAGAGAAACTCGGTTTGAGGTCCAGGCTCTATCGATATCGATCCTCCATGGCATAGGGCTACCTCCTTGACTATACTGAGCCCCAGCCCTGCCCCGGGAATCCCCTTTGAGTGCCTGCCCCTCCAAAAGCACTTGAAAATCTCATTGCTATCCTCCCCCATTAAACCGACACCATCATCTTTTACTGCAATGATGTGAAACTTGTCGGATTCGCGGTAACCCAGGCTGATCTGACTCAACCTGTCGCCCCCATGCTTCAGAGCATTTTCGATTAGATTTCTCAGGGCACGAATCAGACTCATTCTGTCACCGCGCAGTTTCGCCGAGCATGTGGGAGCCGACAACTCGACCCCGAGTGCCTTGGCCCTTTGCAAAAACTCCTCCTTAACGATTTGGAAAATTTCGTCCAAATCGATTTGGACAATACTCATAGGAATCTCTTTGGTCGAGATGTATTCGTTTAAGTTGTCGACAAAGAGAACGATCTCTTCAGAGGCTTTCCGTATTCTATCGCAGCACATATTGCCTTGTTCATCCAGAAGTTGGCCGTAGCGGTCCGCCAGACGTTCTGCGAACCAACGCAGGGCGATAGCCGGATTTTTCAAATCATGGCACAACGAATAGGCAAAGCGTTTGATCTTCTCAGCACTCGCCTTGAGGGCCTTTTCCGTCTCGATACGCTTTGAGATTTCATGTGTGACAGTGATCCATCCGGAACGCTCCCTTCCTTGATCCTGGAGCGGCGCCACGCTGTACTCACAGGGGAAAAGCGTCCCATCCCGCCGCCTCATCCATAACTCAGGAAAATGGCAAAAACCGAGTTTGCCTACAGACGAGATAATGGATTGCTTGAACTGTTCCAAAACTTCCCCATTGGCGTGCAGCAGACTTATGGGTTGCCCCACCAACTCTTCTTTGCTATAAGCGAATATTCTCTCAGCCGATGGATTACACTCGACTATGTTGGGTGTACAATCGTTATCGAGGATGAGGACGGCGTCCGGTTGGCAGTTGAACACCTTCTCAAAAAGGTCTCCGGATTCGTATGGGACTGCCTCAAAGCAGGTGTTACCGGTAATTTCCGACTCAATTGCCCCGAGCATGATCCCCTCCATGATAGTGGATAAGGCGGGTGGTCCACTGCCACAACAGATCTCAACTCAAAGTTGCCGATGTGTGCTCAATAACGTCCGATAGGCTTATGTAGCATTAAAGAGGCGTGTGATTCCTCCGGCGGCCCGGTCTTCCTGATGGAGAAATCGCAAAGCCGGTCTGGAAAAACTCTTCCTTTGCCCACCAGGTGGATGAACTCTCAGAACCGGAGCAGGAAAGGATTTTCAGAATTTATAGTGATAGAATCCCTGCGACAGCAGAAGTACTCGTCGAGACCTTGCCTCGAAAGACTGCAGGTTCTCGAGCGTGTTGTGGTAAAATACTGCAAGATTCATTCTCGCTGATCTAACTCATTTTGTCCAGTGTTCTCAAAGGATTTCGATACCTTCGCTTTAACTTCTGAAACTTTCATATGACACTATCCTGTAACCTGACAGTTTCTTTTAACCCTTATTGAACTATGTCAAGAAAAATGAGATCCATTCAGTTGGCGCCGCCGCCGCCTTCCATGTAGGCGCTTGGAGGTCTCATGAAAAAACATCTCACTCCTTGGGACTTCGCCAGGACAGGTTCACCGTGTCCGGTTCGCCGCTTTTCCTGTACAGCACGTGTGTCCTGTTGTAAAATTTCTTGATGTCCTAATACTGCTCCGGACTATAGACCGAAAATCCAGCCTGGTCCCATTTACCAAGGAGGTGCTACGTGGCAAAGCTTCAAGTCCCTTTTGATACGGCGGAAAAGATCGGAGTTTTTTTAAAGATCGGGAACTCTGGGCCGGTTGCATTTGGTGGAAGATTTACGAAGTTATGACCCGCAAGAATGTGGCGATTGTCACCAACAAAGAGAACCTTGAGATGTGCCGGTCGGTTGGCCTCAATGCCACCGATTCGCTGCAGGAAGCTTTCGACGAGGCCCTCAAACGGCACGGGGCGTCAGCGAGGGTGGCTTTTGTGCCATACGGCCGCTACACCGTGCTGGATGTCTGATATCAACATTTAAAAAAGTTATTCTTAATATCCAGCCCCTCGCCTGGAGGAGTATCCGGCGCGGGGAGGGGGCGTATGTCCCGATCACCGTTTATGTGGCGTATGCCCCCCGCCTGTCATGCCTGAGAGCAGTCGCCGCAGGCCTATTTTAGAACGGCCTTCGGCATTATCGAATTGCCTCCACTTTGGTCCCAATGCTATAATCTTCTGAATTTGATGGAGGATTTGCGTGGAATCCAATTCCAGAATTCAGTCGGTCGCACGTGCGCTCACGATTGTCGACATCCTTGCCGCAGCGCGCGGCGAGTTGGCTTTGAATGAAATCGCCGTGCGGTTGTTGCTGCCTAAAAGCACGGTCCATGGTCTTATCTCGACACTCAAAGATTTCGGCTACATCGAGCAAAGCGCTTTCAACGGCAAATACAGGCTCGGCATTCGCTTTTTTGAAGTAGGGCACATTGTCGCCCAGGGCTGGGAAGTTCGCACGGTCGCTGCTCCGTTTATTAACAACCTGCTTGAGGAGTTGGCCGAGACAGTCCATCTGGTCGTCCTCGACAAACTGGAAGTCCTGTACATTGACAAGCGCGAATCCCACCGGTCATTGCGAATCGCCTCGCAGGTAGGCATGCGGCTGCCTGCCCATTGCACCGGGGTCGGCAAGGTGCTCATGGCGCACCTTTCGCCGGAGGAAAGATGTAAACTTATTAATGAGAAAGGCCTCCCGAAATATACTGAGAACACGCTGACCGATGTGAAGGTTCTCGAAGATGAGTTGAAAAAGATCAGGATGCAGGGTTTTGCAATCGATAATGAGGAAATAATGGAGAGTCTTCGGTGCGTGGCAGCTCCAATCAGAGATCAGACTGGGAATGTAATATCCGCAATAAGTCTTGCCGGCCCTGTGCCGCGCATGAAAGGTGAGCAGTTAGAAAGAGCCATAAAACGTGTCAGGGAAACCGCTGAAGAAATCTCAGCCTGCCTGGGATACCGCTCGAAGTCCCAAGCCCTGGACAATCAATTGGGACCACGATCCGGAACTTTACGCTGAGGGGCCTTCCGCAGAACATTTTGTGTCTGTAAATACATTCTTTCTTGACGTTGGTTTTACCTGATAGTAGTTTACATCATCGAAGATGTCGAACGGCGTACGACAATACGGAACGACACATGGACGTCAGGCCCTACCTTTTTGAACCTCTCAACGGGCAGCTTTTCGCTGCCAACCTCACCGCAGCCGAATCAGGCATCCTTGCCGGCACAACCTTTGCCCTCGACCGCGCATCGGAACTGGGCCTTTCAGTCCTGACCCATCTTCCCGATGGCTCGGACATCCAGGCCGGGGTTTGCGTTTTGAGCCTGCGTGGGTCGGCTGAACAGATTGCTCGGGCAGAAGAAGAACTTCTTGGCTGTGTCGGAAAGCCCTCCGGAGTGGCCACAGCTTCTTGCCGCTTTGCCGCCCTGGCCGGCGGAAGGGCGCGGATCGTTTGTGGCGCCTGGAAGAAAGTGGCCCCTGAAATACGAAAGCAGCTCCGGGCGGCTATTGAGATCGGCGGGGCCTGTGTGAGGCTGGTAGATGAGCCTTTCGTATATCTGGATAAGAACTTCGTGCGGATGTTTGCGGGAATAACAGAGGTTGTCGGCAGAGCGCACTCGATGAAAGGACGCGTTGTCTCCGTGCAGATTCGCGGGGAGACCGGCCCGATTGCCGAAGAAGCGGTGCTGGCCTGCAGGGCCGGGGCGGGCGTGTTGATGGTGGATACCGGAAGTGTGGAAGACCTTCGCGAAGTGGTGGAAGAAGCCCGCCGTCAAGGTTTCAGACAGCGGGTGAAAATAGCTTTTGGAGGCAGCGTCACCGCGCAGAGGCTTGAAGAAGTGGTAGCCGCCGGTGCAGACATAATTGATATCGGGAGGGCAATCATCGACGCGCCAATTCTCGATTTCCGGTTGGACGTGCAACAAAGAGTCCAACGAACACCCGTTGAGGTGAAATGCCGGCTGTAACCTTCACTTGGCATACTTGCCAACTCTTTCGAATTATTAGGAAATAAACTCAGTGGAATGGAACCTTCTTGAAAAAACCACTTTCTGGATCGAAGGGGCCGAACTGCAAGGCGCCAACCTCGACGATGCGGCTGCGGCTGCGGCTGAAGCGTTGGGCTTCGATCCCCGGGAGATAATGGTCGTCGACGTGCAGCCCGGCATCATTGCTTTTGATGTGCTTAAAAAGAATATACCTGCCGAATCGGTTGCAGGGAAAGCAGAGCAACTGCTCAGAGGTTTGGCCGGGGTGTCGGGGATTACTCTTCACCCCGGCGCATCCGTGCACTCCGAAGGAGTCCTTGGGCTGATTGCACTCGATCGGCATGCTGCTCTGGAGGTTATTTCGCGGTCTGCCGAAATTAGTCAAGCCGTAGCCGATGCCGTTGCCAGACGTGCCTGCGTCTTCTCATCCGGCTCAGAAGTGATTTCTGGAAAAATCGAGGATACAAACTCCCCATATCTTGTGCAAACGCTCACACAAGCCGGATTCAAGGCGGAGTTTGGAGGAATCATCCAGGACAGTTTACCCGCTGCGGTATCCGCATTAGAAGCGGCTTTGATGCGGGGCATTGGTCTTATCGTTACAACCGGAGGTGTGGGGGCGGAGAGCAAGGACCACAGTGTGGAGGCGGTGCTGAAGCTCGCTCCTAACGCCGCAACCCCCTGGATTCTCAAATTTACTCCCGACATGAAGCGTCATCACAAAGAGGGCGTGCGCATAGCCGTTGGCCGGGTGGGAATATGCAGGATAGTTTCGCTTCCCGGTCCTCACGCCGAAGTGCGCCTCGGCAGTCGCGCATTGATCGAGGGCCTCAAAGCCGGCCTGGGCGATGAGGCTTTGGCCGAATCCATAGCTTCCGTTATCAGGGAGCGCTGGCTAAATCATATGGGAACGGGAGGAAGTGTTCATGTACAATAGCAAGGCCATTGCAGAGCAGCTCTATCAGGCCGAAATGAGCGCAACACCGGTTGATCCGCTAACGGCAATGCACCCCGGATTAACGGTTGAGCAGGCTTATGCGGTGCAACTCGAAGGGGTGGCGATTCGACTGGAGCGGGATTCCCGAAAGGTGGTAGGCAAAAAAATCGGTTTGACCTCAATCGCAATGCAGAAGCTGATCGGTGTAGATGAACCCGATTACGGACACCTGTTCGACCACATGCTGGTGCGTGAAGGAGAGCCGATTCCATGCAGCCGGCTCCTGCTGCCCAGGGTTGAAGGGGAGGTGGCGTTTGTACTCAATAAAAGGCTTCAAGGCCCAGGTGTGACCATCGCCGATGTATTGAGGTCAACTGAAGGGGTAATGGCTTCCATCGAGATTGTGGATAGCAGGGTGCGGGACTGGAAGATAAAGCTGGCCGATACCATTGCAGACAACGCGTCGAGCGCCAGGTTCGTGGTTGGGTCGCGGTTGATTTGCCCCGGACAAGTCGATCTTCGGCTGTTGGGAATGGTTTTCGAGAAAAATGGCGAAGTAGTCAATACCGGCGCCGGTGCAGCGGTTATGGGGCATCCCGCCTCTTCGGTTGCCTGGCTTGCGAACAAGATGGGAGAATTCGGGATCGCCCTGGAGGAAGGCGAGATTATTCTGTCTGGCGCTCTAACAGCCGCCGTCGATGCCCGGGCGGGAGACTGCTTTCTAATGTCATTCCAAGGGCTTGGAACGGTAGGCGTCCGATTCGTCTAAGAGCGAATTGAAAGAGGATGTACAAATAAAATGGATAAGCTGAAAGCGGCAATTCTAGGGCCCGGAAACATCGGGAGCGACCTCATGTATAAGGTCATGAGAAGCAGCCATCTGAAGATGGAAATGATGGCCGGCATCGTCGACTCCCCTGGAATCCGGAGAGCAAAATCCCTGGGAATCCGTGTGACGACGGATGGAATCGGGCCGATTATCGATGATCCCGAAATCCGCATTGTATTCGATTCAACGGGTGCGAAGCCTCACATGATTCACGCGCCGCTTCTCGAAGCGGCCGGGAAAATAGCTGTAGATCTCACGCCGGCGGCAATAGGACCCTACGTCGTCCCGTCAGTCAATCTCAGTGAGCTCTCAGATGCGCCCAATCTCAATATGGTGACCTGCGGCGGGCAGGCGACCGTCCCGATTGTCCACGCTGTCAATCGAGTTGCCGGGGTCGTTTATGCGGAAATTGTCGCCGCCATTGCAAGCAAAAGCGCAGGTCCTGGGACCAGGCAAAACATAGACGAATTCACTCAGACCACTGCCAGGGCGCTTTGTGTAGTGGGCGGTGCGAAAAAGGGAAAGGCAATAATCGTGCTCAATCCTGCCGAACCTCCCCTGCTGATGACCGATACGGTTTACACGGAGGTGGAGAACCCGGACGAGACGGCAATCCGGGCTTCCGTCGAGGATATGGTCAGGACCGTTCAACGCTACGTGCCGGGCTATCGCCTCAGGATGCCTCCGACGGTAGATGATCACAGGGTGGTGACCATTGTCGAGGTGGAAGGCGAAGGGGACTTCCTGCCGAAATATTCGGGCAACCTTGACATAATGACTTCCGCTGCGGCCGCTGTGGGTGAAGCGCTCGCGGTGCGCATGCTGGGTGGGATGTGATGTGGCCGCTTGAATCGCCATTTGGGCCCTTACCCCAACTGAGCTATTGGTCTGTCACAGGAGATATCTGATATGAACAGGTGTATTCGGGTGGTTGACTCTACCTTGAGGGACGGCAGTCATGCGGTCAGCCACCAATTCAGTGCGGAGCAGATCGCTGCCGTAGCCGAAGGACTGGACAAGGCAGGAGTTTCCTTCATCGAGGCCTCGCACGGCGATGGGCTTGGCGGATCATCAATCAATTACGGCAGGGCCAGGCTCACCGATGAGGAAATACTGCGTGCCGCTTCCAAAGTAATTCGAAGCGCGGCCCTCACTGTGCTGCTGCTTCCCGGAATCGGGACCCGCGAGGATCTTAAAATGGCCGCCGATTGCGGCGCCAGTGCGGTTAGAGTGGCTACGCACGTGACTGAAGCCGATATTGCCGAGCAGCATATCGGCCTTGGGAAGAAAATGGGCATGACCACGTTCGGTTTCCTGATGCTTGCCCACATGCGTCCGCCCGAAGCGATCGCTCGGCAGGCAAGGCTGTTTGAATCGTATGGATGCGATGTAATTTACATTGCCGATTCCGCTGGAGCTATGCTTCCCTCCGACGTCAAACCCAGGATCGAGGCGCTTGTCGATGCCGTTTCGGTTCCGGTCGGTTTTCACGCCCATGCAAGCCTGGGTCTCGCCATTGCAAACAGCCTTACAGCGGCTGAAGCCGGTGCCAGCTACCTGGACGGCACCTGCCGCGGCCTGGGGGGAGGGGCCGGTAATGCTCAGACCGAGGTTATTGTCGGCGTTTTGCGCAAGGCAGGCTTCGAGACCGGGATCGATTTTTACGGCATCATGGATGTTGCCCAAGACATAGTGGAGCCAATGATGCACAGGCCCCAGGTTATTCGCAGTGCATCGCTGATGCAGGGCTATGCGGGCGTCTACTCGAGCTTTCTGCTGCATACCTATCGGGCCGCTGAAAAGTACCGCCTCAATCCGAGAGATATACTCGTGGAGCTTGGACGCAGACAAATGGTAGGCGGTCAGGAAGATATGATTTTGGATGTTGCCTATGAAATGGCTCAAAGAAAGGAGGCTGCGCAAAATGAAGCTGGTAACGCTAATGCCTGTAATCGACTCTGAAAAGTGTAAGGGGTGCAAGACATGCGTGCGGGTCTGTCCGGTCCTTGCAATGAATATGGAAGAGAAACTGGCGGTCGCGGACCTTGATCGCTGCAGGGGTTGTGCGGACTGTGAGCAGCGGTGCCCCGAATATGCGATCTCGATGGTCGATCGCCCGGAGCCGGTAATGGCCAGGGTGGAGCTGGAGGGGCTCAATTATGAAAAGATCTCGGAACTCTGCCTAAAAGCGAGGTTCCACCCTGAACAGATCGTTTGCTACTGCACGGCCACACGCGCTGATGAAGTCGCGGGCGCCATTCTGCTGGGGGCTCGAACACCGGATGATATCTCCTACATGACAGGTATTCGGACCGGGTGCAAAGTCGAGTGTATTCAACCCATTCTGCGGCTGCTCGAAGCAGCGGGAATCGTGCCTGTGCCTGTCCCCGGTGGCTGGCAGTGGTATGGCCGGACAGTGACTGCCTGGGAAATCCCCGAACACGTGAAACAAAAATATGCATCCCGCGGATTTTATTTTGACGAGGACATCGAACTTCTCAACCGCGTGGTGAGCGCACCGCTTCAAGGAAAGGAGTAGTGAGCTATGCGACCCCCGATTGTACCCATTGCACCCCGCCAATCCATGTATGGTATCGATCCCTCCCTGGTAAAGACCAGGGTGAGCGAACTTCGGGGAATGACCTCCGTGACCCTGCGCGAGCTATTTCCGGACCTGCCTCCCGTGATTTTTCCGGGAGATGAGGGCATAGTCGCGGTCCGAAGGCGCACCGAAGATGCGCTCAAAAGCGTCGATATGAGCCGGATAAAGCCCGAGCACACAGTAAACATCTGCTCGTCTCATCACGGCTTCACCCTTCTTGGAGGCGATCCTTACGCCGAGATGCTCAAGACCATCCGCGATGTCATCGAGGAGCGTACCGGATGCAAGAATATACGCCTTCGCGCCGGTGTTGGCCTGCGATTTCGGGAAACAGAGGAGTACATCCGCCGCTACAAGCTCGACAAGTACTTTAATGGCAAGGCCAGGGGCGTCGCTCCGGTTGACGAGGGAGTTGAGATCGAGACCGAAATCGGGACCCTCTACGGAATAAAAAGAATTTACGACGCAGACTGGATCGTTCATGCCCACAACAGCGACGTGCGCGAGGTCCACTCTCACCGCATGGTGGACCGGGCTGTAAAGTCTTTCGGCATGTCATACGCCCGGATCGAGACCCGGTCCACCTACCACCAGAATCTCGGGCCGCGTGCCGCCAATTTCATTGCCCGGGCGATTTTCGATTCACCCTTCGTTCAGAACAAATTCGCCTTCTCCTGTTTTCTGACGGTGGCCCCTCACGGCATCCTCGGTGTCGATGCCGATAACGATTTGTATAGCCTCAATGAACGCGTCACGGAGGTGGGGTGCCGCTACTACGGTAAAATGATGACCCTGTTCAGTGAAGTGGACGAGTGTATTG
>Ga0187862_10000575_pt1 | contig 41818 bp, 36 predicted proteins | sample June2016WEW_10_1_FD_133003 | JGI IMG/M metagenome (GOLD analysis project Ga0187862, IMG submission 133003) | Peatland microbial communities from SPRUCE experiment site at the Marcell Experimental Forest, Minnesota, USA - June2016WEW_10_150 | ecosystem: Environmental > Terrestrial > Soil >... | reverse complement strand
TACCTTCTTCATGGCGGTTCCTCCTGTCCTCGCGGACTTGGTTGGCGCCTGTCACGCTCGCAACGCGAGCGGACGAGGCGGGAGGACCGCCACTCAAAGTTCTACGAGAACCCGGACAACCTCTCCTCGGTGCGCTGACGCTGCTGGTCGCACCGCGGGGAGAGGCGCGGCGCCGACCGTGGGGCTGGGAGTGGTTCCGGTCGTTGTCGCAACGCGGGGGAGCCATCTCAGCCAGCCCGGCAGGTACCAGTTCCAGTCGCCGAGCAGCTTCATCGTCGAAGGGAGCAGTACAGCACGTATGATTGTGGCGTCGAGCAGCACCGCGACGGCGAGTCCGACGCCGAGCATCTTGAAGACGATCTCGTTGAGTGTGGCGAAGATGGCGAACACGGCGACCATCACGATCGCGGCGCTGGTAACGACGCCGGCGCTTGCCTTGATGCCGTGGGCGACAGCGTTTTCGGTGCTCATCCCGCGGTCGTGGGCCTCGCGGACGCGGCTGAGGATGAACACGTGGTAGTCCATCGAGAGGCCAAACAGGATCACGAACAGGAACAGCGGCAGCCAGTTGATCACCCCGCCGATCGACGTGAAGCCGAGCGGCGACTGTAGGTGGCCCTGCTGGAAGATCAACACGAGGACCCCGTAGGCCGCGCCGACGGAGAGTAGGTTCAAGACGATCGTGGTGAACGGGATCACGATCGAGCGGAAGGTGACGAGCAGCAAGAGAAACGCGAGTCCGAGCACGAAGACGAACACATAGACGGCGTGGGACTTCATCGTGCTGTTGAAGTCGACGGTCTGACCGGCCTCGCCGGTGGTGTGAACTGTGACTCCAGCCACGCGGCCGATCGTGGCGGGGATGACACGGTTGCGCAACAGCGCGAGCGCTCGCAACGACGCCGCGTCGGTGCCGGTGCCGATGAGCGGGATCGAGACCCTTGCGGCCTGGCGCGAGGCACTGATGTCGACCAGGATCGGCTCATGCATGTGGCCGGTCGCAAGCGCTCCGCGCTCCAGCGCGATGATGCCCGCGGAGATCGCCGGCGTGGTGACGTTCGAGGCGCTGATCACGACCGTCTCAGGCTCGGCGCCGCCGGGAAAGGATTGTTGGACGCGCGCGTAGGCCTGCATCACCGGGAGGCTCGGCGGGAGTCCCTGCATGCCGGCGCTGACCGTGTGCAGGCTGAACGCGGGAATCGCGAGCGCGACGAGCAGCGACACGGCGGCGCCACCACAGAGGACTGGCCGGCGCAGGACCTCGCCGACGATCGGCGCCCAGAACCGGGACTCGCCGGGCTTGGCGCGAAGCCTTTGCAGTCCCGGGACCTTGCCGCTGTCGACACGGTCGCCGAGCTTTGAGAGCACGGCCGGCAGGACGGTGAGCGAGCCGATCAGCGCGATCGCGACCACCAGCACGGTGCCCATCCCAAACGAGGTGAAGATCTGATTGCCCATCAGGAACATTCCCGTCATCGCGATCATCACGGTGAAGCCCGAGATCAAGATCGCCCGGCCGGAGGTGGCGGCAGCCGCCTGCAGCGCCTCCGCGGGTGTTCGGCCATGGGCACGCTCTTCGCGCGCTCTGCGCACGTAGAACAGCGAGTAGTCGATCCCGACTGCCAGGCCGATGCAGAGGATCACGGAAGTGATCGACTGCTCAACGGCCAACACGTGGCTCAACAGCTCGGTCAGGCCGAGCGCCGCGAGAACCGCGGTAAAGCCGAGTAGTAGCGGGACGCCGGCCGCCACAAGAGCGCCGAACGCAACGACGAGGATGAACAACGTGACCGGCACCGAGGTCGCCTCGGCTTTGTGGAAGTCGTCGCTGATAAGCGTGTTGACGGCCTTGAGCGTGCTCGCCGTGCCGAGCTCACCGATGAACAGGTTTGGGTATGCCCGCTGCGCTGCCGCGGTCGCCGCCAGGGCGGGCGCGACGCGATTTTGTGCGGTGTCGGGGTCGCCGGTGATCTGGAACGTCAGGAGCACTGCGCGGCCGTTCTTTGAGATCTGCCCTGCGTTACCGGCGGCAAGCGGCGACCTGATCGCTGCTACCGCTGCCGCGCTGGACAGACGTGCGACGAGATCAGCCACCGCGGCGCGGTAGTCGCTGCCCGCGAGCGGGCCGCTTGGGTTCTCGATCACGACCTCCTCGCCAGAGCGTTCGCGCGGGAACTGCCGCGCTTGGGTCTCATCCGCGAGCCGCGACTGACCGTTCTCCGTCTCCACCTGCGTGAGCGTCACCATCCCCGCCGCGCTGCCGAGCGCGAATGCGACGACGACGAACGCTAGCCACCCCAGAATGACCGCCTTGCGATGCGCAGCGCTCCAGCGCGCCGCGCGAGAGGCAGGATTCTCGCGGTCTCTCATGCTCCCGAATCTAGCCTCCGAGGAATGCCCTGGCATCGGTAGCAGTCCGCGAACCCGGCCCGGTCTTTCCCACGTCCGCTAGCTGCTGCCCTTCGCTTGGCGTCGCGTGCTCGAGCTTTCAGCGTCGTCCTCGGACACTGACACTTGTATCACGAGCCCGTTCTTTAGGGCCAGTCGATCAGCTTGGCTAGCCCCTCTGGGCCAAGGTCGATCAGGCCGCTTTGCTCGATGTCGCGATACTCGCCCTCGGTGAGCCCGAGCCACCGCACCGTTCGCTCGGACGGATCAACGATTAGCAGCTCGTCGACCCTGTGGGCAGCGTAGAACGGAAGCTTCTCCCACATCTCGTCCCCTGGCGAGACGATCTCCGCGACGAGCGCCGCAGTGGGAGACCATGTGCCATGCGGACGGCTTCGATGAAGGCCTCCATCGGGTACGCGGAAGTCGTCCTCCGACATACCCAGATTGAACTCCCCCATCGTCGGGAACAGGCCTGCGGCGCGAGCAGGCCCATCGAGCAACACCGCCAGTTGCTGCGTGACATCAGCATGCTCGCCAGACGGCGCCGGGACCATATGCAGCACACCCTCCCACACCTCATCGAGACGATCTAGACCAGACCGCCGACGTCGCTCACCGAGCGCCCGGAGCTCCTGCGGATCCAGCACCAACGTCGCCATGACTCAAACGGCCTCCAAGTCCATATAGAACTCATTTTGAAGCTATTTTTCATCGGGGAGACAGGTTCTATTTGGCTTAGCTCCTCGGTTTTCGGCCGGTTCGCAGCCGATTTGCAGCCGGCTTACACGCCGAGCGCACGCGCAGAGGCTTGCGCGATGCACGCTCGATGCACATCCTACCGGGCGCGGTGGCGTAGCCAGCGACAGCCCGGCGCCGCTCCAGGTGCGCCGCTCGGTAAAGGCTGGCTTCCGACGGCCACCACGCTCGTATGCGGGGTTGCGCACGTCGATGCCGGTGTCGCTCGCGGCACGCACCTGTCGCATGTCGCTCGCGAGCAGCGGCTCGCCGCCCCGATCACGAATGCCGCACACAGCCAGTCGCCAGCACTCGCGGACCCCAGCGCCGCGTCCAGAAGGCCGCCGGCAACATCCTCTGTCGCCTCGCTCGTCGGGCCGGCGGATCGAGGCGATGCCGGCCAGTTATGCGGCGGCCGGCTCGTGGTCTTCGACGATGCCCAGTCGGCGACCAAGGGGGATCAGCAGCCGATCCATGGTCGAAACCTTGGGGACGACCTCGCCACGCTCGATCTTGCTGATCTCCGCCTGCTGCACGCCGGAGCGAATCGCCAACTCCTTCTGAGTCATGTGCGCGCTCGTGCGCGCAGCGAGCAACTCGGCGGCGAGCCGAAAGCGGGTATCCAGAGCGCGCAACTCAGCAACCGCCTCAGGTCCTTCGGCAATTGCCTCTTGCTCTATGTCATCAATGAGCCTGTTGAAATCGTTCATCGCGTTCCCTTTGATCGGACGCCCAATATATGTGCTTGAGCACATAGCCCAATTATATGTGTTTTAGCACATCGAGTCAAGGCTGCCGCATGACGCGTCCGCATCCCGACCTACTGAACAACGAGCGGCGTGGTGCGCCTCGAGCGGGAAGCGAGCTAGGCAGACCGCTCGCGACGAGACACAAGCAGCAGCTCAACGGCGCTCGGATCTTCCGCACGCCCCAGCCAATTAGGCGTTCCGCCCGCTAACGAAGCGTTATTGGGCCGAGACACAAGCGCGGCAGCCGGCGTTAGCGGCCGGCGGCTTCGTCGACCATCCGCTCCCAATCGTCGCGGAGCGGCTCGACGCCAAGCTCGACGATCGCCAGCGCGACGACTTGCTCGAGGCCGACCGCGCCGGTAGGTAGGTGGACCTTTCCGAGCCACCGATCACCGACCTGAATGTTGGCGCCGACGTGCATGTGCGGCCGGGTGACCGAGGACTTGCCGCGGGGATGCCAGTGGTAGGCAACGAGCTCGCGGCCTTCGTATCCGATGGCGTACAGGTATCCGAGAATCTCGACGCGCCAGCCGTCGCGGTCTTGGCGAACCTCGTATTCCTCGGCGACGTCGATCGAGAGCGGACCACCGCGCATCTTCGCCGTGTCGGCGAGTTCGAGCTCGTGCGGCGCGTCCGAGAGGTGGTAGGCGCGGACGACGACGTGGACACTGGTCACGCAGGACAGCAGCCGCACAGTTCGGCCGCGGTAGTGCTCGACGGCCTCGGCTGGTGTCTTACTTGCGTGTGGCATGGAGCGGGAGCATCATCGCAACGCGCGTCACGTCGGGGCTATCGTCAATGTCGATCTCGCCCGCGTTCAGACGCCGCTCGAACTCCTCGCCGCTCATGCCCAGGCGCTTGCGCGCCTGTTCATCTACTCGCTGGTCCCATTCCTCCGGGCTCAGCTCGCGGATTTCATTGTCGGTTCTGGTAGCCATTGCAAACGCTCCTTGAAGGAATCGGCCGCGCGGGCCAGCTCCTTGACCATTCATAGTAGGGGAGTACGCGGGTGGCGTCCATCGGTCGGTTACGGCAGGCCGCGGCGGGCATCGGGCGCCCGCCGGGCCATACCCTCTCACGCGGCTGCGACGAGCTGCAGCGCGCGGGTCTTCTCGGGTCCATCGTCGAGCGCGCGAGCGAAGCGCTGGCCGCTCGAGCGCAGCGGGCGCAGCCAGTCGCCGTACTCCACGATCGCGTTCACGGCCGCCCACTGGAGCCGGGCGCGTTGCCCTGCGTCTCGCCACGCAGGAACAGCTCGGCGATGCGGTCCTTCGTCTGCTGGCGCGACCGCCGCGTGCGGCTGGTCATCGAGTCGCCCGTCCTGTTGGGGTGGAGCTCGTCGAGGACGCCTCAAAGCTGGCGCTCGGTGCAGCACTCTGAGGCGAGCTCGTCGCCGAAGCGCTTGAACTGCTCGTAGTAGTCGATCGAGAGCTCGAGCACCGGCCGCGCCTCGTGGACGCGCTGCGTGACCGCTTCGGTGTGGCGGACCGAGAACTTCTGCCGCGCGTTGAGGACCCGCGAGATCTCCCTGGGCGGGGCCCCGCGTTGGTTGGGCTCATCACGTACAGAGCGAGCACATGCAGGTTGAGCACGACAAGACGCCGATCATGGCACTCGCATGTAGCGTAGGTCCGAGCGGCGGCGCGCGCCTATGCGGCCGGTACTCGCGGGACGAGTGTGTTTACGCGGGCCTGCCGTGCCCGCCGCACACGCCTACGAGGTCGCAGTGCTCGCACACGTGGTCTCGCTCGCGTGCATCGGTTCCTCGTGGAGTTCGCGGGTAGGCGTTGCCTCGGAGTCTTGCGCCCACTTCACGCACAGCGTCCACTGCCTCACTGAGCATTGCCTCGTCAACGGCACTGGACCGAGGGTGAGCAAGATCATCGAGGTTGTCGACCACTACCTCGCTCGCCCGCTCGCCGGTCGCCTGCTCGTATCCGAGCGCATAGACGCGAAGCTGGAGATCGGTGACCTCTTCCTGCTGAGTGCGGTCGTTGGACTTGAAGTCGATCACGACGATCTCGTTCGTTGAACGTCTACGGATGAGATCGATGCGTCCGTTGACGCGGATTCCATCGCCGAGATCGACTTCGATTGGGCGCTCAGCGTGTTCGATATCGTCGAACGTAGCGCCCCTTGCAGCTAGGTACGCATCAAGGCGTCGGGTCGCTGCGGCCGAGAGCGTCTCGCGTAGGTCGGGATACGCGAATGGCAGGAAGACGTGACGGTCAACCAGCGCTGGCACACAGTGCTGGTCGATCTCCTCGCCATGCAGCACCCGGTCGTGTATCTCAAATAGAGCATCGTGGAGACCCTTTCCAAAGCCGAGCGCCTCGGCTATCGGCGGGTTGAACCCATAAAGAAATCGCAGCTTGAACGAATACGGGCATTCGAAGGCGTACTTGAGCTCGGAGAATGACAGGGTCACGTCTGCGAGGGCGCGCGCGGGTGTGGGCTCGAGCCGTGGGCGCTTGGGCGCTGGATCGGGCGGGGAAACGCTCGCCAAAGCGTCCGTCGCCTCAAGCCAGAAGGGCGATGGTGTACGCCAGACACGCTTTGCCGTCGGATAGTCGGCCCGCGTGATCGTTAGGTACTTCTTTGCGCGCGTGCATGCGACGTAGAACAGACGGCGCTCGTCCTCCTCGCTGTTGACGTAGTCGGCGGCGTTGCGTATGGCACCTTCGGGGATCACGTGCCATGGTGAACGTCCACCGCCGCCCCTCGGAGGGAACCGTTCCTTCGTTAGCCCAGGGACGAAGACGACGGGCCATTGCAGCCCCTTGGCTTGATGGATCGTGAGTATCTGGACGGCGTCGGGTGTCACGTATCGCGCCTCTAGCCAGCCCTCCGGGTACACGTCAGGCGCCTGGTGTCGGAGGAAGCCGGCAAACCCGGCGTACTTCTGCAGTGGATCGCTTTGGAAGTTGATCTGCTCGAAGTCGGAGATGACTTCGGAGAACTTCCCGAGGTTGTAGTAGACGACCTCGGAGCGCGAGTGCGCGTGCGACGTGGACGCTCCCTGGATCTTCTCCTCACGTAGCACCAGTGCGGTGAGGAAGCCGAGAAACGAGCGCTGAAGGTTGTAGATGCCGAAACGCTCCTCGCCAGATGCAATGTCCGCACGGTCGCGCACAGCTACCGCGAGGGCGCGGGCAAGGTCCTCTGCCGTTGCTCCAAGGCGCGCATCCTTCCATGCCGCTCGAAGCGCCGCCTCATCAGATCCGGCTTCTCCGGCGAGAAAGTAGAAAAGCTCGCGTGCCGCTACTGCCTCGGCTGTATCAAACAGATTGGCTACACCACCAACGACAAAGGGAATCTCGTGCCGCTCCAAGGCGTCAACGATCGCCGGAATGAGTTTCTTGACTCGGACCATCACTGCTATGTCCGCGAAGCTCAATCCCCGTGACGGCTCGCCCGGCCGATCCACGAACTCCATGCCGCGCAAATCAAGGATCCGTTCCGCGATGTACTCCGCCTCGCCATCTGGGCCGTCGAACTCGCGCAGATCGATGTCCCCCTCCTCGTAAGTCTGCGAGCCGGCCGAGCTCATCGCCTTCACAAGGCGGTCAGGATCGTTGTGCTCTATGACTCGCCGCGCGAGACCAACGATCCCGCGGCTCGATCTGAAGTTGCGCTCCAGCCGCGCGGTCTGGACATCTGGATAGCGTCGGGGAAAGTGGAGAATGTTTTCGACGCTGCTGCCACGCCAGCCGTAGAGCAGCTGATCATCGTCACCGACGACGGTCAGCACGGCCCCGAGGTTCGCGATCGCATGCACCAATCGCTCCTGGATTGGATTCACGTCCTGGTACTCGTCGACGGTCAAGTACTGTACCCTGTCTGCGACGCGGGCGCGAAACCCAGCGTCGTCCTCCAGCATCATGACGGTGTCCGCGACGATCGCGCTGAAGTCGAGGTACCGTTTCTCCGCGAGCAGCGTGAGGTACTTGTCTAGGCACGCCTCCACGACCGTACCCGCGAGCACTTGCTCATCGACGTCAGCCTCCCGAAGTATCGACATCAGCTCAGCGTAGGTACCTGCGTTCATGTAACGGTGCCAGCCGAGATCGGCGAGCCCACACTTACGGGAGTTGCGGGTAATTAGGTGGCGCTGCTGAATGTCATTGAGCACACGATATGGCAGAACCTCATAGTGGTTCTGCTGTAGCAACTCCAGGCAAAACCCGTGGATGGTTCCGACGTACAAGTCCGCGAGGCCGTCGCGCGTGCCAGTCCGTTCCTCCCATCGAAGAGCGATCCGCTCCTTGAGCTCGGCAGCCGCGCGCTCGTTGAACGCGAAGGCGACGACATGCACGGGCTTGACCCCGGGGAGCTGAAGCTGCTCGATGACACGCTGCGATACCGCCTCGGTCTTGCCAGCGCCTGCGCAGGCGATCAGCTGGATGTGCTCGTCGAGGGGAAGACCGTGGGCCGGGCTAGGCGTGGCGCTCATGACGTTCCAAGGGTCCTCACACTCAAGCCGCGACGGGCTGCATGGAGTGCTCGTCGATTAGCGCACGCAGCTCAGCCTCGGTAAAGCAGATTCCGAGCTCCCAGTGCCCGAGCTTGCTCCAGCAGTTGATGGCTTGGATCCAACGTCTCGCCGCCGTGAGCTTGGCGTCGTCGCGCTCTCGTTTGCGTCCCTTGGCCTCAATGACGAGTGTGCGGCTGTTCGCCAGCCTAATGACGAAATCGGGCCGGTAACGCCCTGTTGTGCCCTGCCACCGGTAAGGGATCTCTAGGAAGAGCCGCTCATTCTTCGCGTAGGCGATCACGCGATCGTCCTGCTCGAGCGCGCGCATTATCTGGAGCTCGAGCTCAGAGTCGTAGACCACGTGGCTGATATGGCTCTTGGTCGTTGGCTCCGCTGGCTTGGCCGTCTGAAAGTTGACCGTCGTGTCGCCAATCGGTTCATACGTGTTGAGGACCGGAAGGAGCCCGTCGCGCTCCTCTGAGCGCAGCGCCGCGAGGATGCGGTTGCGCAGTTCGGCCCAGTAGCGGTGGTTGCATAGCTCGCGCTCGTCGACGCCCTTGGCATACTCCACGCGCTGAAGGATCACGTCGCGCACGATCGTCGCCATCTGCGGGAACAGCCACGGCTTGTCACGCTTGTCGATGTCAGTGACCAGGTCGGCGGCGAGTCGAAACACCAGACGCTGCATGCGGAAGTTCTCATAGGCGGCGTGTCGGTCTTGCGTCGTGCCTCCGATGCCTTTCCCTGGAGTGCCGACCTCGAACTCGACCCAAGTTGCATTCGGATCATTCTCTGGCGAGACGCGGATCGGCTCTATCGACTCCAAGTCGATCGTGACGACATCGCCGAGGTCGCTGATGATCTGCTCGACGCGCGGAAACTCAAGTCGCAGAGGTGCCCGCTCACGCAGGCTGCGAACCGTGGTCGTCGTTGGTGGCTGGGCGATGCTCCCGCTCGCGCGTGCGAACGGCAGGAGCTGGAACGGAACGCCATAGACGTCCACGAACTCTGGCTTGCTGAGATCGCTGTAGTCGGAGCGCCGCAGTCCACGGCCCACAACTTGCTCACATAGAAGCTGTGATTGGAAGGCGCGGAGCCCGAGAACCTGCGTTACATTCCGAGCGTCCCATCCCTCCGAGAGCATGCCGACCGAGATGAGGCAACGAACCTTCGCACCGGGCTGTCCTTCCTTGCCGACGGTTGACACCAGCTCACGTAGCCGCGCGGCCGCGTCCTGCGCTGACTCGCCCTCCTCGCGCATCTCCGCCTCCGCTAGAAGCTTGGAGTCGATGCGGACCGTGTAGTCGCCCGTAGCGTCATTGATAAACCACGGTCCCGCCTCGCCGCGGCGTGCGACGTGGATCTCCAGCATCTCGGCCATCTTGGTTTCGTTGCATACGATGATCATCACGGGTGGGATAGCGCGGTCCGCTTCTATCCACGTCTCGTAGGTCTCGTGCCACGCACCAGCGAGCTGCTTGAGCGGGCCGTCGACCTCGCTTAGATAGTCGATCAGTGGATGATGAACGTCCCCGGGGTCATCGCCTCGCTTCGGGAGAGCTTTCTTGACGTGTTCCCACAGGTTGCGATACTTCGGAATCGCAGTGCCGGCGTCGTCGTCAGTGGGGACGCGTGGCACCTTGACGAGTCCCGACTCGATGGCGTCCACTAGCCCGAAGTCGCTCACGACCCACTCGAAGGGCCGCCAAGCTTTCTCGCCACCCACCGCGCCTGGATACATGGGCGTCGCTGAATAGTCGATGCACCGAAGGATCTCCCGGTCACGATCAACCCGCTCGAGACCGTTGATCCAGACTGTCGCCTCAAGGACGTCGTCCTTCTCGTCTCGATTTACGCTGAGATCAGGGGGTGGCCGCCAGGCATGGTGGGCCTCATCATTGAGAACCATGAGGCGCTTCTTCGGGCCGAGATCGACGAGGACGCGCCGGCAGAAGGCCGAATCGCTCTCCTCGCCACGGCGTAGCACGCTACGCCTCGGATCTTCTCTGGGCGCGAGCTGGTGCCAGTTGATGACCTGCACCTTCAGCTGGCCGATCACCCCTGCGAGCTGACCGGGGACCAGCTCGAACCGTTGGAAAGCGCTGTTGGGGTCGGACGGGATCAATCCGTCGTCGCCGGTCAGCCGCGCCTTGACTGTCAGATTTGGAGCCACGACCAAAAACGCATCAGCGAAGCGCCGGTCTTGCCGATTAGCGAGCTTGTTCAGGCCCGACCAGGCGATCGTCATCCCCATGACGAGCGTCTTGCCTGCTCCGGTGGCCAGCTTGATGGCCCATCGCTCGTACGGCTCGTACTTGGTTATCTCGATCCCCACTCGCCTTTCCGAGGCCGCCTCGGTTAGCCACGCTATGGTCTCAATAGCCTCGCGCTGAGCGAAGAAAGGACGCATCTCGCGCTCCGGGTCAAACCAGTGTTCAAATAGCGCCCGCGTAATCTGCGTCGCACCCGCATACCCGCCCTCTCGCCACTCGCGCACCCTGTCGCGAATGCGATTGACCTGCTCGAGAAGGACAAGCTCATCAGTAATTTGCAGCTGTCCTCCTTTGACCATCGGAGGGATGTAGCCAGCAATCCTGCGGCCGTCTCGGATGACCGGCGTGCCCTCGCCGAAGTGCCAATGGCGACTCGGCTCTTGGTAGGGGTCATTGATGATGGGATTCTGGTCGGTCACCTGACCGACTGGCACGTCCGCATCGGCTTGCTTAGGCATCGGCGCTAGACCTCGAGGTCCAGAATCGCCTCGCTCGTCTGGCCCGCGTCATCAATCACGCGGATGGCCGACCGCTTGGACGGCCCTAGCCGGAACGGCAGAGAAGTAAACGAGTGCATCGTTTCGACTACGCTCTCATCGATCGAGGCCTTGAGCGCCTTGCCGAGGGCGTCCCAAGCCTCGGTTCGCGTGAAGAACGCTTGGTTGACGTGGAACACGGAGCCGTCATAGTCGTGGTCTAGGAGCCACGCTGCAATCGCGTCCTGGTTGCGTGACGTCACGTCGCCTGTAGCCGCGTCAAATATGTCCATCCCGAGCAGCTCGACACGAATCGCTCCGTCGCTCTCGTGGTGAATCGCAACCTCTGGCGCGGCAAATATCCTGAAAGTCTGCGAGCTCCTGGTGGTCTTAAGCAGATCGCCCAGCAACAGATCGGCGTTGGCCTCCAGTAGAGCCACATTTATCCGCCCCCGCTTGCCCGGCGCCAGATACTGTTGGGCCTCGGCGGTCACGGCGAAACCTGCGAAGACGACGAGATCGTAGCCCGGAGACTCCGCAAGGGCTTCGTCAACCTGGGCAACCGTAATCGGCCCGTGGCGAGGCCCCAGGCTCACCGCGAACCGCCGCTCAGCGCCCTCTGCATCCGTGAACGTACCTTCGGCATGGAGCGCGCTAGTGCCGGCGAGGGGCTCAAGCGTAACGACTGGAACCGGGGGCGCGCCCTTGCGAGGTATGCCCATCCGGCGCAGCGCATCCAGCAGAGCCGAAACGTGGTCCGCGGCACCCTCCGCGGTGGAACTCTCTTCAGCTCGATCGTCGAACGGGTTGTCGGAGTATCTCGAGAGCGCCTCAACTGTGAACGGCCCGGCGACTCGGACCTTGTCGCGCTCAACACGCGGCTCGTCGTAGAGCGCAACCTCGGCAGATCCCTCTCCGTAGCCCACTGAGCTGGCGGTCACCCAGGTGAAACGCTGATAGATCAGCCCAGCATCAACTCCACGGGCGCGATCTACGAGCTCGTAGTAGTCGTACTTGCTGGTAAGCAGCCTCTCGCGAGTAAGCGCAATAGCGACGCGACTGGTGTCAATAGTGATCCAGCGACGACCCAGCTTCTCCGAAGCGTATGCCGTCGTCCCGGATCCGCAAGTGGGATCCAGCACAAGGTCACCCGGCCGCGAGAGCATCGCCACGCACCGCTCCACGATCTTTGCATTCGTCTCGACTACGTATGCCTTCTTACGCTGCGCAAAGCCCGCTTGACCCGTATCGGTCCAAACATTTGTGCGACGCACGCCGCCCGAGTCGTCGAGGTAGCGGACATAAGACAACGTGTTTCCGACGACCTGCAGCCGCCCGGCGCTCGCGAGGCCCTCCATGCCCTCGACGCGAAGCAACCAGTGACGATTTGGGCCTGGATGGAACGTCCTTCCTTCGTACTCGAACTCCACCGTCTTGGTGGCGCTGAAGCCCTGCGATGTCGCATTGTCCAATCGGAAGATGCGGCCACCTCGCGATACGACTGTTGCTGGGTTTGCCAACTCATCGGCAGTCAGTTTACGCCGCTGACTATCTACTTCAACCCACTGGTACGCGCCACCGGCGGCGTCCGAGCTACGGCGGTCGTAGAGCTGGTTGTACTCGACCTGAGCCTTGTCCTTCGCGTACCAAAGTAGGAAATCGGTGACCTCCGGCAGAAGAGCGGCAGTCACCTGCGACGTCTTCGTCACGGTGATCGTGGCGCAGTGGTTGCGCGAGCCAAAGACCTCATCGAGAAGCATACGCACCAGATGCATGTTGTCGGGGCCGATTTGCACTATGACAGAGCCCTTATCCTTCAACAGCTCGCGTGCCACAACTAGCCGCTCGCGAAGGTACGTGAGGTAGCTGTGGAGCCCGAGCTGCCACGTGTCGCGATAAGCTTGGATCTGCTCGGGCTCTCGTGTGATCGTGGCGTCGTCAGTCTCCTTCGGAGCACGATTAGAGATCCGTGCTTGGAAATTGCTGTTGTAGTTGATGCCGTACGGGGGATCGATATAGATGAGCTGCGCCTGACCGGCCATCCGCTCCCGCTCGAGTAGACTCGTCATCACAACAAGCGAGTCGCCGAGGATGAGTCGGTTCGCCCATCCCATCTCGTGCTCGTAGAACTCGACCTGCGTCGCGCGATCGAGACCTGGGTCTGCGAAGAGAGCTATCTGAGCGTTTTCGCGACGCGCGGCCTTGACGATCGCCTCGGTTGACAGGCGCTCATGAACGTGGATCGACGGAGCTTCGACAACCATGTCCTCCTGCTCAGCCTTCCCAGACCACACCAGCTGGGGGTCGATATGGGGATCGAAGGAGAACTCCCGGCTTGGGATCGCGGCGACATCGTCCCGAGCGAGCGCAGCTGTGGGGTTGTTGAGCCGTGTCGCCTCTTCGTGCCGGTAGTCGTCGACTTCCTTGCGTTTAGTTGCCATCTTGCTCCTCCAGCGTGGGCCGTAGGGCGCACGCTACCGGGCGGACTGTCATCCGCGCCAGTCGATCGCCTTGAGGCCTCGGCCCATGGCTTCGAGAAAGCGACGCTGTTGCCCGCTGCCAGGGAACGGCACCCGCGCGTTGACGACGCGCAGGCCCGCCGCACGAAGTGGCCGCTGCGCTAGGTCGCAAACGTTGGCCTTGATGGTGATGACGTACTCCGGCCCCAGGTCTACGGCGCGGGCCACCAGGTCTGGGACGAACCTCTCTAGCGTCTCTCCAGCGCCCTTGGGCCTGGTCTTGAGGTCGATCAAAAACACACCGGCTTCAGCTAGCCGTTGGAGCTGGGCAGGCTTGTCGACGCGCGACGGCTCAACGCCGAGCACGGCGCGGACCACATGGCGGAATAGGCCGTCTTGCGCGCGCACATCCTCGAAGTAGAAGTAGCGGTCGAGAGATGAGGGAGGGGCCTCCGCAACGAGAAGAAGCCGCACCGAACTCGGACGGTACTTGGCGGCAGCCTCTTCTCGCCTTTCGTGAGCCCGGATAGCGGGATCAGTCCTGACAGCCGGCATAAGCTCGCAATTGCATCATGCGAGAGGGCCTTCATGCAGCTCGCCCGAGCCAGATCCGGCGTGAGGGCTGCGCAACTGCGGACAAGACCTCTCGGGCTACGGCCGTGAGCTCATCGAAGATCCTCGACGAAGATCGTGGCAACGGAGACCGTTGCTCCGAGCGTCAATCGCGCAGAGTCGCGCCCGTCGAGGCCCCAGAACAGCAGGTGCTCGTGCTCGTCGTCGGTACGGGGGCCGAACCCGGCGGCATCCTCGAGCTCTCCCTGGGCGAACCGTGCTTCCCGGTCGAGCTGGCCGAGCCGGCCGGCGTGCTCGGCACGGGCTCGAAGACGCTGCAGATCCAACCGGAGCTCACCCTCGCCGGGGAGGGCCGCGAGCATCCGCAGCGCGCGCTCGCGGCTGAGCATTCGGAGTTCGCGCCCGTACTCGTGCGCTCGGTTGATCCGGCTCTGTTCAGCCTGCTCAGCGGTCGAGAGAACAGTCATGTCTTCGATCGTTGCACGAGGCGAGTGTTTCCTGCAACCTTCGATCAGCTCCGACTCGGGTTGCCGCCGAGGTGGCCACACCCGGACTGAGAGCGGCGCTGGCGAGCGCGGCTCAGGCTACGCGGCGCGCCTGATGCGCCCGCTCGCGCCGTTGTACCCGCGAATGATCTCGATCGCGTTCTCCAACGCCGACAGCGGCCCATGGTCGTGCCACCGCCGTCGGATCCGCGCGAGCAGCGTCTGCTGGAAGCTGGGCGAGGCCCCGCCGCCAGACAGCGGCCACTCGCCGTTAGGCGGCGACGCCCTCAGCGACGGTCACGAGCAGGCCCCACGGGACCCCGCCGTGGCTCGCGGGCGCGAGGAACTGGCCGATGTGGTCACGGGCAACGCGGATGGCCGCGTCGACGCCGCGCACGCGCGTCGGGCCGGCGTCGGTGTTGACGACGATGCCGACACCGTCGGCTTCAGCGCTCGCGTGAGCTTGAAAGCCCGCCTTCTGGGCTTCGAGTGAGAACAGTTGGGTCATCTTTGCGTCCTTTGCCTTAGCTGTTATCGGGGCCCGGTGCCGGTCCAACGCGCAGTGGTGAGCCGCTCAGCAGCCGAACTTCTCCGAGGATCCCACTGCGGCCGGACGAAACTTGCGTGCAGACGGGGCCTCCGGGGCACCGCCCCCGGAAGCCGGCCGCCGCGATCAGCTAAGCGGGGAGGTTCTACCCGATCGGCCGGCGGCAACGGCTCACCGCGCCCGCCCGTCGAGCAGGAATGCGTGGCGGACCTCGGCGACGAGCTGATTGACGAGCTCGGGGGAGCCGACGTCCTCGCGTCGCGCGACCCGGGGCGGGTCCGGCGCGACGACGACCGCGGGCGAGCCAAACGCGCTGCCCATGCTCAGCGAGCTCCCAGTGAACTCGGTGTCGCTGTAAACCTTCATCGAGGCGTCGGGGATCGCAACGGTCGCTGCGACCTCGCGGATCTCGTCCCGGCGGTCGATGCGCGTCCACGCGCCGAGGGCGAACGCGCAGCTCTGCTCGACGACGCGGCGTACGTTGGGGGCCTCTATCACCGAGGAGCCGAGTATGCCGGAGCCGGAGACCGCGCCCTCCGCAAGGATCGCGCCGTCCGTGGCTACGAGGAAGCGCAGCTGCTCGTAGCCACGGGAGTCCGCGGCCTCGAACTCGACGCCGTCGGCGGTCAGCTTCTGCTTCATCGCCATGTCGTGGCGGACGAGACCACTCGTGCGCACGCTCATCCCGAGTTCGTCGCCAAGGCTCGGCTCACCGAGCACGACGGCGTCCATGATCGGCCGGCTCGAGATCGGCACGATCACGACGCGCGCCTTCGCACCCGTGTGGCTCTGTCCGGCCCGCCCCGACCTCAACGCGAGCGAGCGGGCGCGCTCCAGCGCTGCACTCTGGTTCTCGTTGGTCGCGCCGCGCTGCCGCCACGCGTTCAGCGCACGGACGACCGCGAAGCCAAGGTCGCCAGCGTCCTTGAACTCCGGCGCGAACCGGCCCTCGCTCCACGTCCCGCGCACCCGGCTCACGAACTCGTCCTGCTCCGCGGACCTCGCGACCTCCTGCACCAGCGCGATCACGGGGATGCCGCGGCTCACGGCCTCGTTGAACTCGTCCTCCGTCGCGCTGACACCGCGCTCGGTGCGCTCGCCGTACTCGCCTCCGAGGAGTAGTACGAGCACGTCGCAGCCGGCGAGTTCGTCGAGCAGCGCTCGTCGCGAGTCGTCGCGGCTTGCGGGCGCGGTCTCGAACATCACGGGCCGCATCTGCAGCGATTCCACAGCCACCCTCGCGGACACCCGGATCGCGGCCATTTCGCCGCGCGCGAGCGAGCTGATGAAGACGGGCTCCACGACACCGCAGCGTAGGCGCTCCGCGGACGGACACCGTGCGGGCCGGCCGGCGTGGCAAGCTGCCCGGCCCTGCCCAGCCGTCGCCCTCTCGGCCCCGCCCAGCCGTCGCCTGTTTCACGCTTGCGCTCTCACGCCCCGCCGATGTCGGGCCGTCTCGCTCGAGCCCTGACAGCAAGATGGGCCGCATCCACCCGCCGGCGAGCGCTCTGCCGCGGCCGTCACGTCGGGCAACATTGGACCCCAAATTGGACCCCAGCGAAGTAGCTTAGCTCACCCTCAACACACAAAGAGCCCGTAAACACAGGCTCTTTGTTCATCGGGGAGACAGGATTCGAACCTGCGACCGCCCGGCCCCCAGCCGGGTGCGCTACCAGACTGCGCCACTCCCCGTGGCGTCAGTGATTCTACGGACAAAGCAGCGGCCCGCATTCAGCCTCCGGCCGCCGTGGGGACATATGTTCGTGTCCGCCATCTCCGGCCCGACAAGAACCTGCGGCCGTTGCGCGCTACCCAAGCCGCTATCGGACTTCGCCTGGCGCCGAAAGGCTCGCGAGCAACGCGACAACTACTGCCGGACATGTGGGGCGGAATACAAACGCGAGCACTACGCAGCGCATCGCGACCAGTACATCGCGAACGCCCTCCGGCGCAAGCGAGCTATCGCCCCCGAGCGCGCCGCGCTCCTCATAGCGTTCTTCCGCGAGCGGCCGTGCGTGGACTGCGGCGAGATAGATCCGCTCGTCCTGGAGTTCGACCACACCGGGCACAAGCGCTTCAACATCGCGCAGGGCGTCCGCGACCGCAACTGGCAGTCCGTGCTGGACGAGATCGCCATGTGCGACGTCGTTTGTGCAAACTGTCATCGTCGACGAACCGCCTGCCGGGCTGGGTTCGCACGCGCGGTGGTAGCTCAACGGTAGAGCCTCGCCCTTCCAAGGCGATGATGCGGGTTCGATTCCCGTCCGCCGCTTCCACACCGTCCGCCGCTTCCGCCGTCCGCCGCGCCATCCGGTCCAGTGCGTGACCGCCTCCGCTCGCGCCCTCCCGCTACCGCCGCTCCTCGGTAGGCACTTCGCCCGACTCATCGGCCAGCCCCGGCGGCGGCCACGGCCCGCACCAGTTGTCGCGGGCGCCGTCGAGCGTGACCGTCGAGCCGCTGAACGCCTTGCCGAGCGGCGACGCGAGCAGCGCGACCAGCCACGCGTGCTCGGCGACGGTCCCCAGCCGCTGCAGCGGCACCGTGCGCGAGGCGCCCGCGCGCACGCTCGCCGGGTACTTGGCCAGCACCTCCGTGTCGAAGTGCCCGGCGGCGACCGCCGTCACGCTCACGCCGGCGTGCTGCCAGCGCAGGGCGAGCTCGCGCGTGAGCGCCTCGACGGTCGCGCGCGCGGAGCCCGAGTGCGCCATGCCGGGCATGCCGTGGTGCGGCGACAGCGTCACGTTCACGATCGTCCCCCCCGCCCCGGCCGGCTCGAGCGCCAGCTCGAACGCGGCCTCGGACATGTTCAGCATGCCTTCCACGTTCAGCCGCCACACCGCCCGCCAGCCCCTCGCCGCGATCAGCTCAGCCGGGCTGAAGAACTGGCCGCCCGCATTGTTGACCAGCAGGTCCAGCCGTCCGTGGCGCTCGAGCACCGTGCGCACCAGCCGCCGTGCGTCCTCGCGCTCACGCACATCGCCCGCCACCCAGTCGATCGCGCCGGCGGCCGCCTCCGCCGCCACGCCCGCGAGCTCGGCGATCTCCGCCGCGGCCTGCTCGAGCACCTCGCTGCGCCGCCCCGCGATCGTGACGCTCGCGCCGCAGCGCACCAGCTCCAGCGCGCTTGCCTTGCCGAGGCCCGTGCCGCCGCCGGTCACGAGCGCGACCTGCCCGCTGAGCACGCCCTGCCCGAATACCTCCGAATGCTCCTGCACGCCGTCCATGCGGGCGATCATAGGCGCCCCCAGGCGCCCACCGGCTCGCCGGAGGGCCGTCCGTCCTCGAACAGGTCTAGGGTTAGGGTGTGCACAATAGGCCGCTGGTCTTCCTTTCCGGCCTCACGGTCGGCGACTACCTGCTGTGGAATTGGTCGCTGAATGCCAACCACGACGTGCTCGCGCTCGTCTCCGGGCTGACGCTGCCGCCGCTGGCGGTCGCCTCGCTGTGGCTGCTCACGCTGGCCGTCGCGCGCCTGATCGCGCGCTCTGCGCGGCGTCCAGCCGCACGCGCCGGCCGCAGACGCACCGGCGCCGGCGAGCAGTTGCAGCCGCCGGCGGCGCCCGGCCTGCCGCTCGAGGAAACCCCAACGTCGACCACACCGGCCGGATCATCCTCCCGTAAGCTCGCAGCCTGAGCCGCCTCACGAGCCGGTGAGCGATCACGGCAGACGCCACCTCCCCGGCTCCAGACGCCTGCACGCCGGGCTTGCGGCTCTCGTCATACTGCTGCTCGCGCTGGCCGCGCTCGGCATCCACCTGTACGAGCGCCAGCGCACGGGCAGCATCTATCACCCGCACGCGCGCTTCGTGCCGCAACCGACGCCCACGCTGCCAGCCAGCGGTCCCGCTCGCTTCGCGTGGCCGCTGTACGGCTACACCAAGAACCACACGCGCTTCTTCCCCGCGCCCGCCTACGTGCACCCGCCGTTCAAGCAGCTGTGGGTGCGCAACGGCCACTCGCTGCTCGAGTTCCCGCCGGTCATCTACGGCGAAGACCTCTTCCAGCTGGGCGACGACGCGGTGCTGAGCGCGATCGACAAGCGCAGCGGGCGCCTGCTCTGGTCGCGGAGCCTCGGCCAGCTGTCCGCCTCCTCGCCGGCGGCCACCGCCAACACCGTCTACGTGACGATCCTCTACAGCGGCCACCCCAACAGCCCCGGCCGCATCATCGCGCTGAACAGCGCCAACGGAGCGATCCGCTGGTGGCACGCCCTGCCCAGCGGCAGCGAGTCCTCGCCGCTGATCGACCAGGGACACGTGTTCTTCGGCTCGCAGAACGGCACCGTGTACGCGCTCAACGACAGCAACGGCGCCCCCGTCTGGACCTATCGCGCCGCCAGCGCGGTCAAGGCCAGCCCCACGCTCTCAGGCGGCGTCCTTTACTTCGGCGACTACTCCGGCCGACTGCAGGCGATCTCCGAGCAGACCGGGCGCCGGCTGTGGGTCATCAAATCCGAAGGCGCGCTGCTCGGCAGCGGCAATTTCTACTCGACCGCCGCCGTCGTCTACGGCCGCGTGTTCCTCGGCAACACCGACGGGCACATCTACGCCTACGACGCTTCCAGCGGCCGCCTCGACTGGGCCATGCAGACGGGCGCGTACGTGTACGGCTCGCCGGCCGTCACCAACGCGCCCGGCCTCGGCCCGACGATCTACATCGGCTCCTACAACGGCACCTTCTACGCGATCAACGCCCGCTCCGGCCAAGTCAGCTGGAGCTTCAACGCCCACGGGCGCATCTCCGGCTCGGCGACCATCCTCGGGCGCGACGTCTACTTCTCCGACCTCGGCACGCATAGCACCTACGGCCTCGGCATCTCCACCGGTCGCGTCCTTTTCGAGAAGGCCACCGGCGCATTCGACCCGGTGATCAGCGACGGCACCGACGTGTACCTGACCGGCGACACCGGCCTGTACGGGCTGCGCCCGCAAGGCGCGCCGGTCAGCGTCGCCGCGTCTGGCGCGCCTCGCAAGCAGGCCACCCGCATCACCCGCGCCAAACGCCCGCCCGCGAGCAGCTAGCTTAGCTAGCGTCTGCTGGCGAGCACATGCGCGAGCAGGTTGCGGGTCATCGCCACGACCCGCGGATCGGGGGCCAACGGCGCATCGGGCGAGGCCTGGGGCACCGGCGAGAGCGCGTACTCCCAGCCGAGCGTCCCCGTGGCGAACACCAGCGCGCCCGAGCTGGCCGTGTACAGCGTCGTCTCAGCCAGCGTGCCGTGAACGGGCGAGGGCTCATCCTCCGAGCCGCATGGCACTCCCGTTCCACTGCCGAGCAGCAGCGTGCCGGGCGGCGTCGCGGGCGTGCGCTCGTCGAGCTCGTAGCCGACGATCCCCGGGATGCTCGTCGCGGCGCTGACGCCTGTCCCCGCGAACAGCCAACCGGGCTGCAGGCTCGGCGACGGCGTCCACGCGTAGTAGAGGTAGATCGGTGGTCCGGGCACTTCCAGGCGGGGGGTGATGCAGCCGTCGTAGGCGCTGCCGACGAGCTCGGCTCCGCCGAGCGGGAACAGCCCCGTGGGCTCCGCGCGGTCGGGGTCCAGCGCGGCGAACTCCTTGTAGGCGACGATCCTGTGGTCGGGCTCGCCCGCCTGGCTGGAGGCGGCGGTCGCAGGCGCGAAGCGAACGCGCCATGCCATCGTGTCGGAGCTGATGAACAGCAGGCTCGTGCCCGCGTCGCGAGCGCGAGCGAACGCGCGCTCGTCGCCGGCGGACCAGTACTCGGAGTGCCCAACGTCGATCAGCGCCCGTGGGCGGGTGGGCCCTAGAACCTGGGCGGGATCGCGGTCGATCGACTCGATCGTCGTGTATCCCACCGGATAGCCGTAGCGCTCCAGGAAGCGCACCATCGCCACCTCGCGAATGAAGAACTGCCCCGCGCCGGTCTGGCTTTCGTAGGGCCGGTCGTAGGACACTTCGACGCCCTGGTTCGTGCCGGTCACGCCGACGAGCCTGCTCCCGCCCGGATACAGGCTGTCTCCTCCCCATGCGTTGTATGCCTCGTAGCTGGCCGTCGGTATCTCGACCAGCAGCGGCGTCGGCCGCGCCGGGCGCAGCACGAACAGGCAGTCGCTCTCCGCGCCCGTAGACGCGTGCAGCTTGACGATGTACACGCCGCTGGCCAGCGCCGTCGGGATCGGGAAGCTCAGCGTCGCGCGCCAGCGACACTCGGTCAGGCCGGTGGCGAAGCGATGGGTGCACGGCGGCTGGCTGCGCGCCGGCAGCCGCGCGCTCTGCAGCACGAGCCTGCCGCCGCGCCCCCCGTACCAGCCCATGCGGTAGACCTGCAGCGTGACCGTGCGGGCACGCGGCGCGCTCACGTAAACGCTCTGCACTTCACCGGGCGCGATCGCCTGCTCGGCGACGTAACCGGCGATCGCTCCGTGCGCTTGCCCCCCGAGCTCATACGCCGGACCGGGCAGACGCCACGCGGTCGTTCCCGCTGCGCGGTTCTCGACGGCCACCGACGGCGGCGTGCCCTCGGTGCGGACCAGCCAGCGGTAGGACGCGGACGCGCCCGTGGGTCCTGAGGCCGAGCCCGATTCGGAGCCATGCCCAGTGCTTGCACGCGCCTGGCCGGCGGCCCCGTGCGATCCGCCCGTGGCGCTCCCGCACCCCGCGGACGCCAGCAGGCAGAGCGCGCCTGCGCACAGGACGCACGCGCGTGTGACGGTGGATCGGGTGGATCGCATGAGCGCTCGCAGGCTCGAGGAGGCTCTCACAAATCCCCGCTCGGGGTGCACGAGCCGCCCGCGTGCAGCGCTCGCGAGAGCGAGAAGCTGGCGGTCACGACCGCCGTGCCCGCGTCGCGCAGGCTCACCCGCGTCCAGCCGCCCGGCGCCGGCGCCACGCAGCCGCTGCCCCGGGTTATCGTCCAGTAGCGCGTGAAGTGCACGCGCACCACCAAGCTGCCGGGCGCGCGCGCACGCAGCGCAAACGAGTCGTTCCCCAGCGACGTCAGCCGCCCCGGCCCGGACGCGAGCGGCGTCGGCGCGAGCACCTGGAAGATGCGCCAGTGCGCGCTCGCGAACACCTCGCGCAGATAGGGCAGCCCGCCGCGAATCAACCGCCCCTCCTGGGCGCTCGAGGGATCAAGCGGCGTGTCCGGCAGCGCGACGTAGGCGACCGCCTGCTGATGCAGCCAGCGGTCATAGCCGGCCGCTGTCAGTCCGTGTGCGAGCAGCACGCCGTCGAACCTGGTTTCCATCTGCTTGTCCCAGCCGCGCGCCAGCGCCACCGTCGGCGCGAGCAGCGCAGCCTCCCAGTGCGAGCGCGTCAGCGGCACCTCAACGCGCACCGGCGAGCCGCTCGCAGCCTCGGCCCGGCTCACGAAGCGCTCCACCGGGACGTAGTAGGAGGCGCGGGTCGCTTCGCTGCCCGCGACCGCCAGCGTCTCGCGCGCCGGCCCCCACCCGACCCACACCGCGATCACGCACAGCGCCAGCACGGCCACCGGCGTCAGCCGCGCGCGCGGCGCCGCGCGCGCGCCGTCGCCGCCATCGCCGCCATCGGCTACAACGCCTGCAGGCGTTGCCAGCCGCGCGCACAGCAGCAACGGCCCCGCGAGCAGCACCGCGTAGCGCTCGATGTTGCTGCCGATCGGAGAGTGCACCGCCAGGCACGCCACGCACGCCAGCAGATACACGCAGGCGCCGATCCGCAGCTGCCGCGCCTGGCGCGGCAGCGCCCACAGGAACGCCAGCACGACGAGCATCGTCGCCGCAAACGACAGGATCGGGTACGGCTCATAGCCGCCTTCGGGGAACAGCGCCGCCGCCACCAGCACGACCACCGCCGCCGGACCCGCCAGCATCAGCAGCGCGCGCGGTGAGCGCCGCGCGAGCGCCACCGACAGGCCCGCCAGTCCCAGCAGCGCGCCCGCCACCGGGCTCGCCGCCGCGCACAGCGCCGCCAGCACGCCCGCCCACAGCCAGCGCTCGCGCCTGAGCGCCAGCCCCGCCGCCAGCGCCAGCGACACGCCCAGCGCGAACGTCAGCCGCCCGATCCACACATCGCCGAGCGCCGCCACCGCGAACCACGCCGCACCCCAGCGCGCGGACGCGCCATACACCGAGCGCGCCAGCCGCGCGAACAACGCCGTCGAGGCCAGCACGCACAGCGCCGCCAGCAACCGTATGCCCAGCAGCGACGCCAGCGGCGGGTACAGCAAGCTGTAGCCCGGCAGGCTGTGACCGGCATACCAGTGCGTGTCCCACACGGCAAACCCCAGCCGGTCGAACAGGCCCACGCGGTAGACCTGCGCCGCGAGATCCGGCGTGCGCGGATCGAGCAGCAGCCACAGCGCGATCAGCGCCGCCGTCCACAGCGCCAGGCCCAGCGGCACGCCGGATGCCAACGCCGCGCGGGAGCGCCGAGTGCGAAGATCAACCGGGGTCCGGCGTGCTACCCCACCGGACCCCGGTCCGTCCGCCGCGACTGCGGCGGGATCGCACGAGCGTGAACAGTCGAGCGGCGTCGAAGTAGCTGTGCTTGTGCTGGGCACGCCAAGATAATGACGTCCATGACCGCCACCCCCGCAACCAACGCACGCCACCGCACGCGCACGGCGGCGCTGATGCTGGCCGCGATCTGCGCGGCGCTCGCGCTCGGCGGCTGCGGCACGAGCCATCCGCGACCGATCACCGCGAGCGAACTCGCCGAAGCGCAGACGTTCCCCTACTACCGCATCTACTGGGTCGGCCCGAGCTTCGACGGTCAGCCGCTGGCCACGGCGGACGGCCTCAGGGGCTACATCGCCACGATCGGCGACAGCGTCTACTACGGCGACTGCGTGCAGAGCAAAGGCATCTTCGGCGGCGGCAGCTGCCTGCTGCCGCTGCAGGTCACGACGGTGATCTACGGGCTGCACTCCAACGCCCCGCTCGGAGCGCAGCGCAACATCCTCGTGCGCGGCGTGCCGGCGACCGTCTACGACGAAGGCCGCTCGATCGAGATCTACACCGGCAGGGTCACGATCGACATCTTCTCCGACACGTACGCTCACGCGCTGCAGGCCAGCCAGCAGCTGCGGCCGCTGAACGCGCCCGGCTCCTCCGCCGGCGCGCTGCCGCCGCCGGTGTACTGCCCCGGCCTGTCGGGAACCGTCAATGCCAGCGTCGCGCAGGTGATGGCCAACCTGCCCCGCCACGCGTGCCAGCGGGACGCCGCACAGCAGGCCTACACGAAGGCGATCACCGGTTAGCCACGGGCACGACCGGCTCGCCGAGCTCGCGACGCAGGCTGAGAAACGCGACCGACCCGATCAGCGCCGGAACCCACAGCGAGATCGCCCGGTAGACGATCACCGCCGCGATCACCACCGACGCCGGGCGCACGCCGAACAGCAGCAGCATGCCCACGAGCCCGCCTTCGACCGCCACGAGGCCAGCCGGAACGGGGATCGAGTTGGCGAGCATGCCCACGAGGTAGGCCATCGCGACGACCCAGAACGACGGCGCGTGGCCGAACGACGCGAAGCACGTGTACAGCACGAGGTTGTCGAACAGCCAGTACCCGACCGCCCCCAGCAGTCGCCAGTCGTGCGCGCGCAGCAGCGCCAGCGCGTCGTGCACGCCGCCGCTGAGCGCCGTCAGCGCGACCGTCACGCGGCCATCCCGCAGACGCGTGTCAGCGGCGGCGCGCCGCGCCCACGACGCCGCCCAGAGCGTGCCCACGATCGTCGCAAGCGCGGCCGCGGCGGGCACCAGCGTGAGCACCGCGTCGCGCGAGCCGGGAATCGCTCCCAGCCACATCGGCACCCCGATCACGACCACCGCAGCGACGTTGACCGCACTCGTGAGCACGAAGATCAACACCGAGCGCTTGGCGATCCGCTCGACCGACACGCCCTTCGTGCGCAGCACCCACGCCCCCAGCGCGATGCCCGCCAAGCCGCTGACGGAGACGACCGAGTTGACCGCCAGCTCAGCCAGCGACAGCCGTGAGCTGAGGCTGCGCCCGAGCCGCGCGAACACAAGGCCGAACAGCACCACATAGCCGGCGCACGAGAGCACCTCGAGCGCGATCCCCGAGAGCACCCACAGCATCGTCGCGTGCGTGATGCGGTCGGCCGCCGCGTCCAGGCCGGGCACGCCGAACAGCAGCGCTACGACGATCGCGAAGAAGATCGCGAGGCTGATGATGCTGTTGCGCAGGGTGCGCGACTGCGCTGCGAGCGCGTCGGCGTTCTCCTGCGGCCCGATCTGCTGCTGAGCGATTTGCCTCTCCCCTCGCGATTCTTCGCATTCTCTTCGCTTTTACTTACCCGGATGTACCCGGCGTCCATCACGCTAGCCTCATAAGTGCGCACGCCACGTAAGACCTAGCGACGGCAACGACGCCGGGGAGGCGTGGCGACACTTCGATCATGCCTGAACAAGCACGCATACTGGTCGTCGACGACGAGCCCGCCGTGCAGAATGCGCTGCTACGAGCGCTGACGCTCGAACACTACGACGTGACCAAGGCCGTCGACGGGCAGGAGGCGCTGGAGCGGATCGGGGCCTCGCCGTACGAGGCGATCATCCTCGACATCGCGATGCCGCGCATGGACGGCCTGACGGTCTGCAAGCGTCTGCGCGAGGGCGGTGACAGCACACCCGTGCTGATGCTCACCGCACGCGGTGAGGTGGACGATCGCGTCGCCGGCCTGGACGCAGGCGCCGACGATTACCTGATCAAGCCGTTCGCGCTGCGCGAGCTGCTCGCGCGCGTGCGCGCGCTGCTGCGCCGCGCCGGCGAGGGGGACGGCAACGAGGAGGCGCTCACGTTCGCCGATCTGCGGCTCGACCTGCGCGCACACGAGGCGTGGCGAGGCGAGCGGTTGCTCGAGCTGACGCGCACCGAGTTCCTGCTGCTGGAGCTGTTCCTGCGCCACCCGCGCCAGGTGCTGACGCGCTCGACGATCTTCGAGAGCGTGTGGGGCTATGACTTCGGGTCGAGCTCCAACTCGCTGGGCGTGTACATGGGCTACCTGCGTCGCAAGACCGAGGTCGGCGAGGAGCCGCGACTGCTGCACACGGTGCGCGGCGTCGGCTACGTGCTGCGCACGCCGTCATGAGCTTCCGGCGACGCATCACGCTCGCCTCGGCGGCGGCGGTCGCGATCGCGGTGGTGCTGGCGGCGGCCCTGACGTACGTGCTCACCTCCAACCAGCTGCACAGCCAGGTCGACACGCAGTTGCGCAGCCGCGCGCGCGGCAGAACCGAGCTCGTGCGGGCGCTCGACGCCAAAGGCCTTGGCGGCAGCGCGTTCGATCGCCGCCGCGCGCGCTTGCGACTGGCCGCCGAACGGCTGCTCGGGGCGCCGGGCAGCCGCGCGAGCGCAGGCAACATCTTCAACGGACTCGCACCCGGTCCCGACCAGGCACGTGGCTATCAGCAGATGATCAACGCCGCAGGCACGATCATGGTGCGCTCCGCGCCGGGAGTGTCGCTGCCGGTTGACGCCAGCACGCGCGCGCTGGCGGCGCACGGCGGCGCGCCGTTCTTCAGCGACGCGTACGTCAATGGCATCCACCTGCGCGTGCTGGCCGAGTCGCTGAGCAAGGGACAGGCCGTCCAGTTCGCGCTGCCGCTGACGGAAGTCGACAGCCTGCTCGCCCGGCTGCGCCTGATCCTCGCGCTGCTGGTGATCGGCGGCATCGCGCTCGCCGCCGTGCTCGGTCGCCTCGTCGCGGGCGCCGCGGTGCAGCCGCTGAAGCGCCTGACGCGAGCCACCGAGCACGTCGCCCTGACGCGCGACCTCAGCGGCCGCATCGAGCCCTCGGGAGAAGACGAGCTGGGGCGCCTGGCGAGCAGCTTCAACTCGATGCTCGACGCGCTCGAGCTCTCGATGGGCGCGCTCGACGCTTCGGTGCACGCGCAGCGACAGCTCGTGGCGGACGCCTCGCACGAGCTGCGCACCCCCGTGACGAGCCTGCGCACGAACATCGAGATCCTGCAGCAGCAGGGGCAGGACATGGACGCGGAAGAAAGCCGCCGGCTGCTGGACGACGTGGTCGAGCAGATCGAGGAGCTGACGCTGCTGATGAACGACCTGATCGATCTCGCCCGCGGCGAGGAGCCGCGCACCGACGCCGAGGAGCTGCGGTTGGACCTGCTGGCGGAAGAGGTCGTCGAGCGCGCCCGCAGGCATGCGCCGGCGACGCCGCTGACGGTGGAGCTCGAGCCGACGATCATCACCGGCGTGCCCGCGCGGCTCGAGCGCGCAGTGGGCAACCTGATCGACAATGCCGTCAAGTACAGCCCGCCTGGCGAGGCGGTCGAGATCGGGCTGGCGGCGGGCGAGCTGACGGTGCGCGACCACGGTCAGGGGATCTCAGCTGAGGATCTGCCGCACGTGTTCGATCGCTTCTACCGCGGCGCCGAGGCGCGCGGGCGGCCGGGGTCCGGGCTGGGCCTTGCGATCGTGCGCCAGGTGGCCGTTCAGCAGGGCGGCAGCGTCACCGCCGATCCTGCTCCCGGGGGCGGCACGCTGATGCGCCTGCGGCTGCCAGGTGCGGAGGCGGTCACGGACCTCGATGACGACGGGCGCGATGAGCACGGCGAGCGCGTGCCCGTCTACGACCGTTCCTCCGCCTGAAGCGCCGCCTGGCGAAAGCGCGCTGGTGACAGCCCATAGCGGCGGCGAAACGCGCGCGCGAAGTGCGGTCCGTGACTGTAGCCGACCAGGCGCGCCACGTCGTCCACCGGGATCGAGCGCTGCTCGATCAGCAGCTGCGCGCCGACGGCCATGCGTCGCGCGAGCAGGTCCTCGCTGAAGGTCGTGTCGCCGAACTGCTGATACGCGCGCTGGACCTGGCGGGGCGAGCTGGCAAGCGCACTGGCGACGATCGCGAGCGTCAGCTCGCGGCGGTAGTGGCGCGCCACGACCACGCGCGCGAGCAGGTACAGCCGCTGCCGGGCCGAGACGGTGTCGGGGCGCATATCCCCCACTCCGACCGCGCCACGCGGATGTGACGTCAGCCGGCGTAGCGCAGCGCCGCGCGCCCGACCGCAGCCGCGTATGAGCCGCCGAACAGCAGCGTGTGCACCAGCAGCGGCAGCAGCTGGTATAGCTCGACGCGCTCGCGCCAGCCGTCGGCCAGCGGAGCTACCTCCTCGTAAGCGCTGAACACGCGCTCGGACGGCGCGCCGAACAGCCGCAGCATCGCGAGATCGACCTCACGGTGGCCGCCGTAGGCCGACGGGTCGATCAGCCACGGGCGACCGTGCGTGTCCGCCATGACGTTGCCCGACCACAGGTCACCGTGCAGCCGCGCGGGCGGCTCCGCCGGGCCGCACAGCTCGCCGAGCCGTTCGCACACGCGCTCCACCGCGTCGCCGGCGGCGCGCGACAGCGCTCCCCGCTCGAGCGCGAGCGCCGTCAGCGGCCGCAGCCTGCGCTCGGCGTAGAACTCCGGCCAGTCGCGCGCCGGCGCGTTGGACAGGCGCAGCGAGCCAAACGCGCCGGCGACGCCCGCCCAGCCGAAGCAGGGCGCGCCGGCGGTGTGCGTGGCGGCGAGCCCGCGGCCGAGCTCCTCGGCGCCGGCGTCGTCGAGGCGACCGGCGGCGATCCACTCGAGCGCGAGGTAGCGCTCGTCGACGTCGAGCACGCGTGGCGTGCGCAGCGCGCCTGGCTCCGCCAGCCAGGTGAGGCCCGCGGCCTCGGCCGCGTACTCGCCGGGGGCGGCGTCTGCGCGGGTCTTCACGAACGCGTCAGCGCCGTCGGCGAGCGTCACGTGAAAGGCCTCGTTGATGTCCCCGCCGCCGACGCGCGTGACGTCGCGGGCGCCCGCGGGAAGCGTCACGCGGACGGGCGGATCTGCTCGAGCAGCCCTTCGCACGCCGCCTGCACGAGCTCGAACACCTCGTCGAAGCCGCCCGCGCCGCCGAAGTAGGGGTCGGGCACGTCGAGCCCGTCGCCAGCGGCGGCCTGGGACCCGCGTGGCGCGCTCGCGGGGTCGAACTCCCGCAGCAGGCGCACCTTCGCGCGCTGCTGCTCGCCTGGCGCCTGCTGCTGCAGCTCGCGCGCGTTTTCGCGATCCATCGCGAGCAGCAGGTCGAAATCGTCGAAGTCCTCGAGCGTGACCTGACGGGCGCGCCCCTGCAGCGTGACTCCGCGCGCGAGCGCCGCCGCCGTCGCGCGCCGGTCGGGCGCGCTGCCGACGTGCCACGCGCCGGTGCCTGCGGATTCGAGCTGGATGCTGTCCTGCAGCCCCTCGCGAGCGACCAGCGCGCGCATCACGCCCTCGGCGGTGGGCGAGCGGCAGATGTTGCCGAGGCACACGAACAGCAGCCGCGTCGCGCCTGCGCCGGTGCGATCTGCGGACACCGCGCCGTCCGCGCGGGCGCCGGAGGCGCCCACCTACTCCTCCCCCAGCTCGAGCACCGCCAGGAACGCCTCCTGGGGCACCTCCACGCGGCCGACCTGCTTCATGCGCTTCTTGCCCTCCTTCTGCTTCTCGAGCAGCTTTTTCTTGCGTGTGATGTCGCCGCCGTAGCAACCGGCGATCACGTCCTTGCGAAACGCCTTGACGGTCTCGCGCGCGATCACGTGCGCGCCGATCGCGGCCTGGATCGGCACGTCGTACTGCTGGCGCGGGATGCGCTTGCGCAGCTTCTCGGTGAGCGTGCGGCCCATCTCGTACGCCTTGTCGCGGTGCACGACCATCGACAGCGCGTCGACGGTGTCGCCGGCGAGCAGCACGTCGAGCTTGACCAGGTCCGAGGGCTTCATGCCGCTGATCTCGTAGTCGAGCGACGCGTAGCCTTTGGTGCGCGACTTGAGCTGATCGAAGAAGTCGAGCACGATTTCCGCGAGCGGCAGCTCGTAGGTCATCTGCACGCGCTCGGGTGACAGATAGTGCATGCCGGTGTGCTCGCCGCGGCGCTCCTGGCAGAGCCCCATGACGGCGCCGACGAACTCTTTGGGCGCGATCACCGACGCGGTGATGAACGGCTCGCGGATCTCCTCGATCGTGCCCGGGTCGGGCATGTCCGACGGGTTGTGCACCTCGAGCTCCTGGCCGTTGGTGAGCGTCACGTCGAACTCCACGGAGGGCATGGTGGCGAGCAGCTCGAGGTCGTACTCGCGTTCGAGGCGCTCTTTGACGATGTCCATGTGCAGCAGCCCGAGAAAGCCGCAGCGGAAGCCGAAGCCGAGCGCGTCGGAGGTCTCCGGCTCCCACGACAGCGCGGCGTCGTTGAGCACGAGCTTCTCGAGCGCGTCGCGCAGGTCGGGGTAGGCGTCGGAGTCGATCGGGAACAGGCCGCAGAAGACCATCGGCTTGACCTCGCGGTAGCCGGGCAGCGGCTCTGTCGCTTCACCGGGGTGCGCGCGTCCCGCCGAGCCGCCGGCCTTGGCGCGCGTGGTGAGCGTGTCGCCGACGCGCAGCAGCGTGACGTCCTTGAGGCCGGTGATCAGGTAGCCGACCTCGCCGGCGGCGAGCTGGTCGGTGGGCATCATCTGCGGGCTGAAGAAGCCGATGTCGTCGATGTCCGCCTCGGTGCCGGTCGCCATCGCGCGGATCGGCTCGCCCTTGCGAAAGACGCCGTCGACGACCCTGATGTAGGCGATCACGCCGCGGTACTGGTCGAACTCGGAGTCGAAGATCAGCGCCCGCGGCGGCCCGTCCGGGTCGCCTGCGGGAGGCGGCACGCGCGCGATCAGCTCCTCGAGCACCTCCCCCACGCCCTCACCGGTCTTGCCGCTGATCCTGAGGATGCCCTCGGGCGGCTCGCCGATCAGCTCGCTCACTTCGCCGGCCACGCGCTCGGGCTCGGCGCCTGGCAGGTCGATCTTGTTCAGGCACGGGATCAGCTCGAGGCCAGCGTCGACCGCGAGGTAGGTGTTGGCGACGGTCTGCGCCTCCACCCCCTGGGCGGCGTCGACGACCAGCAGCGCGCCCTCACACGCGGCCAGCGAGCGCGACACCTCGTACGTGAAGTCGACGTGGCCGGGCGTGTCGATCAGATGCAGCTGGTAGGTCTCGCCGTCGCGCGCCGTATAGAAGACGCGCACCGCCTGCGCCTTGATCGTGATCCCGCGCTCGCGCTCGAGGTCCATCGAGTCGAGCAGCTGCGCGCGCATCTCGCGCGCTTCGACCGTGTGCGTGAGCTCGAGGATGCGGTCGGCGAGCGTCGACTTGCCGTGGTCGATGTGGGCGATGATCGAGAAGTTGCGGATGTGGGACTGGTCCATGGGCGCCGCTACAGCGTAGATGGCGCGCGCCGCAGCACAAGCCCCAGCACCCCCACCGGCGTGCAAGACCCGCTAGCGTTGATGGTCCGGCGGATCGCCAACTCGACAAGGATGGATTCAGCCGCGGCAACGCGCCAGACGGGTACCACCCGCCCGGCGGCCTGTCCAGGCGTCGAGAGTGTTAAGCCGCCCAGGCGAAACACACAGTCCTGGGACGTATGTAGTAAGCGGCGATCTATGTTCGGGCGCTGGCCGATTGGGGGACCCTTCGGGGTCTCCCCAATCGGTCGGGTGGGCCTTAGGCTCACCCGGCCTCTGCTCGTCGTGCCCGCGGCGTCAGGTTGATCGCCCGCGCAGCAACGACCGTATAGCCATGGTTATACGCTGAACACGCGGGGGCTGAACGCGCGGGAGGTGTCACGCCCGCCCATCACGCCCGACCGAGCCGCGCGCGAATCATGCCGCTGACCTGGTGCGCCTCGGGGATGCGCATGATTAGCACGGCGCGCACATAGATCGCAAGGCCGGCAGCGGCGGCGCCGCCAACGCTGACGATCTGTGCGGGCAGCGAGACACCGAGCAGCTCCTCGAGCAGCCGCCACACGCCCCACGAGACGCCGGCGAGGATCGCAGAGGCGACAACGATCCGCGCGGTGATCATCATCGTCTGCGCGCCTTCCAGACGCCCGTTCAACCCGGCCCGCAGGCGGTAGACCTGCAGCGCGGTCATGACGACGTTGGCGACGAGCGTGCCGATGATCAGCCCCGCGATCCCCAGCGGCTTGTACAGCGCGACGCTGACGATGATGTCCACGACGATGTTCATCGCGGCCAGGCTCGTGGGGATCCAGGGGCGCTGGACGGCGAAGAAGCTCCTCGTGAGCAGCAGGTTCAAGCCGCCGAACGGCAGGCTGAAGGCGAACCAGAACAGCGCGATCGCGACGAGATGCGTGGACTCGCTGTTGAATTCGCCGCGCTGGAACAGCAGCCGCACGATCGGCGCCGGCAGCACCAGCATGAACGCCGCAGCTGGAATTAGCAGCAGGTTGATCTGGCGCATGCCGCTGCCCACTGCGCGCCGCATCGCGGCGGGTTCACGACGCGAGGCCATTCGGCTGAGCGTCGGGAACAGGACCGTGGCCACCGCCACGCTGAAGACGCCCTGAGGGAGCATGTACACACGAAACGCGTTGTTGATCGCGCTTGGCGCTTCTTCGGACACGAGGCTGCCAAACGCGGAGTTGATCAGCTGATCGAGGTTGACGATTCCGAGCCCGATCGTCACCGGGAGCATGAGCGTGAACACCTGACGGACGCGCGGATCGTGCCAGTCGATGTTGATGCGCAGGCGGAAGTCGATGCGCCCGAGCGCGCCGAACGCCATCAGCAGCTGCACGCCGGTGGCCGCGAGCACGCCGACGGCAAACGCGTAGATCTCGTGGCTGCCGTGGAAATGAGGCGCGAGCACCACCAGCAGCACGATGATCACGATGTTCCACACCGCCGGCGAGAGGGCGGGAATGGTGAAGTGGTCGTAGGACTGCAGGACCCCGACGAGCAGGCCATTCAGACCTAGCAGCAGGACGACCGGGAACATCACCTGCGAAAGGCCGACCGTCAGCCCGGTCTGTTTGACGAGTTCGGGGCCGATGAACAGCGGCATGATCAGCCCGGCGGCGAGAATGAAGACCGCTGTGAGCGCGCCGAGGCCGATCAGCATGATCCAGAACAGCGTCGAGGCCAGTCGCATCGCGTCCTTGCGCTGCCCTTTCTGCAGCAGGTCCGTGAACACCGGCACGAACGCGGCCGACAGCGCCGACTGCGCGAACAGGTTGGCGACGAAGTTCGGCACCTGTGAGGCGAGCGCGTATGCGGAAGCGGGACCTTTGGTGCCGAAGTAGCTCGCGAACACGATTTCGCGCAGCAGCCCGACGATTCGTGAGAAGCCCGTGAGGAACGAGAAGATCGCGGTGTTTCGGGCGATCCGGCCGCCCGTGCCGCCCTCCCCCGGCGGCGCGGGAACGACCGGCTCCTCGCCGAAGGGTTCTGCAGTGGCGGACAAGGCCGCTATAGTACGGCGACCGATCGAAAGATCGGCCAGCGGCGCGTCAGAGCCGTTGCTTGTGGCGCTTCGCAGCATCAGCTATGGCCAACATCCACTCACAGAAGAAGCGAATCCTGCGCTCCGAGCGCGAGCGTCTGGAGAACCGTCGCTACACGTCCACGATCAAGACGTACTTCCGCCAGCTCGAGTCGCTCGTGGCAGGCGACGACCAGGCTGCTGCGGACGCCTCACACCGTGAGCTGGTGAGCACGATCGACAAGGCCGTCAAGCGCGGCGCGATGCACAAGAACACCGGCGCTCGCAAGAAGTCCCGCGCGGCCCGCACGCTCGCCTCCAAGCAAGCGTCCTAGCCGGCGATTCCTTCGATCGCGCGCAGCGCGAGCGTATCTTCGTCGAGGCCTGCCAGCGCGGTGCGGCTGCCGCTCAGCGGCGCGCCGCCGCGGGTATTGAGCTCGAGGTCAGCGAGCGCGGTCAGCGCCGCGCGCAGGCGCGCGGCATCGGTGCGGGCGACGTCGGCGACGAAGCGCTCGGCGGCGCGCGCGGGCATGCGCAGCCCGCGCTTGATCTCGGCCACGGACTCGCCGGCCTGCAGTCGCTGCGCGACCGCCAGCGCGTCGCGCAGTCGCTGCGCCATCAGATAGCTGAGGCCCGACAGGCGCTCGCCCTGCTGGCGCAGGCGCAGATACGAGAGTGTCGCCTCGCGGCCGTCGGCGCCGACGAGCGCGTCGGCTAGCGCGTACGCGCGCCAGTCGGTTGAGTGCGCGGCGCGGCGTTCGATGTCCTGCACGCCGATCTGCCGGAGCGTGCCCAGCGCGGAGCCGGCATCTGGCAGATCGCCTTCCAGCGCCAGCTTCTCCAGCTCGCGCAGCAGCCGCTGCTGGCGCTCTCCCACCTGCGCCACGAGCGCCTTGGCCGCCGCGGCATCGAGCGACAGGCCCAGGCGCGCTGCCTGCTCGCGCGCCCACTTGGCCAGCTCCCACGGCTTGACGGTCATCTGCGCCACGATCTGCCCGCCCGCGCGCTTGACGAGCGTGTGCAGCGCCGCCGGCACCTTCGCGCGCGCCTCCTCGCGCGCGAACACCGCGAGTGTGGTCTCGGGAGGCATCTCCGCGAGCGCGCCAGCCAGGCGCTTCGTGATCTCCGCCTCGCGCCAGCGCTCGGCCCCTTCGACGATGATCACGCGCCACCCCATCGCGAGCGTCATCGCCGCCAGCGCATCGGCCACGCCTGCGGGCGTCGCCGCGTCGCCTTCCAGCAGCTCGATGCTCGCGCCGCCCCCCTGCTCGCGTTCCACCAGCCCCCGCAAGCCCGCCCGCCGCTCAGCCACCGCGCCGTGATCGTCGCCATGGATCAGGTACACGGGCTTCAGCTCGGCCATCAGCGGACCACGAGATTGACTAGCTTGCCGGGGACGACGATTTCCTTGACGATCTCCTTGCCGTTGACGTGCGCCATCACGTTGGGCGCCGCGCGGCACAGATCCTTGAGCGTCTCCGGGGCCGCGTCGGCGCTTGCCTGCACGCGGTCGCGCACCTTGCCGTTAACCTGGCACACGAGCTCGTAGGAGTCACTCTCGAGCATCGCCTCCTCGGCCTGCGGCCATGGCTGCTCCCACACGCGCTCGCCCGTCAACAGCTGGTAGACGTCGGAGCTGACGTGCGGGGCGAACGGGAACAGCAGCGACGCGGCGGACGCGAGCGCGAAACGCATGGTGTCCGGCGCCACCGAGTCGCGCAGCCGTGAGCAGTCGTTGAGCAGCTCCATGACCGCCGCGATCGCCGTGTTGAACGCGAACCGGCGCAGGTCGCCGCTGACCTTGTCGATCGCCCAGTGGGTCTTGCGCAGCAGGCGCAGATCATCTCCCTCCCGACTTTGAGCTGTGCTGCTCTCAGCTGAGTGGACTCCCACTGCCGGGTGCGCTTCCGCCAGCTCCGCCGCCATCCGCCACAGCCTCGAGAGGAAGCGGTGCACGCCGTCGACGCCCTCATCCGCCCAGTCGGCGTCCTGGTCGGGCGGGCCGACGAACAGGATGTAGCAGCGTGCGGTGTCCGCGCCGACGCGCTCGATGATCGACGCCGGCGAGACGACGTTGCCCTTGGACTTGCTCATCTTGGCGCCGTCCTTCGTGACCATGCCCTGGGTGAACAGCGCCTGGAACGGCTCCTGGAAGTCGAGGTGCCCGAGGTCGGCCAGCGCCTTCGTGAAGAAGCGCGCGTACATCAGGTGCAGGATCGCGTGCTCGACGCCGCCGATGTACTGGTCCACCGGCATCCATTCGCGCAGCACCGCCGGGTCCCACGCGGCGTCGTCGTTGCGCGCGTCGCAGTAGCGCAGGAAGTACCACGACGAGTCCACGAACGTGTCCATCGTGTCGGTCTCCCGGCGCGCGCTGCCGCCGCACTCGGGGCACTTCGTGTTGACCCAGTCCTCCGCCGCCGCCAACGGCGAGCGGCCCTTCGGCGTGTAGTCCTCGATGTCCGGCAGCGCCACCGGCAGCTGCTCGTCGGGCACCGGCACCATGCCGCAGCGCTCGCAGTACAGGATCGGGATCGGCGCGCCCCAGTAGCGCTGCCTGGAGACCAGCCAGTCGCGCAGGCGGTAGTTGACCGACGCGTGGCCCTTGCCCTCGCGGTCGAGCCACGCCACGATCGCGCCCAGCGCCGCGCGGTTGCCCATGCCGTCGAAGTCCGGGTGCGAGTCGACGAGCACGCCGTCGCCGGTGTACGGCAGGCCGTCCTCCCCGGGAGCCGCCTCGACGGTGTCCAGGGCTTGCGGCGGGGCGATCACGCGCTTGATCGGCAAGCCGAACGCGGTCGCGAACGCGTGGTCGCGCTCATCGTGGCCGGGCACCGCCATGATCGCGCCGGTGCCGTACTCCATCAGCACATAGTCGGCCACGTACATCGGGATCTGCTCGCCATTGACGGGGTTCGTGACCGTGCGACCGAGCGGCACGCCGGTCTTCGGCTTCTCGACGTTGCCGCGCTCCTCGTTGGTCTCGGTCAGCGCGTGGTTGACGTAGTCGTGCACCGCCTGCTCGTACTGCGTGCCCTGCGCGAGCCGCATCACGTCCGGATGCTCGGGCGCCATCACGAAGAACGTCGCCCCGAACAGCGTGTCGGGGCGCGTCGTGAACACGGGGTAGTCGACCGGGTGGGTGGGATCCAAATCTTCGCAGCGGAACGTCACCTCCGCCCCCTCGCTGCGCCCGATCCAATTGCGCTGCATCGTCTTCACGTGCTCCGGCCACTCGATCACGTCGAGCTCGTTCAGCAGCCGCTCGGCGTAGTCGGTGATGCGCAGGAACCACTGCTCCAGCTGCTTGACTTCCACCAGCGCGCCGCAGCGCTCGCAGTGGCCTTCGGCGTCCACCTGCTCGTTGGCGAGCACCGTCTGGTCTTTCGGGCACCACTTGACCGCCGCCTCCTTGCGGTAGGCCAGACCCGCGCGGAACAGCTCCAGGAAGATCCACTGCGTCCAGCGGTAGTACGACGGTTCGCACGTCGCCAGCTCGCGCGACCAGTCGATCGAGATGCCCCACGAGCGGAACTGGCGCTGGAACGAGGCGATCGACTCCGCCGTGGAGTCGCGCGGGTGCACGCCCGTCTTGATCGCGTGGTTCTCGGCCGGCAGCCCGAACGCGTCATAGCCCATCGGGTGCAGCACACGCGCGCCCAGGCGCCTGTGGAAGTGCGCGATCGCGTCGCCCACCGAGTAGCACTTCAGGTGGCCGATGTGCGGCTCGCCGCTCGGGTACGGGAGCATCTCCAGCACGTAGGACGTCGGCGGTTGATCGCCTGCGGCCAGATGCCCGGCGCCGCGACCGTCGCGCCCGTCGGCGGAGGCCTCGTTGGCCACCTCCCACGTGTGCTCATCCGCCCACACGGCCTGCCAGCGGGGCTCAATCTCGTGCGGGTCGTAGCGGTGCTCTGCCATCGGCAGTCGCAGGTTAGCGGGCGGCCTGGGACGGAACGCGGCGGCCGCCCGCCTGCGCTGCTCAGCGAGGCGCGGCGAGCGGGGTGGGCGGGCCCTCCTGCTCCGCATCGAAGCGGCTGCGGCTGCGCAGCAGCTCGACGATCTCCGCCGGCGCCTTGTGCGGCGAGCCGGCGTCGAACGGCGGCTGCGGGTCGTACTCGATGCCCAGCTGGATCGCCTGCGCGACAGTGTCGCCGGCGATGCTCGCGGCGAGCGTCAGCGCCATGTCGATGCCCGCCGACACGCCCGCGGCGGTCACGAGCTTGCCGTCGAACACGACCCGCTCGTCGACCGGCTCCGCGCCCAGGCGACGCAGCTCGTCGATCGCCAGCCAGTGACTGGTCGCGCGCTTGCCGTCGAGCAGCCCCGCCGCGGCGAGAATCAGCGACCCGGTGCACACCGACGTCGTCCACGTGCTCGTGCGGTCAGCCTGCCTGAGCCAGTCGAGCACCGCGCCGCCCGCGCGCTGCGCCACCTCGCCGGGGCCGCCGGGGACGAGCACGATGTCCGGCTCTGGCACCTGCGCCAGCGAGCGCTCCGCCAGCAGCGTCAGCATGCCGTTGTCGGTGCGCACCGGCCCCGCCTCCGCGGCGACGAACGCGACGCTCGCGCCGGGGAGCCGGCTGAGAACCTCGTACGGCCCGATCGCGTCGAGCGCGGTGAACCTGTCATACAGGACGATTGCGACGTTCATGTGACTGTCTCCTTTGTGGTCGGGGCGTGGAAGCGGCGGCGGTACTCGGCGGGGCCCACGTGCAGGGTGCGCAGGAACGCGCGGCGCATCGTCTCGGCGGTGCCGAAGCCGCAGCCGGCGGCGATCGCGGCGAGCGGCTCGCTCGTGTCCTCCAGGCGCCGTCGCGCCGCCTCAAGGCGCACGCGCTCGACGTGGCGCGCCGGCGTCACGCCCGTCTCCGCGCGAAACGCGCGCGCGAAGTGACGCGGGCTCATGTGGGCGCGCGCGGCCATCGCCTCCACGCAGTGATCGCCGGCGATGTCCTCGAGCACCGCCCGCTGGATCTCGCGCAGCGGCTCGCGCTCGGCCTGCTGCGCGGCGAGCGTCGCGCTGAACTGCGACTGGTTGCCCGGCCGGCGCAGGAACAGCACGAGGTGGCGCGCGATCGTCAGCGCGGTGTCGCGGTCGAGGTCGTCCTCGACGAGCGCCAGCGCGAGGTCCATGCCGGCGGTGACGCCCGCCGAAGTCCAGATCTGGCCGTCGCGCACGAAGATCGGCTCGGCGTCGACACGCACGTCGGGGTGCTGCCGTTGCAACTCGTCCGCGGATGCCCAGTGCGTGGTTGCGCGGCGGCCGTCGAGCAGCCCCGCGCGAGCGAGCAGGAACGCGCCCGTGCACACGGACGCGGTGCGTCTGGCGGTCGCCGACGTCTTCGCAATCCAGTCCACGAGCGCGCGGTCGGCGCCGGCCTCCGCGTGACCGGATCCGCCGGCGACGATCAGCGTGTCGATCGGGCTGGGCGCCGCCGACAGCCGCGCGTCGGGGACGATGCGCAGGCCGCTCGACGTCCGCAGCGGCTTGCCATCGCGGCTGAGCACGCGCACGTCGTAGCCGCGCTCGCGGCGGCCCGTCACGTCGATCAGCTGCCGCGCGGCCGTGAACACCTCGAGCGGGCCGGTCACGTCGAGGCTCTGCACGCCCGGGTAGGCGACGATCGCTATCTGACGGGACTTGGGAGCGCTGGGCACGTGGCAATCATCGCTCACCACGGCTCTGGCCGCAAGGACGGATTTCCAACGTTTTCTGCCATCTGTTTGGCACGCTGCGCGCGGCGCCGACCACCGTCGGCCACGGCGGTAGCGCGCTGCCGGGCACGGCCACCGCGCGGGTCCGGACGCGTGCGCGCGCCGCGCTTTACGATGGCCGCGTGAAACGTTCGCGAAGCCAGGAGCCTCAAGTCGAGCGGGCCGCAGAAACGCACGTCGAGGACGACGACGGTCCGGACACGCTCAGCGCGGCGCCGGGGCGCGTCGCGAGCATCGTCGGAGCTGCCGAACACGCGGCGCTGGAGCTGCGCGAACAGGCCGAGGCGCGCGCGCGCGAGCGGATCGCCGAGGCCGACCGTGCGGCCGACAATCGCGTGCAGGCCGCCGAGGAGGAGGCCGAGGAGCTGCTCGGCACCACCCGCGCGGAGGCCGAGCGCACGACGCGCGAGGCCAAGTCCGCGGCCGCCGAGCTGCGCGGCGAGGCCGGCCGCATGCGCGACGAGGCCGCGCGCGCGCTCGAGCACGCGAGCGAGGAGTCCACGCGCACGCTCGAGCACGCGCACGAGGAGGCCGAACGGCTGGTTGCCGACGCCCGCAAAGAGTCCGAGCGGGTTTGGAGCACCACGCATCAGGAGGCAGAGCGCGTGCGCGCCGCCGTCAAGGAGGAGGTCGCGCAGCTGCGCGAGAGCACCGAGGAGGAGATCGACCGGCTGCTGCAGGCCGCGCGCATGGAGGCCGAGCGCATCACCGTCCAGGCCCGTGTGCAGGCCGAGAGCCTGCTCGCCTCCAGCCGCGAGGAGATCGCACAGCTGCACCAGGAGGCCGAGGAGCAGACCAAGGAGATCAAGGCCAAGGCGCGCCTCGAAGCCCGCGACATCACCAGCGAGGCGCACGTCGTCGCCCGCGACATCCTCAGCCACGGCACCGAGGTCTCGCGCAACCTGCGCGAGCTGTCCACCTCGCTGCACAACAACGCCGAGCGCCTGATCCGCGACGTGCGGCTCACGCACGGCGGCATGACCGCGCGCCTCGACCAGGTCACCAGCGGCAGCGAGCGCGAGGCCGACGGGGGTGAGCAGACGCGCGGGCGGCGTGAACAGGGTGGCGGTAGTGGTGGCGGCGGTGGCGCCCGTCGCGGCGGCGGGCCAGGCGATGATCTCGACGTGCCGGAGTTCATTCCGCGGCGGTGAGGGGGCCGGCCGGGCAAGAGGGCGCCAGGCCGCTCGGCGCCGTGTGACGATGTTGGCACACACTGGGCGCAGACTTGTTACATACGCGCACCGCCGGTCACTGGACGCCGAGTACCTTCGGAGCGATGCCGATCCTGAGTACTTCGCGCAAGGGGGCGGTCGCCGAGGCCGAGATCGCGGCGGCTCTCATTCGCCTCGACCTCATTGTGCTGCGCCCCCTGTGCGAGGGCGGAAGGTACGACCTGGCCGTGGATACGGGCGCACAGATGCTGCGTGTCCAGTGCAAGTGGGCCTCGCGACGCGGGAACGTGCTCACCGCTCGCTGCTCCACGAGCCGGCACACCCCAGGCGGCTATCTGCTGAGCACCTACCGCGCCGAGGAGATCGACGCAATCGCGACGTACGCACCGGACACCGACAGCTGCTACCTGATCCCGGTGCACGAGGCCGAAGGCCACAAAATGCTCAGCCTGCGCTTGGCGCCAACCCGCAACAACCAGGCCGAACGTGTCCGCTGGGCGCGGGACTACGAGCTCATCTCGTCTCTGAGACGCAACTGGAACGTGGATGTCGGGGCGCCACCGCGCGTTGGACGTCAGGGTGCAGGGCGATAGGATGAAGGTGCTTGGGGCTATAGCTCAGCTGGGAGAGCGTCGCGATGGCATCGCGAAGGTCGTCGGTTCGAGCCCGACTAGCTCCATTCGCTGGCCCGACCTGCCGTTTCGGCCCCCAAGCCTCTACTCAAGGGGCCGACACCCTCGGATCAGCGCGCTCGGGCCAGATAGCTGTGCCCGGCTTTGACGATCACGCGGCGGTGCTTTACGAAGTCGGTCACGGCGACCTCGTCGGTGAACACCCGGATCAGCGTCGCGCCGCAGAGATCCTCGGTGAGCCAGCGGGTGCCGAGCACCGCGCCGGAGGCATAGTGGCCCTGCGTGGAGAAGTTCCCGTGACCGTCGGCCCACAGTTTTCGCACGACATGCTTCTTGGCTGTGCTGGTCTCGGCGCGCCGCCGATCGCCAGGAGTGACCCTACAGACGCTTTCGTTGCCACCCTCCAGCGTCGCTACCGCCCGGCCGCTGTGGCTCTGGGTAAGCAGGAACTCTCCCAGATAGAACGTCATCGTCTGGGTGCCACCGGCACCGTCCGCCGTCGTGACCGACACGGTCCCATTCGTCGCGTCCACGACGGTGCCGAAGGGAATCTGAGTGAGCCCCGTCAGGTCGACGAATTGATGCGAGCCCGGCAGGCGCAGGCGCACCTGCCCAGAGACCGGATCCAGGTTTCCTCGTGCCGCGAGCACCGGCGCGGGCGGCGCCGAGGCGTGTTCGGCGAGCAGGCCGACTTTGGGCACAGGAGCCCCCGAGTCGGTCGTTTCGGAGAGCTTCTCGGGCACAGGCGGGCTGTAGGTGAAGGAGGGCCCACCCGTGGATGTGCCGTCGGCGTCGCTGACCTGCACTTCGTAGCTGCCCGGCGTCGTCTTCGCCGTGACGGCCGTGATCGTCGTTTCCGAGGTGACGTCGAC
>Ga0187862_10000573_pt1 | contig 41882 bp, 37 predicted proteins | sample June2016WEW_10_1_FD_133003 | JGI IMG/M metagenome (GOLD analysis project Ga0187862, IMG submission 133003) | Peatland microbial communities from SPRUCE experiment site at the Marcell Experimental Forest, Minnesota, USA - June2016WEW_10_150 | ecosystem: Environmental > Terrestrial > Soil >... | reverse complement strand
GGCGTGTCCGCAGCCTATCGACGCGAGATCGAGGCTGCTCCCGAGCCGGAGCAAAAGCGCCAGGAGATAGAAGCTCGGCTAGACGCGCTCGCCTCGCCCTTCCTCACCGCAGAGGCGACCGGCCAGGACATCATAGATCCCCGCGAGACCCGCGCCCGTTTGGTGGAGTTCGTCCACGACGCGCAGCGCATCCTGGCAACGCAGCTTGGGCCGCCGCCGGTTCCTTACATGCCCTGAGACGCGCGGCGTAGGCCGAATTTAGACACTCGGTGGTTTTAAAATCCTCATATCACCTGAAATGCCGCGAAGGCGGGGAAATCAAGGGAAAGAATTCGCAGGGGTGTCTTTGACCGAAACGGTTACGGGCGCAAGCTTTGCCGCGGCCGAAGTGTCACGGGCGAACAGGACGCAGGAATCGTCGCGATAGATCTGCTTCCATCCGGGTTGCGCGACGATCAGTTTGTACGCGGGGTCGTTCTTTTGCCCAACGAGGACGAAATCGTGCGGATAGTTGACCAGAATTTCCTTGCCGGCGGCTTCCCCGCTGGTGAACGGCAGGTAATCGTCAATAACCTTGGGCGGATACACGGTGTCGTAGCGCCCGTCGATGAAGACTTTGCTGGCCGGCGGCATGTGCCAGATGACGTACTCGCCCCATTGGAAGTCGGCCAGGATGTTGCCGCTCAAGCCATGTTCGTTCAGGTAAGAAATCGCGCCGACCGGATAAGGATCGCCTGCCGCCATCTTTTTCGAGAAAAGCCCGGTCAGGATCAGCAGCTCGAACGCCGCAACCGCGACCGCCAACTGAATTATCGTTGGAGAGCGGTCTTTCGCATGCGTGATCGGCAACCCCAGGCGCTTGCGACGAGCCTCGAGCGCCAGGGTGGTATGCCGCGCGAGCGGAGTAACCGTCGCGATCACCGCAAGCGGAAGATTTCTGACCGCAAGGAATGCGGCTGCGATCATCAGAGCCGCGATGGAAATCAACGCAATGTCGCCACCGCGCGGCGTCTGAATGAAGGTCACGCCGAGCGCCACGAACATCGCCAGCGCCACGATCTTGACGGCGATGCCAGCGACGCCCTCCTGTCTCCAGTGAAAAAGCAACGATTGCGGGAGCGATAGCCAATCGAGGATGGCCGTGCGCGTATGCGGGTTCCCAAGCGCATGGATGACGGCCTGCCAGGTACCGACGCCGTAGGGAGTCGCGAGCGTCGCGATCGTGGAAGCGGCGGTGATCGCCAACAGCCACATCGCGCGCCGTATCCCGCGGCGAGCCGGCAAGTCCTGAGCGAAGACCACGGCGGTGAACGTGCCCAGCGCGGCCAGCCCCATGATGAAGCCGCCATGCAGATTCGCCCATAGCGCGAGAATCGGAATCGCGAGCCACACGGGGGCGCGGCCACGGTAGTTGTAGCGGGAAAGAATCGCGAGGATGGCACTCATCAGGGCGAAGGTGAAGATCTGAGGTCGGAACTGGAGGTGGGTAGCCAGGGGCGTGCTGGCGGCGATGAGGATGGCGAACTGGACGCGCGCCGGCGATTCGGTTTCCTCCAACGCCAGCGCGAGGAAAAGGATCGTCGCAGCCGAGCAGGCGAACTTCATCAGCTTGAGTCCGACTGTGCCGAAGGCGTTGTATGTCGCGGCCATCAGGACTTCGCTCAGCCATTCATGGTTGAGCCACAGATGTCCCGGCGCCGAATACGAATACGGATCGTAAAAAATCAGGTGGCGCTGCGCGAGCACGTCCTGTCCGAATCGCACGTGACCCCATAGGTCCGGGTCCGCCAGCCGCGTGAGATCCGCAACGACGATGGCCAGGAAGATTAAGGCGGGTGAGTAATGGAAAAGTGAGACCCGCTTGAGCGGCGAGGGCGCCGCCGTTGCGAGGTTGGTCGATTCGGCAGCCGGCGCATCGGCCGGCAAGCTTGCGCTCACTGCGAAGGTCCCGCAGAGCTATACGGCTTCGCCAATCCGCTCTCCATGCTCCTCGGCGAGGACAGTATCACAACACCGGTGACGTGTAAGCCGGGATTTCCATTTAGATTTTCCGTTGCTAATTGAATGCGGAACCCACCGTGGGTTGCAGGGGTGACCCCTGCCCGCGCGCGACAACGGAGCGCGGCCTTAACATTGAGTGCAGGGGTCACCCCTGCCCGGACCGAATCCAGGAGTCGCTACGACCGAACCAACTGTCCGATCCGTCATGGACAGGTGACACACGATTTGAGATAAGCGCCGTATGAAGCCGCTCGAACGCGTACAGGTTGGTCTGATTGGTTGCGGGCGCATCGCCAGCCTGCAGGTCCTGGGCTATCGCGATCACTCGCGCGCGGAGCTGACAGCAATCTGTGACAACGACGAAGCGCTACTAGGTCAGCGACAGCAGGAGTGGCAACCAAAGAAGACCTATCGTGACTATCGCCAGCTTCTCGCCGACTCCGACGTGAACGCCGTGGAGATCCTGATACCACACCACTTGCATCGCGAGGTTGCCATCGCCGCGTTGCAAGCAGGCAAGCATGTGTCGTTGCAGAAGCCGCCGGCGTTGACGATCCGCGAACTCGACGACGTGAATGAAGCGGCGAAAGCTGCGGGACGCCGGCTGCGGGTCTTCGAGAACTTCATGTACTATCCGCCGCACGTCAAGGCGCGCGCGCTGGTCAAGGAAGGCGCAATCGGTGAGCCCATCTCGGTGCGTATCAAGACGGCGGCCGGACGTTTCGATGACGGCTGGCGGGTGCCGGCCACGTCGCTGGCCTGGCGCATGAATCCGGAAACCTGCGGTGGCGGCCCGACCTGCTTCGACCACGGCTACCATTGCTACAACATGGCGCGCTTCTTCATCACCGAGCCGGTCGAACGCGTGCACGCGTGGATTCACGTCAACCGGTTTGGGTCCGACGCCTTCTACGACGGGCCGGCTTTGATCAGTTGGAAGTACGCCGGGGTACCCAAGTTCGGTAGCTGGGAAGTCATCGCGTCGGTGGGCATGCGGGTACGCTCGAAGTACTACGCCAGTGACGACCGCATCGAAATCCACGGGACCGAGGGCATCATCTGGATCAACCGCTGTTCCGGTTCGCTTCTCGACGAGCCTGCGCTGGTCCTGTATCGGGACGGCGAGACGCGCGCCTGGCACGACATCCCAACCGACTGGTCGGAAAGTTTTCGACTCGGCGTGCACGATTTCATCGACGCGTTGATTGAAGGCCGCCAACCTCCACAGGATGCCGACGATGCAGCGGCAACGCTCCGCTTCGCCATAGCAGCCCACGTCTCGGCCTGCGAGCACCGCGAAGTGCGTCTCGACGAGATCGGGCCGGACACCAGAGCACGACTCCCGATCTGACTTGGCTCTCCGTCCCGAGAACTCGTGAAGGTGCGCTGCGCCATTTTTCACTAGGGTGAAAGTTTGCTAAATCACGGGTATGAATCTGCGCCATACCGTCGCGATTGCGCTTGTGGGCTGGTATCTGATGGTGCCGCCGAACCTTGCGAAAACCTCCTGCAGCTGTGCTGGAGGTTTTGAGGGCCGGATATTCGACGCATGGATTGGATCCAACAAGCGTATGGATAACTGCAACAAGTGGGGCAAGGTCGCCGACTTCGACACGCCGTTTTCACAGTGGTCGGGGATTGGCGTTTTCGATACCTATCCTGAGTGTGAAGCTCAGCGCGGCAAAAATCTTTTACAGGAAGATAACCCTATATTCCCCGGTCCGCCGTCGATGCAGCAACGATGCGTCGCGGCCGCCGATCTCAAGGTGAATTAGGCGATACGCAAGACGCGCGGAAGCGGCGATGCGACGGCTCCGGCGTGCCAGGGCGTGCTGCGAGGCGCGCGAGGCAGGGTTAGTCAGAGAAATTCCGGCTAATCTTCCTCGAACTCCCGACCTTTAACGAAGATTGCCGACTGGTCGCCAAAGTAGCCCAGCCGCTCCTCCTGCCAGAAGCGAAACTCGAAGCGCAGCACAACCCGCTTCGGCCCTTCGCGGACCTTGGTCTCTTTGGAATGGAGCCGCAGCGGCGGTCCAATGGTTACCAGACTTCGGAAATCAGCACGATGGATGCGGTTGCCGAACCCGACCCATCCCTCCTCCCATCGACAGCCGTGCAGGAAGTAGGCGTGAAGGCATCCGAGGTTGCCGGTCAGCAGTATAAGGTCGGGCCCCGATACGTGGCGAGGATGGACGGCTGGATCGCCCACTTGATACCGCCCGACGGGCAGCGGGCGCGTAGTGTCCATACGCGCTTCGATCTCTCGATCCGCGGGGTCGACAGACATTACCTCGTCGACCAGGAATGCCTCGCTCGAATATGGAAACGTCGAGACGAAGCGCTCGAGCTCAAGCTTTGAAGGTGCGCTCACGGCGGCAGATCATCCCAAGCGTGATGAGAAATGACAAGCGGCGGACCAGTCTGAATACTGAGTGCAGGGGTCACCCCCTAGCCGTTGGCACGGCTGGCCAGTACTATGACGCGTTGCCACCGGAGGCCCGAGAGGGGAATCGTCCAAATGCAATACTCGAGAAAATCTGAATCGGTAAGGGCGCGCGCGCTTCGGCGCGCGTTAGGGGCGCTGCTGATCTGTTCGGCGCTGGTGTGCGTCGCCGCGCCCGCAGCACGGGCCGGGTCCGACGCTTTATGGATCGGAGCCTCGGGCGACTCCCGGGTTGACGAGTACTTGCCCAGTCAGCTTAAGAGCAGCGGCACGCCAACCCCGCTCACTATTTCAGTTGGCACATACGCTTATGGGGCTTGCTTCGACAAGTCGAAAAATCTCTGGGTCACGGATGACGATGAAGAGATTCTCGAATTTACCGCCTCGGAGCTTAAGAAGCTCCCAACCGTTCCCAGTCCCGCCGTAACGATCAGCAGCTCGTCGTTCGCGGTCGTAACTAGCTGCGCCTTTGACAAGCACGGCAATCTCTGGGTGGGAGACTACGATAATAACAGTCTGGATGAGATCTCTGCGGCGCAACTGAAAGCCGGCAGCGGCCCGATCACTCCGGCCGTCATAATTACGGGCTCTTTCGCGGAGCCGGCCTTCGTCACGTTCGACAAATCCGGAAATCTCTGGACCGACGGAGAAGCTAACGACGAACTCTTCGAATTCTCGGCTTCTCAGCTCACCTCCGGCGGCAGCAAGACCGCGAAAGTCGTCCTGGAGGGCGGCGGGAGTTTGAGCGATCCGGGTCAGATCGGATTCGACGGCAAGGGCAATCTCTGGGTGACAAATTACGGGAGTGGTACTGGTGATACTGTCGTGAGGTTCTCGAAGAGCCAGCTCATCAGCTCGAACGACGACCCGCCGACTGTCACGATCAGCAGCTCAAGCCTGGTTGGACCATGGGGCCTCGCTTTTGATTCCGGCGACTTGTGGGTGTTGAACTATGGCGATTATGACGCTTTAGAGTTTTCGCCTGGTCAGCTGAAAAGCAGTGGCACGGTCACTCCGAAAGTTGTCCTGACGGGTGCCACTACCCGGTTTAATTGGCAAATCACCTTCGGTCCCGCGTTCGGGAAGCTGCCCTAGCGAACCCGGTTGATTCTTCGGGTGGAGCGACGCGGGCGGCCTTAGCATTGGGTGCAGGGGTCACCCCCTGCCGCCGATTTGACGCTCGAGCGGCTATCGGGTAAAACGGCGTGTCTGCAAAATCAAAAGCGGAAATTCCGGCTTAGGCCCTTTTGCGTCTGTCACCCGATCGGTGGGCGCGCGCCTGAGCCGCGTGAGGTTAACCCAAAGATAGTTTGCCCGAACCAAATTACGGCTGGAAGGCCCGAGAGGGGAATCGTTCAAATGCAATACTCGAGAAAATCTGAATCGGTAAGGGCGCGCGCGCCTCGGCGCGCGTTAGGGGCGCTGCTGATCTGCTCGGCACTGGTCTGTGTCGCCGCGCCGGCCGCACGGGCTGCGTCAGGCGCTCTATGGATCGTCGACGAGGACAATGACCGGGTTGACGAGTACTTGCCCAGTCAGCTTAAGAGCAGCCACACGCCAACTCCACTCACGATTTCGATTGGCGCTGCGCCTTATGGGGCGTGCTTCGACAAATCGAAGAATCTCTGGGTCACGGATGACGATGAAGAGATCCTCGGCTTTACCGCCTCGGAGCTTAAGAAACTCCCAACCGCTCCCAGCGCCGCAGTAACGATCACCAGTTCGTCGTTCTCCGGCATCGAGGGCTGCACCTTTGACAAGCACGGCAATCTCTGGCTGATGGACCGCGGCAATGACAGTCTGGATGAAATCTCTGCGGCGCAACTGAAAGCCGGCAGCGGCCCGATCACTCCGGCCGTCATAATTACGGATTCTACGCAGATGTCGTCGGCTGCTCCGGGCTTCGTTACGTTCGACAAATCGGGAAATCTGTGGACGGACGGCCGAGAAGTCGATGAGCTCTTCGAATTCTCAGCTTCTCAGCTCACCACCACCGGCGACAAGACCGCGGCAGTCGTCCTGGGGGGCGGCGGGAGTTTGAACGATCCGGGTCAGATCGGATTCGACGGCCATGGCAATCTCTGGGTGGGGAGTTACAGCGATGATACCGTCGTGGAATTCCCGAAGGGCCAACTCAGCACCTCGAACAACGACGCGCCGGCTGTAACGATTAGCAGCTCAAGTCTGGACGGACCATGGGGCCTCGCTTTTCACGGCAGCGACTTGTGGGTGATGGACTACGCTGATGTCAACGCACAGGAGTTTACTCCCGGTCAGATTAAGGCGACTGGGTCGCCTGCTCCGAAGGTTCTCTTGACCGGTGCTGCAGCCAAATATTCGTGGGGAATTACGTTCGGTCCCGCGTTCGGCAAGCTGCCCTAGCGAACCCGGTTGATTCTTCGGGTGGAGCGACGCGGGCGAACTCACGCAGATGGACCTGGCAAAATCGCGGGCGGACAGGTTTTGCCGGGTAAACATCTTGACGATTCGGTTCGATTCGGACCGAGCTTCCTTGATCGCGATTGCGGGTCTGCTACGATTGTCGCCGCGATGGGCGCCTCATCACCAACCGGAAGCAGTTTCAGGCCGCGACTGACGCAGGACGAGAAAACCGCGGAAACGCGGCGCCGCCTGCTCGACGCGGCGATTGTGTGCCTGATCGATCGCGGCTACGCGAACACGACGACTTCCGAAATTGCCGAGCGCGCCGGCCTTTCCCGCGGCGCGCAACTCTACCATTATCCCAAGAAAGAGGAATTGCTCACCAGCGCGATCGAGCACCTGTTCGAGTTGATGTTCGGCGAGATGAAGGAGAAGGTCAGCCGGCTGACCAATGAGAACGATCGGCGGGCCATGGCGATCGATTTGCTGTGGGAGATTGCCAACGGCCGGCTGGCGACCGCGTGGCTCGAACTGGTGGTCGCGAGCCGCACCGATTCGTACCTGCGCGAGTCGGTGAGCGCGGTGAACAATCGGATGTCGGAATTTATCGGTCAATCCTTCAAGGAACTCTTCCCGCGTCCCGACGCGGCCGGCGCGGACTACGAGCTGATCCCGCAAATCGTGTGCCTGATCCTCGAAGCGATGACGCTCAAGGGTCAGACGATGAGCCCGAAGCTGACGGCAAGAATCCTGGACGCGCTCAAAACTGTGAAGCTGTAGCCGCGCCGCCCGGGCGCCGGAACTCCCTTACCCGGGAAGCGCCGGGCTTGCGCCGGCGCCGAGGTCACCGGCTCGCGCCAGGTAGCGCGCGGGGAACCGGCTGTTGAAGACGAACCCGGAAATCAGCAATGCCGTCGGCAGCGCAAATCCCAGTCCCAGCTTGCCCAGGTTGCCGCCGATGATGACGCCGGTCTCAGCCAGGCCGGCGTTGACGGTCATCAGTCCGCACCAGACAAGAGTCATCACCAGGTTAAGCCGGATGAAGACCGGATGATCCCAGAGCTCCCGCGGCGCGTTTTCCCGCCCGTAGGCAGTGGTGAACGGATGGCCAATCGCGATCGAACCCCACGCCGCGGCCGCGAAGCATGACCAGATTACGACCGTGCTGTAGGTCGGGAATACGGCCGATTGCAGGCCGATCGTGAGGATCGAAGCGATCGCGAAGAAGGCGAGCCCGGTCCAGTCCATCAGTCTGATCGCGACGCCGCGGCGCGACCGCGCGGCCATAAATACCAGACAGAGGATTAACCCGCCGCCGGCCGCCACGCGCCAGTAATTGGCGCCGGAAGCGAAGCCGTACAGGACCCATGGCCCGAACGTCAGCAGGCCGATTGCAACGCCCGAAAGTTTTTTATCCTCCGCCACGCACGCGCCCTCCTTCACTGGCAATCGCGCCAATCAGCGCCCAGCCGATGATCGGAATCCCGGCAGGATTAAGGATAGAGGAACGGCGCTTCGCCGCCAAAGGACCTTGATGACCCGCGATGTCCAGGCTCAACGACACTCTACCCCCGGGCGGGGGCGGGCAGCTGCGCGCGCCGTGCGATGTCGGCCATCAGCAACAGCATCGCGAGCGGTGCGATTGGAATCATCGCTCGACCGGCCAGTGAGCGCGCGAACAGCGGCAGCAGCCATACGAATGCGAGCAGCGATTTTTCCCACGGGAGGAAACCCGAGCGCCGCCCTTCCATCGCAACCCATGCGATGGGCAACGCAAGCACGACCAGGTCGTAGTCCATCATGTAGGGCGTCGCCAGCAATATGCCGGTTGCGAGCGCGGCGGCGCGAAGCTCAAATTTGGCGGTTCGCCGGCATATCCAGATGAGAGCGGACACGGTTACCAAGCTTACCGCGAATTGGAATGAGTAAGCGGTCGCGACGCTGAATCCCCACAGGCGCGCGGCCGCAAACGCGCTCTGCAGTTTCTCGAATCCACTGCCGCCCTGCTCGAGCACGACATGGCGGGTGAAGCTGACGCTGGTAAAAAAAGCCCGCCAGCTTTGCTCGCCGAATATCGCCAGCGACAGAGCCGCGAACAATACCACCGTGACCGATGCCGATCCGATCGCGCGCCAGCGGCCGTGGTCGATGGTCCTGGGCGGAGATTCAAGCGAGGCAGAGGTGGAGATTAAAAATATCGGCACGAGCACGCCGTACTGCGGCTTGTAACTCATCAGCCCGAACATCACGCCGGCGAGAATCGGGCGGCGCTCAAGCGTCAGCAGGGCGGCTCCGAGCAAGCCGAGAGTGATAAATCCATTCTGCCCGTTGGTCAGATTGACCATCGCGCCGGGAAAAGCGATCGCCAGCCAAAGCGCATCGCGCTCGGGATCGATCTTCCACATGACCCCGAGATAAACGGCGAAGGTTGCCGCGGTCCATGCGAGCAAAGACCAGACGTACGGCGCAAGTGCGAGTGGCAAGATTGCCAGCAGATACATCGGCGGGTAGTGGAAGCCGGCGAAGCCAACCGCCGGGTCGGCGACCGCCCAGCGTTCTACGGACCACAGGCGTGCGACGTCGTAAACGGCGGCCGGAGCGCCGTGGAGCGTCAGCCAGGAGGCAGACCACGGGTCGATAAAGTCGGCGCCGATGGGATGCCCGGCGGGATCGACGAGACCCTTGCTCGACATCAGCCAGGCGATGGCGCTTACGAGGTAAACCGCGAGGAACAGTTTCGGATATACGATGAGGCGCCGGCGCGTGAGCCACGGCGCTCGTCTGAAGAAGTCGAGTATCGAACTACCCACTAAGCTGCGCGCGAGTCTCTCCCACAACTGCAATCGACGGGGATCGGCTCCGCTGCGGGCAATCTAGCGCAAGACGCATCCCTTCCAAAGCGCCACGAGGGGAGCCTGCACCGGCGCGGCTGGAGCAAGTCAGCGGCGGGCGTCGGCGTCGCGCGAAACCTCCATCCAGGCGTTGATGAGATCGTCGGCCTCGTCGGGCTCGAGGCGGCCATCTTTCACGGCGGCGAGGATTTCAAGGATCGCGTCGTCGCGACTGAGTTTTTCAGTTGCGCCCGGCGTGAACCGCGACGACTGACTATCAGGGGCCGGCTTTTCAGCGGTGGACTGAGTAGTTGATTGAGTAGTGGACTGAGTAGCGCCGCCGGATCGATCATGCGAACGGTTGCGCACGTTGCGCGCGGCTTCGCGGATCTTGTCGCGCATCTCGCGCGCGGCCTGGCGCACCCGCTCGCGCATCTCATGGCGCGCCTCGCGCGAACCGCCGCGCACGGCGTCGGCGACCAGGTCGCCGACCTCCTTGCCAAGCTTCGAGAGCCGCTCGCCGACATCGCCGGGAACCGACTCCTGGATTTCGGAGACCGCACGCTCGACTTCGCGGAGTCCTTCGCTGACGCTGCGTTTCACGTCGCGGGTAACTCCGCGCACGATGGTGCTGGACATCCCGCCGCTCTCGGCAACGAACTGGCCGGCGGCGTCGAGTACGCTGCGCACAAAGGCGGGAATCTCGCCGCCAAGCTCGTCGGCGAGATCCTCGAACGGGGCGGAGAATCCGCCGCCCATGCGCGAGCGGTAGCCGCGGCCGGAGAAATCGCGCTCGCGCGCGTCGGCGCTGGCGACGATCACGTCGGCGCCGCGCGTCTCGACGGCAAGTTTCAGGCGCGCGCCCAAGGCCGGGTCGGGACCGATCGGACCGCGAACGTGATTGCGGCCGAGGCGCTCAAGCCCCGCGGCGTCGACGCCGTAGGTGCGGATTCGGCCCCATCCCGCGGCGGCGTCGAGCTCGAGCGAAGCGTTGGCGTCCACCTCGACGTTGACCCGTCCACGGCTTCTAACGCTCCAGGTTTTATCGGCCGGAAACGGACCGGCGAGATAGACCGCGCCGCCCACATCCTCAAGATTGAGCGCGCCGCCGAGGCGGGCGATACGCACGCTGCCGTCGACAAAGCCCACTGCGATTTCGCCGGCGACGCTGTCGGCCGCGAGTTTGCCGCCTATTTTGCCGATCCGGACTGCGCCGGACAGGTTCGCGGCGCGCACTTTGCCGCCGACGACGCCGGCTTCGACGTGGGCGGCGTCTTCGATTTCGAGATGTCCACCGACGACGCGGGCGATGAACGGCGCGTGCAGGCCACGCAGCCGCGCACCGCCGGCGATTTTTTCGATCGCGACTTCGCCATCGATGGCGCGGCAATCGAATTCGCCGGCGACCAGGCTGAAGGTGATCGCGCGGGCGGATTCGACCGAGAGCGCGCCGCGGACTTTGAGGCCTTCAACCGAACCGGCTTCCTTGATGGAGACGTTGCCGCTGACGGTGTCGCCAATGGAGATGGCGCCGAGGCGGCGCGCGTGGAGATTGCCGCGGACGCGCTTGACGACGAAGGGGGTGGCGAGATCGGAGACGTCGAGGTTGCCGGCGAGATCTTCGATTTCGACCGCGACGCCGGCGGGGACCGTGACGGCGGCGTTGTCGCGCAGTGTCACTTCGGCGACGCCGGCGTCGCGAGTTATTTCGGGCGCGATGCCCGTATCGATTTCAACTAACGAAGGTTGGAGACCGGCGCCAGAAACTTTCAGATTTCCGGCTGCGCGCAGGATGCGGATTGATTCAACTCCTTCAAGCGTCGAGATAGCCATGGCGGATTTCCTCCGTTTTTTTCAGTTTTTTCAGTTGCCTGATTGTTCTAATCGTCTTTGGTGCGGGGTCCGTTGAGCGCGGCGAGCGCTTCCTCGGGGCTGAGCTTGCCGCCCTTCAGATCGGCCAGGACCGAGCGGCGCCGCGAGCCGTCGTCGCCGGAAGGCGCGGCCTCGGGAGCGGATTTGACGGAGTAGCCGAGCGCGGTGATGACTTCGTCGAGTCGGGCGCGCACGGTCGGGTAGGAGACGCCGAGTTCGCGCTCGACTTCGCGGATTACGCCGCGGTTCTTGATGAAGACCTCGACGAAATCGATTTGCGCACCGCTGAGCTTGAGCAGGGCGGGCGGGGCGAATTCGCCGTCGATGGAGATCGAGCAATCAGGGCATCGCAGGCGCGCGACTGTCAGATTTCCATCGCATGATGGGCATTTAAGAATTATTGGCCGCATGGGGGAGAATATTGACCTAAATATTGATTTTGTCAAGTTCAGATTAAGATTCTTAATTTTTCAGCGAAACCACAGATAGCAAGTGGGCTTGCATGAATCGCAGGCAACAGACATCCGATGCGCGCCGTAAGTCGCCTTTTTCACATATTGATTTCAAGGTAAAACGAGCAATTCATACCACCCCTTGTGGTTCTTGGACGGCCAGGCTCTATCGGTAGTTTCGTTCCGTCAAAATTAATTTTCACTGGACACCGGGGTCGTGGCGAACGGACGGGTGGTCCGCTTTGGGGCGAGGCGTGGGGTATCGTGACTTCGTGCATACCGTACGCGTAGCACACTAAATCCGCCGGGGGCAGGCTGAACAGATCATCCCTAGACGCGGAACTCCTACTCCCCTGACGTTTTCCCGATTCTCTAAGCAGCAGGCGCGGGGTGCTGCTGGCTCAGGCAATGAACGGAGCCGAGGCCCCAGACCAGGTCCGCCGACGGGACGCCGACGACGCGGCGGCCGGGGATGAGTCGGGAGAGCGTCGAGGCCGCGACGGAATCGGTGGCGGCGTCGAAGGTCGGCATCAGGACTGCGCGGTTGGCTATATAGAAGTTCGCGTAGGAGGCGGGCAGGCGCGTGCCGTCGTAGATGACGGCCGGGGGCATCGGTAGAGTTTCGATTTTGAAGGGACGGCCGTCCTGATCGCGCATCGCGCGCAGTCGCTCGAGGTTGTCGCGCAGGACCGGGTAGTTCACGTCGGCGGGATCGTCCTCGAGGACGGTGACGATAGTGTCGCGGGCGACGAAGCGCGCGAGGTCGTCGATATGGCCGTCGGTGTCGTCGCCGGCGATCCCATCGCCGAGCCATAGCACGTTGGTCCCGCCGAGATACGTGCGCAGGTAATCCTCGATGCCGGCGCGGTTGAGGGCGGGATTTCGATTGGGGTTGAGCAGGCATGACTCGGTGGTGAGGACCGAGCCGGCGCCGTTGACGTCGATCGAGCCGCCCTCGAGCACGATGCCCGGCTCGATCACATCGAAGCCGTAGCGGCGCCCAAGTTTTTGCGGGACGACGTCGTCGAGATCGAAGGCGCCGTACTTCTGGCCCCACGAGTTGAAGCGCCAGTCGAGCGCGATCTGATTTGGGCCGGCGGACGAATCGGTTGCGAGGCGGTTGACGAAAACCGGGCCGTGGTCGCGCACCCATGCGTCGTTGGTGGGCAGATAAAATATATCGACAGCCCGATTCGCGGCGTCATCGCTATCGCCCCGGCGGCGGGCGGCGTCGCGAATCATCGCACGCACTTCATCGATCTGCGTTTCGTTGTTGACCATCAGTCGGACGGGCTCGAATCGCGCGATGGCCGCGACCATCTCCGCATAGATCGGCGGGATGACGTCGAACTTGCCGGGCCAGGTGTCGAGATTGTGCGGCCATGCGAGGTAACAGGCGAGATGCGGCGCCCATTCGGGGGGCATCCGGTAGGCCGAGAGCAGGCGGCGATGCTCAGGTGAAATGGGATTCACGACTACGATCGAAAGCGGCGCGTCAGGTCCGTGTAGGCGTCGATTCGGCGATCGCGCAGGAAGGGCCAGTTGCGGCGGACTTCCTCGATGCTGGCGAGGTCGCATTCGACGACCAGGGTTTCCTCGGCGCTGGTGCTGGCGCGCGCGATTACTTCGCCAAACGGATCGGCGACAAAAGAATCGCCCCAGAACTCGAGTTCACCCTCGACGCCGACGCGATTGACGGCCGCGACGAAGACGCCGTTGGCGATGGCGTGGCTGCGCTGGATCGTCTCCCAGGCGTTTTGCTGTTTGGGGCGGACTTTTTCCGGCTCGCCATGCCACCATCCGATCGCGGTGGGATAGAACAGGATCTGCGCGCCAGCCATCGCAGTGAGCCGTGCGGCTTCGGGGAACCATTGATCCCAGCACACGAGCACGCCGAGCGGGCCGCGCGAGGTGGGGTGGGCGACGAAATCGAGATCGCCGGGGGTGAAATAATATTTTTCGTAATAGCGGGGATCGTCGGGGATATGCATCTTGCGGTAGCGGCCGACGATTTTCCCGGCCTCGTCGATGACGGCGGCAGCGTTGTAATAGACGCCCGCCGCGCGACGCTCGAAGATCGACGCGACGATGATAATTTTCCGCGCCTTCGCCACGGCGCCGAGCGCGTCGGTGGTGGGGCCGGGAATCGGCTCGGCGAGATCGAAAAATTTCGGGTCCTCGGTCTGGCACGGGTAGTGCGCGCCGAACAGCTCCTGGGTGCAGACGATTTGCGCGCCGCGCAGTGCGGCCTCCTCGATTTTGGCGATTGCCTTGTCGAGATTGAGGCGTGGCTCGGGCGCGCAGCTCATCTGGATGAGGCCAATGGCGACCTTGTCGGCTTGCGATCCCATGACGATATTGTGATAGCAACCGGGCGCGGCGCGCGCCATCACCCTTAGCCTCTTGCGACACACGGAGACTCGCGTCGTTGCAGTGCAATCGAGTTACATGGGGCACGAAACATTTTCTTAATCAGCAGTTGCATGAGCAGCGCCGTGATATTCTAATAGAGCGCGCAATAGGAACGCGCGCTGGAGCAATATATCGGGACTGCCCGCCGCTGATAGCCGGGTCCTGCGCAAGGGAAGGCCGCGAACCCCGCCAGGTCCGGAAGGAAGCAACGGTACCGGCTGCCACCCTGTGCCGCAGGGGTGCCTGGCTATCATTCGACGGGCAGTTCCGTTGCGAAAAGATATCGCGATGGCCGAATCCCAGACGACACATCTCGTACTTGCGCGCAAATGGCGCCCGGAGCGCTTCTCGGAGCTGGTGGGCCAGGAGCACGTGACGCGCACGCTCGGCGAAGCGCTGAAGCGGGGCCGAATAGCGCACGCGTTTCTGTTCACCGGGATTCGCGGCGTCGGCAAGACCACGGCGGCGAGAATTCTCGCGCGATGCCTCAATTGCGAGCAAGGACCGACCGCGGAGCCGTGCGGCGAATGCGCGGCGTGCGTGGAGATTCGCGGCGGCCGCTCGCTCGACGTCAGCGAGATCGACGGCGCCACCTACCGCAAGATCGAGGACGCGCGCGCGATCATCGAAAATCTGAGCTACCGCCCGGCGCGCGACCGTTTCAAGATTTACATTATCGACGAGGCGCATCAGCTGACCGATTCGGCCTTCAACGCGCTGCTCAAGACGCTCGAGGAGCCGCCGCCGCACGTCAAGTTTATCCTCGCGACGACCGAGCCGCAGAAGATGCCGGAGACGATCCTGTCGCGCCTGCAGCGCTACGACTTTCGGCGCATCCCGTACCTGACGATTCTCGAACGGCTGAAGGATCTTGCACGGCGCGAAGGGCTCGAGGCCGAGGAGGGCGCGCTGCGGCTGCTCGCGCGCGAGGCCGGCGGCAGCATGCGCGATGCGGAGCGGATGCTCGAGACCGCGATGGCAACGACGTCGGACAAGGTGACGGAGGCCGCGGTGGCGTCGTCGCTCGGGGTCGCGAGCCGGACTACGGTTTTGAAACTGGCCGGCGCGATTTTGGAGAAGAACGCAGCCGCAGCACTGGCGCACGTGCGCGAGCTCAAGAGCCGCGGCGCAAACCTTGAATCGCTGGGGCGCGATTTGCTCGAAACGTTCAGAAATCTCGCGGTCGCGAAACTTCCCGCCAGCGACGCGGATAGCCCGCTCGACGATATTCCCGATCACGAAGTGACGGAGCTCAAGCGGCTGGCCGCGGGCGCGAGCTCACGCGACATCATGCGGCTGTTTCGTCTGATGGCCGATTCGCAGGAACAGATTTTGCGCTCGCCGTACCCGGACCTGCTGCTCGAAATGGCGGTGGTGCGGATGGCGTCGCTGGCGGCGGTGATCGACGCCGACGAATTGCTGCGTGCGATCGGCTCGGACAAGACTGTGGCGCCGCCAGCCTCGGGGACTCCACCCGCGCCGTCCGGCGGCGGCGCGAGCAGCCGGGGCGCGGCGAAGCCGGAGGCCTCATCGAAGGAACAACCCAGCGGTGCGCGGCGGCTGCGCGTCGAGGGCGAGGTCAAGGCCGATGCGCCGCTGCGCCATGAGGTTCAAGGCGACAGCCCGCGCGAACTTCCCGAACTGCGCGATTTCATCCGGGGCCGGCGCGCCGCGCTGGCCGGTTTCATGGAGCAGGGCGCGGGACTTGCGCTCGACGGCGACCTGCTGACGGTCACGGCGCGAAACGATATTTACGTCCGCTATCTGAACGACAACAAGCTGGTGATTGCGGAGCTTGCGAGCGAGCATCTTGGCCGCGCGATTCGAGTCGAGCTTGCGGCCAACGGAGCGGCGAAGCTTGCCGATGCCGGCCGCGTTACGATCCCGCTCGGCGGCAATGGCCGGACGCGGGAATTGCCGTCTGCGGCGGCGGACACAACTAATAAGGCAGCCATCGAGAGCGCGCAAAAGGCGATGGCGCCATCGAAGCCGGTTGAATCAACCAGAGAAACCGCGCCGACACCGCCGGCGATGAATGCTGCGTTGCGCGCAGCGACACCCGAGGAACGGCAAGCGGTGCTTGCGGATCCCGCGGTCCGAAGAGTGTTCGATACGCTGGACGCGCGGCTGGTGGAACTCAGGATACCGAATCTCGCGCCGGCTTCGACGAAGGAAGGCGGCGGCCCGGAACCGAAGTAGTACGCTGCGCAGGGGAGCCAGCGGCAAGGAGCAATCAGAGTGGCAGAAATAGATTTGTCGGCATTGATGCAACAGGCGCAAGAGCTGCAGTTGCGAATGAAGGAGATGCAGGAAACGGCGTCGGCCAGAACCGTTGAGGCTCAATCGGGCGGCGGGATGGTGCGGGTGGTCGTGGACGGCTCGCTGCGCGTGCGCAAAATAGAAATCGACGCCGCGATCGTCGCGGCCAACGACAAGTCGATGCTCGAAGACCTGATCCTGGTCGCCGTCAACGACGGTCTGGCTCGCGCGCAGAGGATGCTCGCCGACGAGATGGGCAAGCTCGGTCCGCTCCAGGGTCTGCAGATTCCCGGCTTTGGCGCCGAATGACGGAGCGCGGAATGCCGGAAAACCTGAAGCGTCAGGACGGACTGCCGCCTGCGATGACGCGGCTTGTCAAAGAACTGTCGCGGCTGCCCGGAATCGGCGAGAAGACCGCGTCGCGGCTGGTGTTCAATCTGCTCAATCGGCCGCGCGACCAGGTAATCGCGCTGGCCGAAGCGCTGCTCGAAATGAAAGAGCGTGTCGGTCTGTGCTCGGGATGCTTCGGGCTGTCGGACCATCCACGCTGTGAGATTTGCGACGACGAGAGGCGGGAACGCGACGTGATTTGCGTAGTGGAGGGGCCGGCGGACTTGATGGCCATCGAGCGGGCGCGTATTTTTAGCGGCGTGTATCACGTACTTAATGGGGCGCTGGCGCCGCTGGATGGTATCGGCCCTGACGACATCAAGATGAAGGAACTAATTACGCGCGTGAGTCCGCCCGCGGTCGTTCGCGAGGTGATAATCGCCACCAATGCGACGGTCGAGGGCGAGGCGACCGCGCTTTACATCGCGCGCGCACTGAAACCGCTCGGCGTGAAGACGACGCGGCTGGCGCGCGGACTGCCGGCTGGCGGCGACCTCGAATACAGCGATTCCGCGACTCTGACCAGTGCGCTTAGCGGCCGCCGCGAACTCTAGCTCAAGTGCAAACCATCTTTGGCCGCTCCATCAGCTCAGGAACCGCGGCGCGGGCACGACGGCGCTCGTGGCTCGGCGCAGGTGCGACGATGTTCGCGATAGCAGTGTCGGCGTGCGGTCCGTCGAAGCCGTTGACGCCGGTACAGAGGGGGCGAATCGCGTACGTGACCACCTGCATGGCTTGCCATAATCGCGATCCCAACCTGGCCGGCAGCAAGGGACCGCCGATCGCGGGTTCGTCGCGCGAGTTGGTTGAGGATCGCATTCTGTATCTCAAGTATCCGGCCGGGTACAAACCCAAGCGCACGACGCATAACATGCGTGCGCAGCCTCAGCTTAAGAGTAAGATCGACGACCTGGTGGCTTTTCTGGCCGAGGCGGCGAAGACGACTGAGGCGGCGAAGAACCAGCCGGTGAAGACCGAGGCAGCGAAGACCGAGGCGGCAAAGAGCGACGCAGCGAAGACCGAGGCGGCGAAGAAGAAGTGAAGCAGCCACGGTTGGCGCTAATTCCGAATTCTGCGTAAGATTATTAATCCAATCTCGGGATCGATCTTTCACCCGCAACCGGGCGGCGGCGCATCGCATTTCGCGTCCGCACCCGAAAGGATATTTCGCCATGGCTTTTGAACTTCCAAACCTCCCGTACAGTTTGGACGCGCTGAAACCCCATATCTCCGCCGAGACGCTCGAGTATCACCACGGCAAGCATCACAAGGCCTACGTCACCAAGCTCAACGAACTGATCGTGGGCAGCAAATTCGCGAGCGCTTCGCTCGAAGAGATTGTGAAGACGGCAGAACCGGGGCCGCTGTTCAACAGCGCGGGGCAACATTGGAATCATTCCTTTTACTGGAAATCCTTGAGTCCGAAGGGCGGCGGCGAAGCGAAGGGACCAGTCGCCGACGCGATCAAGAAAGACTTCGGCAGTTTTGATGCGTTCAAGAAAAAATTCAGCGAGCTTGCCGCCGGTCACTTCGGCAGCGGATGGGCGTGGCTGGTGCGCGCGAAGGACGGCGCGTTGCAAGTGATCGCGACCCATGACGCGGGATGTCCGATACGCGAGGGCCAGACGCCGATACTCACCTGCGACGTTTGGGAGCATGCGTACTACATTGACTATCGCAACGCGCGCCCCAAATACGTCGAAGCGTGGTGGGAGCTGGCCAACTGGGATTTCGCGAACGCCAATTTCAAGTAGTCAGCAGCCGCGTACCGCAACGCCCAAGGCGAAGCGCGAAAATTGGGCCAAGCTGGCGGATATCGCCGAACGATCGCTTATCTCTGCCGGGACGATTGCCGCGTCACGCCGGGCTGGGTCCAGCTAAGGCGCAAGGAATGCGAAGCCGCGAGTCGACCTAATCTTTGCGCGCGAACAGGATCTCGTTCCTTAATCTCGATAGTTCGCGTGATCCCGACCGTGCGTGGAACCAACGTTAGAATGGTGCCGCGTAGAACTGTCTGATTCCGATGGCGTCACTGTCACCAAATTGATTGGCGCAACCGGACACACCCTTAACTCGCTGCTGCGAGGAGGGCGATTTATCTTCGGCAGCCGCTCGCGAATTTCGTGCGGTGTCGGGAGGTTCGTCGCATTAGCAGTGGCTCGATCTATGCGTGTCAATCATTAGAAAGACGAATGAATAAAGGCGTCGCACCGGCTGCGACGCGCCGTGAGTGAGGGATTCACTGATATGTCGACTCCCTTTACCACTTCTGTCCGAGCGATCGCTCCTCCGTGCCCCTCCATCGCCCTGGCCGTCGAGGTTTACACCCGGTTTCGTGAACCAAAGCAGGTGACTTGCCCAGAAACAGGCGAGCCTGCGGCGGTTCAGGTGGACGCCAAGATGGCCGCGGCAGCCGCTGCAGTCGGAGTGCCCGCGCTTCGAATCATTCGCTGCACGCAGTGGCCTTGCGCCTGTGGGCGAGGCTGCCTGGGCGAACTGAGCAATCACGGCCCCGCGCGGCGATCGGCCAAGTAACTTTGCGAGCGCTTTGGAGGCGTGAGAGCAATGCCTGAAAAATCTATTCCAACTAAAAAGCTGAGCCATCGGCTCACTGGTCAGGACTCCTCATTTATTTACGGCGAGTCGCGCAACGGGCCGCTGCACATCGGCTCGCTCTCGTTCTTCGAGGACCAGATCACGTATCCGGAGTTGATTCGGCATTTCGAGAGCAAGCTGCATCTGCTTCCGCGTTACCGTCAGCGCCTGGTCCAGGTACCTTTCAATTTTAATCACGCGACGTTCGAGGACGACCCCGATTTCAGGATCGAGAATCACATCAAGCTTCATCAATTGGCGGCGGATACTTCCGAAGCACAGCTAATCGACGCAGCCATGGCGGTCTTCCGCAAACCGCTGGATCTCAACCGGCCACTGTGGGAGGCGCACCTGTTCAACGGCTTCAAAGGCAATCGCTCCGTCATCATGTGGCCGGTTCACCATTGCCTGGTCGATGGCGTGTCAGGAATGGAGCTGTTGAACGTGGTCCTGGATTTCCGGCCGAACCCACCGGCGACAGAATCGAAGCTTGAGCCATGGTCTCCAAAACCTCTTCCGGGGCCGCTGCGACAGGTGATCGATGCCACGCTCGACCGCGCCCAGGCGCAGTTGGACTCGATGCGCCGGTTGAGTCAAATGGCTTTGAACTTTCGATCGTCAGTCAAGGATCTCGGTTCGGATGCCGGCACGCTCGCCAGGTTGGCCCGCCAGCTGATGCGACCGATCGCGGCTGCGCCATGGAACGCCGGCCTGGTAAGCCAGGAGCGGACGATGGCCTGGCTGCGCACGTCGTTTGCAGATGTCCGGGCAATTCGCGCCGCCTTCGGCGGTACCATCAACGATGTCGTGCTGACGATGCTCAGCGAGGGAGCCGCCCGCTACCTCCGCTATCATGGCGGGCAGCCCGGCGCGCCGCTGCGAATCGGATGCCCGGTCAATGTGAGACGTGACGACGAAAGCGGGTCGCTGGGGAATCGGGTTTCGATGATGCTCCCCGAACTGCCAGCAGAACCGATGGATCCGGTGGCCAGGCTGAAACTCGTCGCTGCGGAGACCCAAAGGATCAAAGAAGCCGGGGAGCCGCAGGCGCTCGAAAGATTGATGAGTAATGGCGATGGCGTCTCGCCGGCACTTGTCGCGATGCTCGCCGGAATTGTGACCGCGGCCATGGACACCGCAGTGTCGCTGCAGCGAATCTTCCCATCATGGGCCAAACGCGCGGCACAGCCACTGGGAATAAGCTTTGTCGCCACCAATGTTCCCGGCTCACAGGTGCCGCTCTATCTCGCTGGCCATCGGATGGCCGACTACGTCGGCCTGCTTCCGCTGGGCGGTAATCTCGGATTCGGCGTGACGATTGTCAGCTATAACCAGGATCTCTATTTCACGGTGATGGCTGCGCCCAATCTGATGCCCGATCCCGATCGCATGAAGTCACTGGTCGAGGAGGTCTTCAAGGAACTCAAGCAGGCCGCCGTTGCCAAGAGCGTGCCTGCCGCAGTGCAGCCATCTCGTGTGCAGATACCGATATACACCGGCATGCAGCCCGCGGGCGCAATTGAACCTCCACATCCAGCACATCCAGGGGTCGCAGCATTGAGGGCTCACTGATCGGTGCCGCGTTTGCCGGAGGTCGGGGATTGCTCGAAGCAATGACAGGGAGTCGCGTTAAAGTATCAAGCGCCAGAGTTGGAGACTGTTAGGAGCCAGCCATGAAGCAGTTCACTGTCGGTCATCGCTGCAACTTTTGTGGGCAGGAGATAGTGTCTCTGTTGCCCGACTCGCCCACAGAGGGGTTCGGCGTGCTTTTTCAGGACCGCACCTTTCTTGAGCTGCGCTCGGCCGAGATTCGCGATCCGTCGCGGCAGGTCGCGGAGTACTGGTACTGCTCCGATTATTGCGCGCGTGACGATCTCGACGTACGCATCAGTCAGCGAGAGGAACAAATGCAGCAGAGTTGTAACGCCGATAAGTTACGTTTCGGAGTTCGTTTCGTGGCCTGATCCGGAAAAAACGCGTCTGGTAATCAACCGGCGCATATCGCCCAAGCCTGGGCACGAAAATTGACTTCCGGTTTACGGACGCGCGTGAGCGCTCGCGCCGGATTCAACTCCGCGCGGCCTGCGCGGCTGCGGCGTGCGAATCCACCAAATGGAGCCGCGATCTATGCGGCATCGCCAGCCGATCCGCGATCACGCGATACACGTCGGCGTTCAATCCCATCCCGACGTGACTGCCCGTCACCTCGACGTTTTCCACCGTCGGCGCGCCGCTCAAATCGATACAGCTTTGCCAGTGCACGACACCGTCGGTACGCGAGTACACGTGGGTGGCCGGAACGTGCGCGGGCGATTCGTCGCTCAATATAAGTCCGCACTTGCACGACTCGCTGAGGCATCCGTCAGCCTTGCCGCGAAGTGCGGCGATCGATCGCGCAACCGCCTGCACGGCAAGGTTGGCCGCGTGGCGTGGTTGTCTCAGCGGCGATCCAAGCGAGATCACGCGCTCGACCATTTCGGGCTGCTCGCGGGCAATCTCGCGCGCGTAAACGCCGCCGAGACTCTGGCCGATCACAACGATCGGCTGGTCGAATTTCTCATGGGTGAGCGCAATCCGTGCGTTCAATTTCTGCATCGTTTCGCGCGGGCACTCGGAGTTCGACCAGATTCCCGCGTGGACTGCGCGATGGCCGAGCCATCGGCAAAAATTCGCCAACGGCGCAAGCGTGACGTCGCCAGCCATGAAGCCCGGAATAAGCATGACGACTTTGCTGTTGAGCGGTTGTACGTGTGGCCAGGGATGGGTGAGTGCGCCGAGCCAACAAATGGAGGCCTCGAGCGGAACTCGGAACTCGCCAAGGGAGTCGAGCAGCGAGGGCCGTTGTGGTTGTGGGGCGATTCGCGAAGAAATCTGCGCGCTACCTGGAGTCATTTGTCTCCTTTTTTGGCAGTTCGCGCAGGCAGCGTCTCAAATGGCAGGCGCATGCATGGCGAAACCGCAACCTCGTCATCCCATTCATCCTGTGATGCAACATAACAATATTAAACCGGCTCCGCAATCATTTCTAATGCAAATTTTGATGATTTCGTAATCATCGGCAGCTTTTGACACCCAACGGCTTGCATACTCATGCAGCAAGCGTCCGCGAAGAGGTAAAAAGCCAACAAAACTCGCGAAAGCGCTGTTCTAAATTCCGGCAGCGCCGACGTGCGGCCTCGCCGTGCACGAGAGCATGTGCCGCGATTTTCACCAGGGAAACGTTGCGTCGTGCGTTGGAGAGAGCTCAACGCTTCGGGCCCAATTGGATGTTCTTTGGGCAGGCCGGTTTGCTAACCTAGCCGACTCCAATCCCGGTATTTTGCGAGGTACAAATGGAGTTTGGAATTCAGCTTGGCAACATGGAGCCGGCCCAGTATCGGGCCAACGCGCAAGCCGCGGAGGCGCTCGGCTACGACCTGATCGTCTTTCCCGACCATCTGGTTAACGAAGGTCCGGAGCGGCAATACGATCCGAAGTCGCTGGCGTATGACCATATCGTGATGGCTGCCGCAGTTATCGAAGCCACCAAAAAGATCCGCGTCGGCCATCTCGTGCTGTGCAATTTGTTTCGTCATCCTGCAATCACGGCGCAGAGCCTGATGACGCTGGACCGGCTGAGCGGTGGCCGGCTGGTGGCGGGACTCGGCACCGGATGGACCGAGACGGAATTCAAGATGAGCGGGATTGCGTTCCCGCCAATCACCGAGCGTCTGCGGATGCTCGACGAAGCGATGACCTGCATCCTGTCGCTGTGGAAGAACGAACGCACGACTTTCGACGGTGAGTTCTACCATTTCAAAGATGCGATCATGTGGCCCAAGCCGATACAGCAGCCGCATCCGCCGATAATCCTTGGTGGCGGTGGGAAGGGTCTGCTGCGGCTGGCGGCCAAGTACGCGGACTACATCAACATCATTCCGGATGCGGGCAAGCGCGGCCACATCTCGATGGAGGTCGTGAAGCGCACCACCGACGACTCGTTCCGCGAGAAGGTGCGCTTCGTCCGCGAGGAAGCCAAGCGGCTGGGCCGCAAACCCGACGCCATCCGCGTCAGCAACTTCATTTTCTCGACGATTATTTCGGACTCGCGCGAAGCTACCCGCAAGACCGCCGAGATGATGGCGCCGATGTTCGGCCAGACCGCCGATGATCTGCTGGCGTCGCCGATGATGCTGATCGGAACGGCGCAGGAATTGATCGTCGAGTTGAAGCGGCGCGCGAAGGACTGGGGCACGTCGCAGGTTATCTTTACCGGCGACGTCGCGCAGAACGAAAAGCTGATGCGCAAGCTGCACGAAGAGGTCCTCGCGCACGTGTGAGCGATCGCGCATGTGTCGATAGCCTTGCGCGCTCGGCTCAAGGGGAAGCCGCGTGAATGCGGTCGAAGCAAAGACGCGATGGTATCGCATGTTGCGCCGGTGGCCGCCGCAGGCGGTCCTGCTGGTCACATTCGCGAGCTTCTATTTTGCGATCGGACCCGGCAACTACTTCGCGGTCGACGAGGCGATGGAGCAGGAGACCGCGCAGGCGCTGATCCTCAGACGCACGATTGACATCCCGGTTATGCCCGATGCACGGTTCGGCCGCGGGCAAACCTTCTACACGGTAAAGGGACCGGGTCTTCCGTTGGTCTCACTTCCGTTCGTATATCTCGGGCTGAAACTCGACGACGCGATTGGCTCGATGAACGGTGGTCAGCTTGCGGGGCCTCCGATCGGGGTGGCGGAGCATCCGCTACGCTGGGGCGGACGGCTGGCAATCTCGGCTTCACTGATTGTCAACGCGCTGGTCGGCGGCGCGATTGTCGCCGTCCTGTTCATGGTCGGGACGCAACTCTCGCCCAAGCCGCGGGCCGTACTGTTGATGGCAATAGCGGCCGGGCTTGCGACCCTGGTCATGTCGGAGGCGACCCACTTCTATCAGCACGCGCTGGACGCGCTGATGGTAATCCTGGCGTTTTGGTTCTTTTCAGTGAAAAACCCCGGTGAGCTCTCGAGCAGCGCTATTTTCGGGGGCTTGAGCCTTGGGGTGGCTATCCTGGCGCGTCCGGACGCCGTCCCCGCCGCGGTCGTCTTATGGCTGTACGGCGCGGCGGTGGCATGGAAGCTGGTTCGGACTTTGGATGATCGATGGTCGCGAATGATACGCCGCGCGGGGCTCGCGACGATCGGCCCGGTGGGCGCAGTGGCCGGCTCCATGTATTTCAACTACCTGAGATTTGGGAGCGCGATTCAGTTCGGATATACCGAGGACCGAGCGCGTTTCGTGCTCGACGTGGGCCAGATTGCAAAGGCGATCGGCGGTTACCTTGTCAGCCCCGCGCTAAGCATCTTTGTGTTCGCTCCACCGCTGATTCTTGCACTCGCGCTAGGCCGTCGCGCCTACCGCCGATGGCCGCTGGAGACCGTGGCCCTCCTGTCGGCGGCGACGGCGCATCTATTGATGATTTCGTCCAACAAGACCTGGGGCGGCGATTTGTCGTACGGACCCAGGTACATGCTGGAGGCGATCGTGTTGCTGATGCCGCTGACGCTGCCTGCCTTCGAGATGGCCGCCGATTTCGCATCGCGCCGAGCGGCAATCGCGGTAGCCGCAGTGGTGTTCCTGGGATTCGTGGTGCAACTAATCGGCGTCGCCGTGTACGTTACCGTCAACGAGTGGGATCGTACCGCCGCAGGAATCGTGGCCAACAACGCATGGGTCTTTGTTCCGAGCGCCTCGCCGATTGTTTACGATCTTAGAGAACTCGTCGCCGGCAGGAATCTGAGTCCCTGGGCAATCCGGGCGTTGTCACTTCCCGATGCGGCGCTGTTTCTATTGATAATCCTGGTTGTGATTGTGTGGCTCGGCAGTCGGCGGATACTCCAGTACTGGCGGGCGCCGGAAGCGCAACTTGCCAGCCGCAGCTCGCGCGCACTTCCAATCGCAATCGTGTCGGCCACCGTGATGCCGATTTTGCTCGGGTTCGCGATGGCCCGCCCGGTCATCGAAGCTCCCGGCATCCACGCGTCCAAATTGCTCAATGCCGGGCTCGCGGAGCAGCGGGCGGGACACGCGGTGGCTGCGGAGGAATCTTATGCCCTGGTGCTCTCGCTCTATCCGTCGAATGAATTTGCCCGCTATGACCTCGGCGTCCTGGACCAGGAGGCGGGTCGCACGAACGAAGCGATGGCGCTCTATGCGGGAGTGCTGCGGCAGGATCCAAACTTCACACCCGCCAAGCAGAACATGGAATATCTCCTGCAGGCGCGCTTTGGATTTACAAATCTGCATCGGCGTTGAGGACTTCGATCGCGACAGCGCATCGCGCCCGACCGAACACGATATTTTTATTCGCGAACGTCAAAGCGCCGCGCTTAGCTGGAGGCCGAGCACAACGGCAATGGCCGCGAGGCAGTAGAGATGATCCCGATAGATCGCACGGGCGAGACGGGTTTGCATGTGGAGTGATTCCGCTGCCGCTCCCAGCCGCACGGCGTTTGGAAGGGTGCGCGCCCGGGCCAGTCCGATCGCGCTTGCGGCAGCGGCCAGCGAGATCCATCCGATCCACCAATGATCCGCGTTGTGCACAATTTCAGTCACGATCGCCAACAGGGTCAGCCCCATCACCACCGCGATCAGCCGGTTCATCGGCCATGCTTCGATAGTGACGCGCCGATAGTAGGCCGAGATTGACGCCAACGCCTCGGTTGGAAGCGTGTCGCCGGCGTGCTTTCGCGTCTGCACATCGAACATAAGGTCGAACCACAATACCGCGATCAGAAATCCGGCCCCGGCCGCGGCGCATGCATGCATGGCGCAAAGACCTCTCGTGCTAGATGCTGTAGTTGGTTGCGAGCTTGTGCTTTTCCGATAGCGCTTGCAGCGTCACTCGGCGCAGGATGCCGTTGACGGAGTCGCGGAGCTCGCACCATACGTCGCGCATCGCGCACGGCTGTCCGCGCGGGCACATCGACGAGCTTTCCTCCAGGCATTCAACCGGGGTGTAGTCGCCCTCGATTATTTCCACCACGTCCGCCATCGTGATTCGCGCCGGCGGCTTGGCCAACATGTATCCGCCGCTGGGCCCTTTCTGGCTGGCGACCAGACCGCCGCGCTTGAGTTCGATCAGGAGCCGGCGCAGGTAGTTTTCCGGGATGCCCTGGGCCTGGGCTATTTCCTCGACTCGAATGGGCAAAGTGGTAGGATAACGCTCTGCCAGTAACAGAAGGGCCTTCAAGGAGTAGTCAACGCCGACGCCGAACTTCATTTTTTCCGCAGCTCCCCGCTGATTGTTATTAGCATAAAGGGCCAGTAGATGGAATAGGCTACCAGCTTAGTCATCTACTTAATTGACTAAGTCAGTAACCTAAGTTATCTTTTGTCTCCGCAGGAGATTCGATCAGTGCCGAAGAGAGAGCCGCCGGCTTGGGAAATGGTCTTGAAGCGCAATTCAGTCGAGCGCCTCAAGCGGGAGTTGTTTCCGACTGAACTGGCGGGTCAATGGGACCGGCTGGCGCAGACCTCGTATGAAAAGCTTCCCGAAGAAGATATCGTGCGGCTCCAGTGGTTCGGCATGTACCACGACAAGCCGAAGATCGGAACGTTCATGATGCGGGTGAAAATCCCCAGCGGCATCCTCAGCGCCGAGGGGCTGCGGGTAATCGGTGAAATCTCCGAGACCTACGGGCGCGACCAGGGCGAGCTGACCACGCGCCAGAATTTCCAGCTTCATTACATCACGCTCGACAAGTTCCCCGAGATTCTGGAGAAGCTCAAGAGCGCCGGGCTGACGACGATGGGCGGATGCGGCGACGTGGTGCGCAACATCACGGGATGCCCGGTGGCGGGCGTGGATCGGGACGAAGTTTTCGACGTGACGCCGCTGGTCGCCGAGGCCGCGGGATTTTTCTTCGGCAATCGCGAGTACTCGGACCTGCCGCGCAAGCACAAGATATCGATCGCCGCATGCCAGCATCAGTGCAACGCTCCCGAGATCAACTGCGTCGCGCTGGTCGGGATGGTCAACGACGGACGCGAGGGCTTTGCGGTGCGCGTCGGCGGTGGACAGTCGTCCACGCCGCGCCTGTCGCGGCATCTGGGCGTGTTCATCACGCGCGAGCAGGCGATGCCGGTGATGCGCGCGATCATCGACGTGTGGCAGGGGACGACCGAGTACCGAATCTCGCGGGTCAAGGCGCGGCTCAAGTTCATGATCGACGATTACGGGCCGGAGGAATTTCGCCGGCTGGTCGAAGCGCGGCTCGGCTTCGCGCTCGAGAATCTTGCCGCGATGCCGCTCCCTGAGACCGAGAGCGATCACATGGGCATCCGCGAGCAAAGACAGCCGGGGCTCAACTATGTTGGCTTTCCGGTTTACCTGGGCCTGATGAGCGGGCGGCAGATGCGCGAGATTGCGGCGCTCACGGCCTCATTCGGCGGCGACATCCGCCTCACGCGCCGCCAGAATTTCATCATCACCGGGATTCCGACCGCGCAGCTCGACGACGTGATCGCACAAGTTGGCGCGATCGGTTTCCCGCTGAATGCGAACGGCCTCTACGCGTCGTCGATCGGATGCATCGGCGATCCGCATTGCAACTACGCCGTCACTCCGACCAAGACCAAGCTCGCGACAATCATCGAGCGGCTGGTGGATCAGTTCGGCGAGCAGGTCGGCGGTCTCAAGCTGAATCTCGATGGATGCCCCCATGCGTGCGCGCAGCACTGGACCGGCGATATCGGGTTGCAGGGCACGACCGGGCGCGGACCGGCGGGCGAGCCGCTGGAGGCTTTCGACATTATATTGCGCGGCGGGCTGGGCAAGGACGCGGCGATCGGCAAGCCGCTTATACGGCGCGTGCCGTCCGCGATGGTCGAAGACTACGTGTCGCGGCTGTTCGGGACTTACCTCGAGCGGCGCAACAGCAACGAGAGCTTCACGCACTTTTGCGTGCGCACTTCCGACGCTGACCTGATTTCAATCGCAAGTGGAGACGCAACCGGCGCCGATGTCGCCGCCGCCTGAACCGGGTAATCGCCCCAAGGACTCCGTTATGGCCGCAGGACCCCAATTTAACCAACCGCTTGAAAACCCCGAGCAGAGTCTTATGATGGATGAACTCGAAGCGGGTGAAGCGGCAGTGGCGCTCGACGACAAGGAACCTCAGGAAGTTCTGGCCTGGGCCATCGATCGGTTCGGCAAGGAGCTGGCGATATGCTGCAGCTTCCAGGCCGAAGGCTGCGCGCTGATCGACATGGCGCACAAGATCGATCCCAACATCCGCGTCTTTACTGTCGATACCGGCCGGATGCCGCAGGAGACCTACGACCTGATCGACAAGTATCGCCAGCGCTACGGAATCAAGGTTGAAGTCTTCATGCCCGATACCGCGGTCGTGCAGCAGATGGTCACCAAGCACGGCAACAATCTTTTCTACAACGACGTCAACCTGCGCCTGCTATGCTGCCAGGTGCGCAAGGTGCTGCCGCTGCGCCGCGCGCTCATGAATTACGGCGCGTGGGTGACGGGGCTGCGCCGCGATCAGTGGGCGACGCGCTCGAACATCCGCAAAGTTGAAATCGATCACGACCACGGCGGTATCGTCAAGCTCGCGCCTTTGGCCGACTGGACTGAAGCCGAGGTCTGGGGTTACATCCGCGCCAACGACGTGCCGTACAACGCGCTCTATGACAAGGGCTACAAGTCGATCGGATGCGCGCCATGCACGCGCCCGGTCGGCGAGGGCCAGGATGCTCGCGCGGGCAGGTGGTGGTGGGAAACAGGCGCGCCGAAAGAATGCGGGATGCATTGCTCGATCGAGACGGGCGGCTTCGAGCACGAGTTGGCGGCGCTGCTCGGTCAAGGCGACGGCGGACACAAACCGTAGGCGGTGATGGCGAGCGACGACCAGCCCCAAGCGGGCGAATCGATAACGCTCGATAGTCTCCAGCGCGACATCCTCATTGCGCAAATTCAGGCGTTCCTCGACGCGACGATCGATCCGCAGGCGCGCGAGGTCTATCTCGCGCTCAAGTCGGCGATCGAGTCGCTCGAAGTGCCGGCCGATCTCCAGCTTCGTCTCGGCGCGATCGTCGAGGTCGCGCTGACCAGCGGCCGCGTCAGGCGGCTGTTCGGTCCCGGCGCGGAATTGTCGCTCAACGCACTGTTCATGAAAACCCCGCGCGGCCGCGAAGTAGCCCAGTCGCTTGCCGAACTGAACAAGGCGCTGGCAACGCTCAAAGGCCAAACCGTCGAGCAGATTACGTCCACGCAGCGGAGTCCCGGTGCGTACGCGCTCACGCTCAAGACCAGCGGATGCCAGATAGTGATTCGCTTCGAGCAAGCCGGCGTCCGCGTCGAAAGCCTGGACGTAGACCTCGGCCACTAGCTGCCAGTCCGCATAAGTAGCGCCAGACTCAGGAGCGTCTGTCGAGATTCTTCGCTACAGCAACTTTCGCTCAGAATGACACGAGCTGTCGCTTGTTTTTGTCTCGTCCCGAGCGGAGTCTCTCTTTCCGTCGTCCTGAGCTATGCGAAGGATCTCGCGCGCAGGCGCGCCCCAATCCCCAACTCACGCTACGGTCAAGGTGACGCCCCGCGTCGGCAGTACTCGGCTACTGCGTGGCTCTCGCAAGCCAGTAGCCCGGCCGCCGGCGTCCGTGAGCGACCGCCAGAATCAGTACGCGCTGACGCTGTGCAATATAAGCGATCGAGAAGGGAAAGCGCTGGAGGACGAAGCGGCGAACCTGCGTGCGCGAGCGCCATCCCGGCCAAACTGGCCACATTCGAGGGTTTTCGGCAATGACCTCGAAGGCGCGCGAAACTTCACGCAGGAAGGCTGCACCTAGACTTGCTCGCTCTGCTTCGTACCAGTCTACCGCGTCGTCCAGGTCGCGGATCGCCCCTGCGTGGAGCTCGATTCTCAAGCCCTAACGCGCCCGCAATCGAAGCTCGATTCTTCGGCGCACTTCCGTCCAGTCTTCCAGCTTTGCGGTTCCGCTGACCACCTCGCGCGCGCGCCGATCAAGCTCTTCCAGCCATGCCGCGGCCGCATCGGGGTCTTCGGATTCATCGAGGCTTTGAACCAGTTCCGTCGCTAGCCGCGCGCGTTCGTGAGCGGGTAGTTTCAAAAGCTCGGGAAGAATTTCGCGACGCTCAGCCATCGGAGAAGATGGTAGCGCAGTTGCTGCCGTGGCGCGATATCTTGGCGCCCGTCGGCATCGATGCTGATCCCGATCTTCATCCGCACCTAGCGCTACGGTTCCAGGCGCTCCATCAGGCGCGGGAACGGCACCGTCTCGCGGATATGATGAATCCCGCACAGCCATCCCGTCATGCGCTCGATGCCCATCCCGAAGCCCGCGTGCGGCACCGAGCCGTAGCGGCGCAGGTCGAGGTACCATTCGAAGGGCGCCAGCGGCAGCCCGTGCGACGTGATCTTGGCGCGCAGCGTTTCGTAGTCATCCTCGCGCTGCCCGCCGCCGATTATCTCGCCGTGACCCTCCGGCGCGAGCATATCGACGCATAGTGCGACGTCGGGACGCGCGGGATCCTGCTTCATGTAGAACGCCTTGCAGGCGGTCGGGTAGCGATGCACCATCACGGGGCGATCGAATTCCTCGGACAGCGCGGTTTCCTCGTCGCCGCCGAAGTCGTCGCCCCAGTTGACCGCGACGCCTTTGTTCTTCAGCCGCTCGATCGCTTCGTCGTAGCTGATGCGCGGATAGGGAAGCTGCGCCGCGGACTGCAGCCTGGTCGTATCGCGCTCGAGGGTCTTGAGCTCGGCGCCACGGCGCTGGAGCACGCGGCCGACGATGTAGGACACGAACTGCTCGGCCAGTTCCATGTCGCCCTCGAGGTCGCAGTACGCCACTTCGGGCTCGACCATCCAGAATTCCGTCAGATGACGCCGCGTTTTGGATTTCTCGGCGCGAAACGTCGGGCCGAAGCAGTATACCTTGCCGAATGCGAGCGCGCCCGCTTCCGCGTAGAGCTGTCCGCTCTGCGTCAGGTACGCCTTGCGCTCGCCGAAGTAGTCGAGCTCGAACAGGTTGGTGGTCCCCTCGCATGAAGTCGGAGTCAGGATCGGCGCGTCGAACAGGACGAAGCCGCGCTCGTGGAAAAAATCGCGGCACGCCGATTCCACTTCGCTGCGGATGCGCAAGATGGCGTGCTGGCGCGAGGAGCGGATCCACAGATGGCGGTTGTCGAGCAAAAACGCCACGCCGTGATCCTTGGGCGTGATCGGATAGTCGGTCGCCGGCGACACGATCTCGATTGACTTCAACGTGAGTTCGAATCCGCCCGGCGCGCGCTTGTCCTCGCGCACGATCCCGGTCACTTCGAGCGAGGTTTCCTGGCCCATGTGATCGGCCGCCGCGAAAAGGTCCGCGCCGAGATCGGCGAGCGACGCCACGCACTGGCATACCCCGGTGCCGTCGCGCACCTGGAGAAAATGTATCTTGCCGCTCGAGCGCTTGCCCGCAAGCCAGCCCTTGAGCGTGACCCGGTTTCCCGCATGATGCGACAGTTCTTCGATATAAACTCGCGCCATGCGCCCATTTAAGCATATCGCCGCACAAGTACAGGAGTCCGGATGCGTCGCGCGCTTAGCGCTCATCAGCTAGGCTCGATAACGGGAGAGGAGGCGGATGAACGGGCTGAACGGACTCGACTACGTTGGGATCGTGCTGTTCGCGGTCGGAGCGATCTTCGGACTGCAAAGGGGCGCACTCAGGATGGTGACGTCGGTGGTGTCGCTGGCGGCAGGCGTCTATTTCGCGTCGCTCTATTACGCCAGGGCCGGATCGTTCGCCGAGACGCAGTTCGGATCCTCGCACTCGGTCGGCGCGGTGATCGGCTACGTCGCGATCTTCGCTTTGATCTTCACGGCCGTGGAGATAATCGGCACGTCGGCGATCCGGCTGATGCAGATCGTTCACCTGAGCCCGCTGGATCGCCTGGCCGGCGGCCTGCTCGGCGCGGGAATCGCGGCCTTCTTTGCGGGTCTGGCCGTGATGTTGATGGCAGCCGTGATGCCGCCCGACGCGGCGATCCTGCGCAACTCGCAGCTGGTGCCGATGCTGCTGGCCTACAACGAGATGCTGGTGGGATACATCCCCGGTGACGCGCGACTCGCCTACGAGCGCAATCGCGATGACCTGATGAGATACTGGGTCCAGAATGCGATGAAGGGCGCGAACTCCGCGCCGTCGCCGGCTGCGTCGTCCTCGCCCTCCACGAAGTGATCGGGGAATTTCGTTTTCGCGGTTCGCGCTTACGCGATAGCGCTGTCCACGGCCTGGACCAGTCTGCCCTTGGGGACCGCGCCGATGATCTGTTCCTTGACCTGGCCGCCCTTGATGATCAGCAGGTTGGGGATGCCCCTGACGCCGTAACGTCCCGGCGTCTGCGGATTGTCGTCAACGTTGATCTTCACGATTTTGAGGCGCCCTGAGTACTCGCCCGCAAGATCGTCGAGTATCGGCGCAATCGTGCGGCATGGTCCGCACCACGGCGCCCAGAAATCGATCAAAACAGGAGTGGACGATTTCAGAACTTCCTCGTCGAAGCTCGCGTCGGTAACATGAACAATTTTGTCGCTGGACATCGGGGCTTATCTCCTGCTGCGCTCGTCGTTCTTTGAAGATAAGTACGGTGGGCTACCTAGTCAAGGCAACTAAGCTGCCGCCGCGTGACAGTGGCCGCGCGCGACAACGGAGCGCGATCTTAATGGTGGGTGCAGGGGTCACCCCTGCCACTTGGAATCCGCGCGCCGAATCCATTACCCTTGGAAAGCCATGGCTGCACCGATGATGAACGACGTATTGCCCGACCTGCTCGAGGAGATAGTTTATCTGCTCAAGCAGCAGGGTGCCGATCCGCTGGAGCCCAAGCTGCGCGCGCTGCGAATCGAGTCGGTCTGCGACTGTGGCGACGAGAATTGTGCGAGCTTCGCGACCGCCGCCGAAGTCAAGGTCGCCAACTATGTCGAGCTGCAATCGATCGAAGGACAGGTCATCATCGATCTGAACGCCGACGACGAGATCTGCTTCATCGAGGTGCTTGGCCGTCCCGACGTGAAGTACCTGCTCGAAGAATTTTACGACGCGCAGAGCTGAGCCGGCGCGCGCAGCCGCGAGACGCTAGCCCGCCGCGCGCTTTTGCGGCGCGACGCGAAACCGCTCGACGAATTCGATCACCTCGCCGGCGACGCGCGCTTTCTCGCTGTCCACGGTAATCACGTGGTAGCTCTCCTCGAGCTCGACCGCGCGTTTCTCGGGACCGCCGAGATGTTTCATCACGTAGTCGACATTTTTGCGCATCGGGCACGTGTGATCGCCCCTGGCGTGCATCACCAGCGCCGGCTGCGTGATACGCGTCAGCATCGGCTTCACCATCGCGCTTAAATCGAGCAGCTTCAGCGGCGCCGACAACGGCATCAGACGGCAGGTGGGATGCACCGATCGCGCCGCCGCATCGTGGATATCCGACCCGCCTGGATTGAACAGGTAAATCCTGTCCACCAACGAGCCGAGTATCCCGCGCGCGCCCCGCAGCATGATGGTCATTGAGGCCGGCAGAAAAAACCCCGGCGCAAGCATCACGAGTCCCGCGACCGCCTCGCCCTGATCGGCGGCCAGCCGCGCCGCCAGCACAGCTCCCATCGACAGTCCCACCACCACGTTCGGCTCGCCGAACTGCCGCAGCTCTTCCAGGCCGTTGACGACGCTTTCGTACCAGTTGTCGTAGCCCGCCGCTCCCAACTCCTCGGGCGTTCCCGCGTGACCCGCCAGCTTGACGCCTCGCACGCGTACGCCGCGCGCCGCCAGCCGCTCGCCGAGGTAGCGCATCTCGTATGGAGTTCCGGTCAGACCGTGAATCAACAGCGCGCTCACACCCGCGCCGGGAAGGAAAAACTCGTGCGTATCGACGCCCGCTGAGTTGCGCGATGCAGCCTCGTCGGAATCGGAGCTCATCCCGGTTATTGCCGCGCCCCCGGCGCGCTCCTTCAGCTTGACGACCCGGCGGCTGCGAGCTGGTCGGAGTCGACTTGTATCCTCGCCTGGTCTTTGAGTCCATCGAGGAAGCGCGTCCATGCCTCCGCGCGGCGCTGCTCGACGTATTCCTGCATGAACGATTTCTGCGCGCTCTTCCATTCGTCGTCGGCCGGCTCGGCGCGCGAGGCGACTTCGAGCAGGTACGAATTGCCGCCATTCTCCATCACGTGATCGATCACGCCCGGAATTGCCGGCACCACCGCGGCGGCGTCGGTCACCTCGGGAAATTCGCCGATACCGGGGACTTGGTGGTCGGCGCGCAGAAACGGATCGACATTTTTAATCGTGAGCTTGTTGACGGCTGCCGCCTTGTCAAAGTCGGCCGGGCTCTTGATCGTGGCGAGTATTTTTTCCGCCTGCTGGCTCGCGTCGGTTTCGGCCGTCGAGCGAATCAGCGCCTCACGCACCTGCGGCTCGATCTCCTTGAGCGCGGGAATTCGCGACGGCTGCTTCACCAGCAGCTTGATCACGTATGGCGCGCCCTTCTCCGGCACGATCGCCACCTGTCCCGCTTCGAGTTTGAACGCCGCCGCCATCAGTTCCCGGTCCCGCTCGGCGCCGCCTGCCGGTTCACCTTGCGCGAACAGCGGCGTCTCGACCGCGTCGATCCCCCGCTTCTTCGCAAGCTCCTGCAAACTGCCGCCCGCGAGCGCTGCCGTCAGATCCTCCTGCGCCGCCGCGCGCCCGAGCTTCGCTCCGGCCTGTGTGCGCAGCTCGTCAATTATCTTTGGCTTCGCCTCGGCAATCGTGTCGGCATGCGCGGACTTGAACTCCGCGAGCTTGACGACATGAAAGCCGAAGCGCGTCTCGACCATCGTGATCTGTCCCGGCTTCATCGCGAACACCGCGTCTTCGAACGGCTTGACCATCTGGCCGCGGCCAAACGTCCCGAGGTCGCCGCCTTCGAGCTTGTTGGATGGATCGTCGGAATACTTCGCCGCCAGCTTTGCGAAGTCGCTCCCCGATTGCGCCTGCTTGAGCACGTCGAGCGCCTTGGTCTTTGCCGCGGCCTTCTCCTTGTCGGTCGCACCCGCCGGCACCGCGATCAGAATGTGCTGCGCGTGAGCCTGGTCGGGATGCGTGAAGCGGGTCTTGGCGTTGCGCTTGTAGTAGCTCTCGATTTCCTTGTCGGGCGGCGTGTACTTGGCGGCCAGCACCAGCGGCTCGTAATGGACATAGAGCAGCTTGACGCGCTCGGGCTCGCGGAATTGCTCTGCGTTCTTTTTGTAGTAGTCGGCGATTTGACTTTCGGCAGGTGAGATCTGTGCGGTGAAATCGCTGTAGGGTATCTCGGCGTAGCGCACTCCGATCCGTTCGTTGCGGAGATTGTAGGCGTGGCGCGCCTCGTCGTCGCTCACCTGCACGCCGGTGTCGATCATGTTGCGCAGCGTGTCGGCGAGCATCCGGTCGCGTTCACCGTTTTCGTACTCACTGGGCTGCAGATTGTTGTTGCGCAGCACGTCCTGGTAAGTATCGAAGTCGAACTGGCCGTCGCGCTGAAAAGCGGGCTCCTTGGCGATTTTATCCTGCAGCGCCTCGTCGCTGATGCTGATGCCGAGATGGCGCGCCTCCTCGCCGATCAGTTGTTGCTCGATCAACCTGTCCATCGCTTCCTGGCGAATGTTGATGCTCTTGAGCACGACTTGCGCGTTGGCGCCGTATATCTGTTGCACGGCCTGGCGGATTTGCGTGGCTTCGCGGTCGACCTGGTCGCCAAGTATCTGCCGGCCATTAACGGTCGCGATGGGATGGACGGTGTTGAATAATCCACCGCCACCGAAACCCCAAAACGCCATGATGAGCGCCAGGAAGGCGAACGTGACTTGCACTTGCCACGAGTACTGGTAACGGCGGATTCCTTCTAACATTGCCGCGATATCATACTTGACCGCCTTTTCGATGCGCAATTGCACCCGGTTACTTGCCTGGGCCGCCTGTCCTCTGTTAGCGTGTCGCGCAGCGGTAGTGCGACGGACCCAAACGTCTCCGCCAGAGAATTCTTCAACATTTGGGCCGCGTCTTGGGGTGGTATTCGGGCCGGGTCCGGGTTGCGGCATCTGAACCGCAACCGGGCAGGCAAGGGGCAAAATTCGTGGTCCTCAATTCGATTTTCGGCTGGTTCTCCAACGATCTCGCGATCGATCTTGGCACCGCCAACACGCTCATCTATGTCAAGGGCGAAGGCATCGTTTGCAACGAGCCCTCGGTCGTCGCGGTGCAGAAAGATTCGCGCGGCTCGCGGCGCGTGCTGGCTATCGGCTCCGAGGCGAAAAAAATGCTCGGCCGCACGCCGGGCTCGATCGTCGCCATCCGGCCTCTCAAAGACGGCGTGATTGCCGACTTCGAGATCACCGAGAACATGCTGCGCTACTTCATCCAGAAGATTCACTCGGGCAAGACGCTGGTGCGTCCGCGCCCGCGCATCGTCATCTGCGTGCCCTTCGGTATCACCGCGGTCGAGAAACGCGCGGTGCGCGAATCGGCCGAGTCGGCCGGCGCGCGCGAGGTCTATCTGATCGAGGAGCCGATGGCGGCTGCGATTGGCGCCGGCCTTCCCATCACCGAGCCGACCGGCAACATGATCGTCGACATCGGCGGCGGCACCACCGAGGTCGCCGTGATCTCGCTGGCCGGCGTGGTCTTCTCGCGTTCGGTGCGGGTGGCGGGCGACAAGATGGACGAGGCGATCATCCAGCACATCAAGCGCAAGTACAATTTGTTGATTGGCGAGCGCACCGCCGAGCTGATCAAGATAACCATCGGTTCGGCCTACCCCGGCAACGAGATTCAGACCATGGAAATCAAGGGCCGCGACCTGGTCGCCGGCGTGCCCAAGATTATCGAGATCACCGACGAGGAGATTCGCGAGGCGCTGATGGAACCGGTGCGCCAGGTCGTCGAGTCGGTGCGCATCGCGCTCGAGCGCACGCCGCCGGAACTCGCCTCCGACATCGTTGACAAGGGAATAGTGCTGGCCGGCGGAGGCGCGCTGCTGCGCAACCTCGACGTATTGCTGCGCGAGGAGACCGGACTTCCAGTGACGCTGGCCGACGATCCGCTGACCGCGGTCGTGATGGGTGCGGGCAAGGTGTTGGATGAACTGTCGCTGCTGCGCGACGTGACCGTTGACTGATCGGCCCGCCGGATATCTCTCGAAACTTGAGCCGGCGCGTCGGGCCCTATTGACGTGAGAGGCAGCTTTCTCTGGCGCAATCGCGTGCTGCTGACCAGCGGCGCGCTGCTCATTGTATCGCTTCATCTGATCTCGACCGGAGTCCATCCCGGCGATCTCGCGGCGCGTCCGGAGTCCGCATTTCTGGAAATCATCAGTCCCGTTGACGCTGCGTTTACCCGCCTCAGCGACGGCGTTTCATCGATCGCCACCGGCTACCTCGACTTGGTTCACGTGCGCGAGGAAAACGCCCGCCTGCGTATCGAGCTGGCGCGGGTCAACAGCGATCGCGCGCGCCTGACCGAGCTCGAAGTCGAAAATCGCCACCTCGGCGAACTGCTCGAACTCAAGGACGTGCTCGGCGCCAAAGCGGTTGCCGCCAACGTGATCGGCAGCGACGCCACCGGCCTTTCACGCACCCTGATGCTCGCCTCGGGTTCCAGCGACGGACTTCGTCCCGGCATGGCCGTGCTCGCCAACCAGGGCGTGGTCGGCAAGATCATCGCCATCAGTCCGCACGCTTCGCGCGTGCTGTTGATCGACGACCACAACTCCGCGCTCGACGGCTTCGATCAACGCTCGCGCGCGCGCGGAATCGTCGCCGGGCTGGTCGATGGTGGATTGATACTGAAGTACGCCGATCGCTCGCAGGACATCCGCATCGGCGACACTATCGTGACCTCGGGCCTCGATGGAATTTTCCCGCGTGGCCTGCTGGTCGGAACGATCCAAAGCGTGCACCGCGGAGCGCCGGGCTTGTTCCTTGGCGTCAGGATCGAGCCGGCGGTTGATTTTCGCGAACTCGAACAGGTGCTGATCGTCACCCAACCGCCGCCCCACCTCGACGACCCGGCCAAGGACTGACGGATTTGCGCCTCACCCTGCTGTTCGCGGCGTTCGTGGTGCTGGGATTGGCGTTTGAATCGGCGGTCCCGCACCTGGTTTCGTTTCGCGCGCTGATTCCCAACCTCATTATCATACTGGTTGTCGATCTCGGCCTGCGCCATCACGGCGTCGTGCCCGCGATGCTGGCGTTCGCGATAGGCTACGCGACCGACGCACTCGCCGGCTCGCATCCCGGTCTCAACGCCTTCATGATGACGATGGTCTTCATGGTGAGCTACGAAATTTCGACCCGGCTGATGGTGACCAACGCGTTGGTCGGCGCGACCGTGGTGTTCTTCGGTGTGATCGCGACCGCGCTGGCCACCGTTGCCTTTGCCGACGGGTTCAACGCGCTTTCCGACACCGGCTCGATGCTGCCGGGACTGACGCTCCAGGCCGCCATCTCCGCGATCGTCGCCCCGTTCATCTTTTCGATGCTGGCCGCAAGCAAGCGGATGACGGGATTGCCTGTGAGAGCTAAGCGCGAATAGATTGTAAGCACGGGAACGCATCAGTGGCGAAGTTCCACATCCCTAAAAGCAATCGGCCTGTTCCGCTTCTGGAACCGCGAATCGCGGCGTTGACCGCCGTGATGTTTGTGGTGCTCGGCCTGGTCTCCGTGCGCCTGTACTACCTGCAGGTTCTGCATCATCAGGAAAATATCGAGCTGGCCGATCGCAACCGGATTCGCATCCAACGCGTGCCCGCGCCGCGCGGGCTGGTTTTCGATCGCAATCACCGTCCGCTGGTCGATACGAAGCCGTCGTTCGACGCGCAGCTCGTGCCCGAGGATTCCGACAATCTTTCGCTCACCATCGAAAGGCTCGAGCGCTACACCGGCGCAGATCAAATCGCCGGCAAAATTTCCGACGCCGACGAGGAAGGCCGCCCGCCCTACGAGCCCGTCACCGTCGCCGAGCGTCTTGGATGGCAACAGGTGGTGGCGCTCGAGGCGCATCAGCTCGAGCTGCCCGGCGTCAGCCTCCAAATCACCCCCGCGCGTCATTACCTGTACGGCCAGCTCGCCGCGCATCTGCTCGGCTACGTCGGCGAGGTCACCAAGAACGATCTGATCCAGAAGCCCGACTACCACATGGGCGACGAGATCGGAAAATTCGGCCTCGAGCGCGTGTGGGAGAGTTATCTGCGCGGCGACGCCGGCGGACAGGAGATCGAAGTTGATTCCGTCGGGCGCCGTCTGCGCGTGCTCAAGGAAATTCCCGACAAGCCCGGCGAAAGCATCGTCATGACCATCGATCTCAATCTCCAGCAGGCCGCCGAGCAGGCGATGGCCGGGAAGAACGGCGCCTTCGTCGCGCTCGATCCGAGAAACGGCGACGTGCTCGCGATGGTCTCGCATCCGGCCTTCGACCCCGACATCTTTGGCGGCGGCGTGAAGGCGTCGGCGTGGCGCGAACTGACGACCGACCCGAACCATCCACTGCAAAATCGCGTCATCCAGGGAATTTATCCGCCCGGCTCGACTTTCAAAATCGTCGATACGATCGCCGGTCTTCAGGAAGGCACGCTCAATCCTGAAACCGCCTACAATTGCCCCGGCGGGATGTGGTTCGGCGGGCGCGAGTATCATTGCTGGCGCCATCAGGGCCACGGCACCATCGAGCTGCACGATGCGATCGTGCGCTCGTGCGACGTTTATTTTTACAACGTCGGAGCAAAGCTCGGCGTCGATCGGATTGCGAAATGGTCCAATCAGCTCGGACTCGGAATTAAGAGCGGCATCGATCTCGATCACGAGAATCCCGGCACCATCCCGTCGTCGGCGTGGAAGCAGAAGCGCTTCCACGAGCGATGGTATCCCGCGGAAACGCTCTCGGTTGCCATCGGCCAGGGTTACGTCGCGACCACGCCGCTCCAGATGGCGCAGGTCGCCGCGCAGGTCGCCAACGGCGGCATCCGCTATCGGCCGCAATTCGTCAAGTACGTCGAGGGACTCGACGGCAATGTCGCCAAGTCATATCCGCCGGTGATCGAAAACCGAATCAAGATCGATCCCGATTCCCTCGAAGTCGTCAAGGACGCGATGGCCGATGTCGTCAACGGCGCCGGCGGTACCGCGCACAAAGCCCATCTCGACAACGTCGTCGTGTGCGGCAAAACCGGCACGGCTCAGGTCGTCGGCAACAATGCTCCGGTCGGCGAGAGCGAGGAAGAGGACAAGACGCCCGATCAGTTCAAGGACCATGCGTGGTTCATCGCGTTCGCGCCCAAGGATCATCCGACCATCGCCGCAGCCTGCATCATCGAGCACGGCGGTCATGGCGGCAGCGCGTCGGCGCCCGTGATCCACGACGTCTTCCAGCGCTACTTCCAGCTCAATCCTCCCCCGCCCAAACCTGAAATAGCGCGCGTGCTCGAAGACGCCTCGCCATCTCAATGACGGGAGTGCGGCCCTGATGGCGGGCGGCGATCGCAGGTTCATACTTCATTTCGACTGGACGCTGTTCCTCGTGGTCCTCGCGTTGGCCGGAATCGGGCTGGTCAGCGTCATCAGCGCGTCGTACACGAGTGCGCATCGGACCCTGGACCCACTGGTAATTCGCCAGTTGATTTGGATTGGGGCCGGAACAGTCGCGATGCTCATCGCGGTCCTTGTCGACTATCGAGCTCTGCAGGCCTACGCCTATCCATTTTATGTGCTGGTGATCGGACTCCTGATCGCCGTGATGATCTCCGGCCACGCCACCGGCGGATCGCGCCGCTGGATCAATCTGGGCGCCTTCCATCTCGAACCCTCCGAGCTGGCCAAGCTCGCCGTCGTGCTCGTGATGGTGCGTTATCTGCGTGAGGAACCGCCGAAAGGCGGATGGGGCCTGCGCCATTTGATCATCCCGTTCCTCCTGCTCGGCATCCCCGCGGCGCTCGTGCTCAAGCAACCCGACCTCGGCACGGGACTGATCCTCGTGTTGATCACCCTTACGTTGATTTTCGTGAGCGGCCTGAATTTGCGCACGATGCTGGTGCTGGCGATGGCCGCGATGCTCGCGGCTCCGCTGAGCTGGCACTATCTCAAACCTTATCAGCGCCAGCGCCTGGTCAGCTTCATCAATCCGCAGGCCGATCCGCTCGGCTCCGGCTACCACATCATCCAGTCTGAAATCGCGATCGGCGCCGGAGGCCCATTC
>Ga0187862_10000572_pt1 | contig 41996 bp, 32 predicted proteins | sample June2016WEW_10_1_FD_133003 | JGI IMG/M metagenome (GOLD analysis project Ga0187862, IMG submission 133003) | Peatland microbial communities from SPRUCE experiment site at the Marcell Experimental Forest, Minnesota, USA - June2016WEW_10_150 | ecosystem: Environmental > Terrestrial > Soil >... | reverse complement strand
GCGCTCTTCCTGAAAACACATCGGATCGGTAGACCCCGATGCCTTGAAAATCCCCGCCCCGAAGGGGCGGAATACTCACTAACCGAGAGCGCTCCCGCTCCATTTCACGCTGAACCGGAACAAGAGAACCTGCCTTATCGTTGACGACGAGCCAGCTATCCGTGCCTATCTGCAGGCGATTCTTCGGAAGGAACAGTACCTGACGCTTGAAGCCGAAAATGTCGCTCAAGCTTTCAAGCTTGTTCAAAAGCTCAATGGTGGTCTGCATTTGATCGTCAGCGATATCAATATGCCAGGAGACATGGATGGGGTCGACCTGGCCTATGCCGTCCGAAATGCGTTCCCAACGATCCCTGTTGTCCTGGTCTCGGGCTTCGCAGACGCGGAATCGGCCGGGCAGAATCTCGGGGACTTTGCGTTCATCAAAAAACCCTTCACGCCGGCGGCGATCTTGGGTGCGGTAAACAGGGCCACCGCCAGTTCAAGCAGAGCTTGCCGCGGCTTCTCGTAACCGGGAGCTTTCTGCGGCGGTTCGCCAGCCGCTCGGCGCATTTCGTCGGCGTTATTCATGGGTGACGGAATTCATCTCGCCAAGGTCCAGGCGCTCGCCACTTTTCCGTGCGGCGAAAGCGTATGCCAGGAGGGAGCGCCGTGCCCTTGCGGACCGATGTAGTCCAGGCACTCGGGATTCCTGCAACTGACGCAGTTCACCTGCTTACAACGGCGATCTTCTTCATGCGCACTGAGACCGATAATGACAGCCGTGCAAACGCCGCCGAGATACTCGGGCGCGTCCTGTGGACATGGAATCCACACGTCCGCGGCGCCTTTGCAATCCGCCAGGATGGCGCTGCCCCTGGTCACGAACGCCGCTCTCGGCAAAATGTACAAGGTTTTTTCTCTGCCTCTCTGCGCATAGAAGCGATCATCGGCCATTCCGACGACATGCACCTCAATCGGTGGACGAAAGACCTCTCCCGGGAAGCATACAACCTTGTGTTCACACGAGGGCATCGAAGAGGCCCTGCGGACGGAATCATCAGCTACCCTGTGAAGATGGATGCCGCAGTGTTCGATCGGTGAGAGCTCGGTACTGTGCATGGCAGAAGCGCCAGCAATGCACTGGCCATTGGATTTACAGGGTTCAATAGCTGAAGACATCAATACTTAGGCAAGCGGCAAGACAAGTGTCGCATCGCTGGGTGGTGCTGAAAAACAGAGCACGCTGTCGAAGAATGTGCCAACGTCCCAACGGCGACCCAGAGCGGGATGGCTGCTGGGTCACCGTCATTTGCCTAAACGCACAATCACGTTTGAGGCGTAACCGACTCAACGCGTCGCCAGAACGATCTCTGTCTGCATTTGCCGCGCGGCAGCGAGGGTTGTCTTCTTCGCCTCGCGTTCCCTGGCCGACGTCGGGATATCGCGGCTAGTCTCAGTAGTCCCAATCCGGGACAAGAAGTACTGATTCCCGTAACGATGGAAAACCAGTTCCGGTTTCTGCGTGCCCGTGCACCTGTCCGGGTTGGTCACGAGAAAGCGACTGCCAGTGCCCAGTAGCTGCATGCGCACTACGCCCTCAGCTTGAAACGAAAAAACATACGTCCCGGCTGGCGCCGTGGTCTTCCCAACGGCGAATTCAAATGGGATGTTCGCGCGAATCGTGTTCGTTACCTGCGCGTCAAGCGGTAGCGTCAAAGCAGCCGCTGCCAAAATCGTAAACCACAGTTTCTTCATTGTGTCAGATCCCCTCTGTGTCCTCAGACACCTGTGTTGCTATTGCCGGGGCAGAAAACACCCCGAATGTCAGCGCCAGGCCGCTGGCGCCATTTTCTGGGCTCGTCAGATCTTCCAGCCGCAGCGGTTGGCTGTCACGATGAATCTCGTCTATCCCTCCATATCTAAGTAGGCGCAGAGGGCGCCAGGAAACTATCATGCAAGGAGCAGTGATTTGAGGGGACCGGGCGCGGCGACCATGCTAAGGTTCTGTGCATAAATAAACGTTTCATTTAGGCGCGGAGCGATATGGTGTAGTTCCAGTCACCGTGGGTGGCGGGTGAGGTTGAGGGCGTCGAATGTGGCGTCGGAAACTTTGACGCCCTTGGGATATCTGCCCCATGGTCAGCCACCACCGGCTTATCGCATGGACAGCGAAGCTGGCGGTATCGTGATCGGTACCAACACAGTTATGCCGTTTGGATACGCCGAGGAAACCATGACAGTAAGACCAAAACGCCTCATCCCTTCCTGGCAAATATGAGGCTTGCTGCCACCGCCGCGGCTAAGCGGCTCATTTCGATAAATCACCAGGGCGCTTTCATGCACTTCGGGCGCCGGAACGAAGAACCACTCACCTTGCCGGATTGCGTTCCGGCCTTCGACCTCGGTGGGGCGAAGACTCGCAATCGCTGTCCGTACATCGTGAACGCCGTCACCGGGCACCGCAGCGGCGAACCAGTAACGCTCATCACGGCCGAGCAGGAACTTATTCTTGTCATCGCCATCCCGAACCATCAACACAAGATGGCGCGAAGCCGGCCGCACATCAGGAATCTCGGGAACAGCCCCGTCCCGACAGCGAACCCCGATAAACTCGCCATCACGATCCCTGCCCGCATCAATTCGGACTTTTTCTCCCTGCCGCACACCTGGTTCTTGGATTTTCAGGCGCGCGCCCATGCGGGAGAAATGCCAACACAGATACTCTCTGGTCGTCATAAACTCCTCTGTCTTTTGGGTTGAGTTAACGTTAGACGCGCGCGAAGGAGACAGAAGACGAGTCGTCTTGCGCCGCGCCGAATCCGTCGCGAGAAAGTGTCGGTAAATTCGATGTCGTTTGACGCACGATGACTCCTTTCTTCGAAAAGACTACCACCTGCCAGTGGGGCTGTCAATGGCTGATTGTTTATTTATCTTTAACGTTGATCTATTAGTCTGTCGTGCACGCTGCTCGGAAGGCAGGGTCATAGGAGCATGCTTCTGACAACTCTAAACGATGGACTAAGGCCGGACCATGGCACGACGGTCCTCACTTGGCGCGTTTCGCCACGAAGTCTTCTGTCGCGATGTCGCCCACCTTGCGCGTGAACTTGATCTCCTCACCGGAGACCTTACCCGTGTATGTGATGCGCACCGGCTGGCCTTGGAAGTCCAAATTCTCCACGAAGGAGATCTCTTCGCCCTTCACCGTCCCTTCGGTGATCGAAGTGTCGCCGAATTGCGACGTCGCCCGGCCCGTCAGCTTATCGCCGTCCACCTTGAAGTCGTAGGTGTAGTTCTGGATGCCGATCTGCGTGTCAATCGCAGCGGTCCATTTGCCTGTCACGTCGGCCAATGCCGGAACCAGCAGAAGGACCGCCAGTGCGGCCCCACGCAGCAGTCTGCAACTGTTCATCGTCAACCTCCCCATGTTCGATGATTTCAGCCACATACTGTATCGCATCGCGAGTCCCGGCGGCGACGGCTGACCGAAATCTTCGCCGGCCGGCGCCCCGTCGGAGCGGCGTTTGGGGCCATGCGCTACGATGAAAGTTGAGGCCGGCCATGCTGTCTGGAAGAGTGTCTTCAACTTTCGCGGTGCTGTGTCTGTTGACTGCGGGCAGCGCGCGGGCAAGCGCCCAGGTCGTCAGCGTCTGGCTGACCACCGACGATGGGCAAACGCCGATGGCGCCGCAGCCGCCGGTCGAGTTCACACCCGGCACTTCCAGCCAGCTTCCATCCATCTACATTTCCGAATCCCAAGCTGAGCAGACCATCGAAGGCTTCGGCGCTTCCATGACCGATTCCGCGGCTTACCTGCTGAGGGAAATTGTCCCTAAAGCCGCGCTTGACGGCGTCATGCAATCGCTCTTCAGCCACACCCAGGGAATCGGCGTCAGTTTCCTTCGCAATCCGATGGGCGCCTCCGACATCGCGCGGTCCATATATTCATACGATGACAAACCGGAGGATAGCACGAACTCGAGTCTGCCGGACTTTTCCGTCTCTCACGACCAGGCGGACATCCTGCCTTTGCTCGTGCAGGCTCAGGCCATCAACCCGCAAATCAAAATGCTCGGCACTCCCTGGAGCCCGCCGGGCTGGATGAAGGGCAACAATTCCATGCTTGGTGGCACGTCGGCCACCACCGCCCAGTTGCTCCCGGCTCAATACACCGCCTTCGCCAACTATCTGGTCAAGTATGTGCAAGCTTACCAGGCCGCCGGCGTGACGGTCGACTATCTCACCATCCAGAACGAACCGCTGAACGTGCCCGAGTACTATCCGGGCGAATCCATGCCCGCCACCAGCCAGCTCACCATATTGAAGAACGACGTGCTGCCGGCGCTGGCCGCGGCTAACATCACTACGAAGATCCTGGTTTACGACCATAACTGGGACACGCCTTCTTACCCGGAGACGGTGCTTGCGGATACGTCGCTGGCCGACTCGGCGCAAATTGCCGGCGTCGCCTGGCATTGGTACGGCGGCCCTCCCGGTGCCATGACCACCCTGCACAACCTCTATCCGCAGTTCGAGCAGTATGTCACTGAAGCCTCGGGCGGAACGTGGATCGTCGACGAAGTGAAGACGGATTTCGAAATGATCATCCATTCTATGCGGAACTGGAGCCGGTCCTATGTGAAGTGGAGCTTGGCGCTGGACCAGAATCGGGGACCATACATCCCAGGCGGCTGCGGCACCTGCACCGGACTGATTACGGTCAATAACCCCGGCGGCGCGGTCTCTTATAACATCGACTATTACACCCTGGGACATTTCAGTAAGTTCGTGCTGCCCAGGGCGGAGCGCGTGTGGTCGAACAACGCACCGGGCATCATCAGCGCGGCATTTATCAACCCGCTTCGACCCACTGGCATTGCCAAAGCCGATCGCTCCGAGGCCCGCGGCCGGTCGCGCGTGCTGGTGGTCTACAACGATTCCGCATTACCCCAGACTTTCCAGGTGGTGTGGTACGGAACATCGTTCCAGTATTCCCTGCCCTCTTATGCCGGCGCTACGTTTCAATGGGACGCCGGCCTGGAGTACTCCTGCCGTCCCGAGTGTTGGACTCCGGCGATACCCGCAACTACCGTGATCCAGGCTTCCAGCTACAACCAACTTCGCGGACTGCAAACCGAACCCTGTACCGACTCTAATGGCGGATTTGACCTGGGATACTCCAGCCCGGGTTCTTGGGCGGAATACCGGAACATCGATTTCGGATCCGGCGTTCAATCGGCCGCGGTGCGGGTGGCAAACGGCAGCGGGGGCACCGGAACGCTGGAATTCCATTCCGGCAGCCCCACCGGACCGCTGCTGGCACAGGCGACGATCCCCAACACCGGCGGATGGCAGACGTGGCAGACAGTTACCGCCGCCGTTGCCGGCGCCTCTGGAGTGCAGAATCTTTTCGTCGTCTTCCAGAACGGCATTTCCAGCGGCCTGGGCAATTTGAACTGGTTCCAGTTCCAGTGAAGTTCTGGGGTGGTGCATACGGTGTTGGCAGGCGATAGCGCCTGCCCCACATCGGCGGCAAGGACCGCCGGCGCTACTGCACCTCGCACGAGGATGTAGAAACTCCAGTGTCAGCGTCACCCTTTGGCAGCGCGTGACAGACCACGAAGGGCGATGGTCTGTCCTACCCTCAGCTCACTTATATCTTCTTGCCGACGATGGCGTAATCCAGGCCGCCAAAGAAAACCTCGCGGAACTCTGCGGGCAGGTCCGCTAAAGCCGGCAGCGCGTCGACGGCTTGCTCCATGCGCCGCACCTGCAGGTCGCCGATGCCAAACTCGCTCAGATAGAACGCGAGTAACTTGGCGGGCACCGGGCGGTAGTGAGTCGGGTCCAGGTAAAAGTAAGTGGTGAAGATAGCGAGGCACTCGGGGTTGGGCGTCTCGATGACCATGATGCCGTTGCGATCGAGCCGGCTGGCGGCGAGGCGGATCATCTCCGGCAAGCGCTCGGGCGGAAGGTGCTCGACCACCTGGGCACAGAAGATGCCATCGAGCTCGCCTTCGTCGAGGCCGCGCAGGTAATCGAACAGGTCCGCGGTTTCGGCCTCGAGCCCCTTTTCGCGGCAGACGGCGATCGACTCGAGGCTGGAATCGATGCCGCGCGCCTGCACGCCGGCTTCGCGCATGAGCTCGAGGAATTCGCCGCGCCCGCAGCCGATGTCGAGCACGTTGCCGCAGCCTTTGAAATCGGCCACGTAGATGCGCTGGGCCTCCTTCACGCGCTCTTCGCTGCCGCGGAAGGACTCGGCAAACCGGGCATAGTCGAAGGCCAGCGGAGCGGCGGGTTGGGATGGCACGACGGCCACGCCGGTCGCAGGCGCCGCGAGCGATTGGAACACCGTGCCGGTTCGCTGGCGGATGAGGCGCAGCTCAACGTGGATCATCTTGTCGAACTCGGCGCGCACGCGTTCCAGGTCGGCCCACAGGTGCTTCTGGATCTCGATCCCGCGCTGGTCCAGCCGGACGGTGAAGTCGTTGTGCTGGGCGCGCACGGACTCGCGATAGTTGCTGTCCATCAACGTGAGGCGGTACTGGAACGCCCCGTCGAGGTCGGCCACACTGCGCAGGAACTGGATCTCGTTGGTGGCCAGCTTCTGTTCCCAGCCCGGGCGCCATTGGGCCCAGTGGTCGCGAATGTCGGACAACTGCTGGCTTTGTTCACGCTCGCGTCTTTCCAATTCTTCGAGGCGGCCCCATTCGGCGTCGAGGCGGGCCCGCTCGATGGCAATTTGATCGCCTAGTCCCTGGTCGGTTACCCGGCGAAGTTGTTTTTCCAGTTCCTCACGGTAGGCCCACTCGGCTTCGAGGCGGGCCCGCTCGGCGGCAATCTGTTCGCCGAGTTGTTGGTCGGTTATCTGGCGGAACTGCCTTTCCAGTTCCTCACGGTGGGCCGACTCGGCGTCGAGGCGGACCCGCTCGGCGGCAATTTGTTCGCCGAGTTGTTGGTCGGTTACCTGACGGAGCTGTCCTTCCAGTTCTACTCGGCGGGCCCGCTCGGCGCCAAGTTCTTCGCGGAGTTGTTTGTCCAGGTCTTCCCGGTGGGCCCGCTCGGCGCCGATTCGCTCGCCGACTCGTCTCTCCAGTTCCTCGAGGCGAGTCCGTTCGGCGGCGATTTGTTCGCGAAGCTGTTTGTCCAGTTCTTCGCGGTGGCCCCGCTCGGCCTCCAGGCGGCCCCACTCGGCTTCGCGGCGCGCCCACTCGGCGGCAATCTGTTCGCGGAGTTGTCCGTCCAGTTCTTCACGGCGCGTCCGCTCGGCTTCCAGTCGCGCCCATTCGGCGGCCGTTTCTTCGCGAAGTTGCTTGTCCAGTTCTTCGCGGTGGCCCCGCTCGACGGCAATCCGTTCACCGAGCCGCTTGTCGAGTTCTTCGCGAAGCGCCCGCTCGGCGGCAATTTGATCGCCGAGGTGTTGATCGGTTTCCCGGCGGAGTTGTTTCTCCAGGTCTTCGCGGCGGGCCCGCTCGGCGCTGATTCGTTCGCGGAGTTGCCTTTCCAGATCCTCGCGAAGGCCCCGCTCGGCGGCAATCCGTTCGCCGAGCCGTTTGTCGAGTTCTTCGCGGCGGCCCCGCTCGGCGGCCAAGCGATTGCCCAACTCGACCAGCGTGCGGTTGAATTCGTTGAGCGCCTCGAGATCCGCGTCCACGCAGGCGACGGCTCTGCGGTTGAATTCCACTTGCTCCCGCACGTGCCAGTCGAGGACCCGCGCCAGCAGACGCTTCCAGGACTGAATCAGCCAATTGAGCGGGCCACCGGAGCGCGGGTTGACGGTTCCGATGGCCGCCACCTTTCCCAGCGCGGCGTCGCGCGCGTGCAGCAGCCCGAGCAGGTCGGGCAACGCGATATCCGTGCCGCCAGCCGCGGTCTCCGGGTTGCCGGCGCGCACCCGGTCGCGCACCTCACGCAAAATGGCAATCAACTCAGCGCTTTCCACTTTTCCGCCTCCAGACGGCTGTTACGACGGTGCCGAGGCCGCCGCGCGGGGCGAATTCGCCAATCACGGTGGCCGATAGCGGCTCGGCCGATCGCACCACGTCGCGCAGCACCCGGTTCACCACGTTCTCCTGAAAGATTCCCACCTCGCGATACGCCAACAGGTACATCTTGTACGATTTCAGTTCCAGACAGCGCCGCAGCGGCACGTAGCGCAAAACGATCTTGCCGAAATCGGGCAGTCCGGTCTTGGGACACACGGAAGTGAATTCGGGCATCACGATTTCGATTTCATACGGCTCGCGGTACTGATTGGGCCAGGTCTCGATCTCCGGCAGCGGAGCGCGCGTGCCTGCCTCGGCGTGCTGATCGGTGTATTGGCGCTTCATGCGAGAGCCCTCGAAAGCAGGTCGAGAAACAGGCCGACATCGGCCACCACACCCACCGCCTGTCCGGTGCCGCGGTCGCTGACCTTGGTGGCGACGGCGGGATTGATATCCACGCAGACGATTCTGACCCAGCTCGGCAGCATGTTACCAGTGGCAATCGAGTGCAGCATGGAACCGAGACAGAGCACCAGTCCCGCGCCCACGAGTTCGGCCGCGTAAGCGTCCTGCGCCCTGTTCATATCGGTGATGGTGTCGGGCAAGGGGCCATCGTCGCGCAGGCTACCAGCCAGCACGAAAGGCACACCCGCCTTCACGCATTCGTACAGAACGCCAGAGCGCAGGCGGCCGCTTTCCACGGCCAGGCCCACCGAGCCGGCGCGGGAGATGGCGTTGATGGCGCGCATGTGGTTGCGGTGCCCGTGCTCCTCCAGACGGCCGTCGGCGAGGCGAACCCCCAGCGAAGTGCCGAACAAGGCCGCTTCCACGTCGTGAACGCCCAGCGCATTGCCGCTCAGCAGGGCCTGCACGAAGCCCTGCCGGATCAGCGCCGACAATCCTTCCACGCCGCCCGTATGCACTACCACGGGCCCGGCCACCACCACCACTTTGAGGCCGCCGGCGCGCGTTTGCCGCACCAGTTCGGCGGTCTGGCGAACGGCGGTTTCCACCTGGCGTTCCGACGAAATGCCGTTGGCCATAAAGGCGAAGGCCAGGCGGCCGCGCTCCTTCGATTCGGGGACCACGCGAATGCCGCGCAGCCCGGCCACGATGCGGTCGCCGCGGCGCAGGTCGCGCAGCCGCCGGCACCGGGCGCGCCCGCTTTCCACCACCACCATGGCGTCCATGCGCTGGTTTTCCACTTCGATCCATTGCTCGCCGTGGCGCACGTAGGTGCGGTGATTGGTGGTGGAATAAAAGTCCTCCGGCGCGCACCGGTCGCGTTCCACTTCGCGAAGCTGCGCGTCGCTCGAGTTCACCGGCGCGCAGCCGAGCAGCAGCAGCGTCTCCAGCAGCCGGTCGAGACCGCCCTGGTCGGCGGCGGTCACCCGGAGCCGCAAGTAGGACGGTTCGCTGTTGGTACGGCCGATGCGGAATTCCTCCACCTCGAACCGGCCGTTCTGCTCGACGACCGTGTCGAAGATGTTCTCCATAATATGGGAGTCGATCAGGTGGCCTTCCGCTTCGACCACTTCCTGGAGTGACATAGAATCTTCCATTGTACCGTTGGCGGGAGCAAGAGCTTCCTGCGTCCGGGGTCGGGGCAGGGACGCTGGTTGCCCGGCGCCCCCGCACGGATCGATGCGAGGGGTGGGTGTTAACCCGGATGTCTAAAAACGGATTCCATCAGCAGATGAAAAACCCCGGCGCGTCCAGCCAGGACCTGGACGGGCTGAGGCGAGCGAGTCAGTTGAGGCACCAGCGTGGCGAGACACCGGGCCGTGCGCTCGCTCATGGCCTCTCCCGTCTGCGACAGCGTGTAGTGCCGAACCGTCTTCCCTGCGATGAGGTGGCCGCATGAGATTTGGATTCCCATCTTCGTTGAAGCAAGGTGAATGGTCCGCACAGGCGATTGGCGCCGGTCATCCGCGGCTAAATCCGAAACCAGTTCCAGCGCTTCTGCGAATTCCTCAATGTGGAGTGGATGGAAAAGGCGATGGAGCGAGCGCAAACGCGGATGAAGTTGCAAAGCGATGACCGAAACCGCGATGAGCGCGATGGCTGCACCATGCCAGGGCTGCAGCGGCAGTATTCCCAGCGCTTCTGCGCAGACGGCGCCGCAAACGATCGCGAAGGACGTCCATTGCGCCTCCGAGAAGCGCCAGAAAAAAGGTCGGTTCGGGCCGCCCCGCAAGAATTCGAGGAAGAAGCGGCCCCAGGCGTAAAGGACGCAGTACGACGACAACGCGGAACCGGGCGGATGGCCAGTCACCACTTGCAGAGCGCCCCAGCAGACAATCCCAAGCACCCAAAGCGATTCAATCGCCTGAACGGGAAGCAGCGGCACTTCCGCCAGATGCCGGGGAAAACCGGAAGCGACACACTCCGTGGAGTACCGCACGCCCCCGTGCCAGGGAAGGCCATAGCAGCATCCGGACTTGAGGCAGCCGATTCGGCCGAAAACCAGGAACAGGCCGATGCTAAGAATGGTGACATCGAGGAAAGGCAGCAAGGGCGCGCGAAGTCTCCAAAGCAATAATGCCGCCACCAGGAGAATTGCCGTCTGGTGATGATAGTAGGTCAACGTCTCGGCGCCGGTGACGATCTTGGTGGCCATGGCGAGCGCGAAGAAAGTGATCGCGCCCGAAACGGCAAGCGCCGCGACGATCCAGAGGGAGAGACCGCCGTACCTGGCAAGACCGGTTGCCAGGGCGCACGCGGCGCCGAATCCAATGTACCCGCAACCCTGGAAAGCGGGCCGGCCGTAGCGCGTTCGCATTCCTACTTCCCTCCTGCTTTGCCGTGGAGGTCGGGTGAGGCGACACCGATCTGGTCCATGCCGTATACCACGCCACAGTTTGCGCTCGCCACTTTGTGGTTCATATTGAATACTTTGGCGGCGCACGATTGGCCGGAGCCTCGTTCCCAGACATACCGCTGTGTGCCAAGAACGGGAGAATCACGGCGAGGCTGAATCAAGGCCTTCAAGCGGGCTCTCCAGTTAACTCGGCAGGTCGATCCAGCCTCGGTAGTTGCGCGCAGCATCGCGAACCTGTTCCGGGACGGCCGACTCATTTTCCACGGCTTCGAGCAGAGGACGAGCCGCAGCAGCCGAGATCTCAACGGCAGTACGAAACAACTCACCGGCCAGCCACGGATCGAGCCCACGCCAGCGCCGTTCCGCAAGTTTCAAAAAGCGGGCCGAATCAATCATAGACCTGCAAGAGACGGGCGCGTCCCGCAGCCACATCAACATGGACCGGCCAAGATCGGCCAGCACCCACCAAGAGAAATATCGAGTCAAAGCCTCGGCGGATACCGGCGCGCCCAAATCCTTCTGTTCTAGAAGCGAGGCAACCGGCCGTTCGCCGATGTCCGGCAGTTCCGGCATTGCCTCGGCAAGCCATGCCGCGGTGAACTCCCAATATGTCAGTAGCGATTCCGGCAGCGACGGCTCCGGAGTCGTGCTCAGAACTTCGAGCGAACGATCCAGCAAACGCAGAACGGTCTCCACGTTGTCTCGGTCACAGCGAATCCCGGCAATCGCCGCCCGGCGCAGTCTGGAATGAGTCAGACGCCAGGGTTGCGGCGCATCGGCGAGCGAACTGGTCGGCAAATCGGACATTAGAACTTGATCCCCAGGAACTTCTCAGCGTCCGACAATGTCGGCATGTTGTCAAAGAACTCCTTCTTAGGAGGCCACATGTTCATGCCTTTGGCTTTGGCCGCGGTCTTGGCCCAGAGCTCTTCCATTTTGGCCACATCCATTTTAAAGGGTCCGATGCGCAACGTAATCTTCTCATCGATAAATACTTGTAGTACGGCCTTCTTTTGATTGGGCGCTTGAGCGAAGACGTCGGTCCAACCCTCTTGGCTTTCGATGGCGACACCGATTTCACGGTCGGCAGCGCCCGCACGCCACTTAGCGAGATTCTCAAGTTGTTGCGGCTTCTCCGTCAGCTTCTGCCGCAAGGCGTTGGTCGTGTTCTTGACTTCGTCGAGGTGAACCTTATTATCCCTGCCTACATATAAGGCGTCGCCCTCGGATACGGGGTCGATCTTCACCTTGCGGCCGCCGGCCAAGGTCTGCTCCTTGCCAGCCTTGGCGCCGGTAATGATCTCGGAATCGCGCGCCAATTCTCCTGCGTACGTGATCCGATTGGCGTACCGCAACTCGGCCAACACCTCAGCGGCCTTGGTGGCATCCGGCGCGTTGCCTAACTTACCCACAATACCGCGCAATCGGTCCTTCGGGATCTTGCCGGCATCGAGGGCGAAGTCCACCTCGCCGCGGATCCGAGTCAACAGGTTCTCCGGGAGATCCTTCCGCGCCAGGAGGGCTTCCAGTTCAGCGGAACTGCCGATCTTCTTGGTCGCCTGCTCGAAGAGATGAACATCCTGGCGTAGCGGCCTCGCCAGGGCCCTTCCGGCAAAGTCTTCGTCAATGTATAAATTCTTGCCCCGGAAATCCGCAATATCGCCTTGCATCGACAGAATAACTATCGCGGTCGTGGTCAGAGCGGACGCGGCGAGCCGCTCTTTGGCGAGTTTCCGGTCCTCGGCCGATCCTCCGGCGTGATCGATCGCATCGAACTCCTCCAGGATTGTCACGTCCATTGCGATCAAGGCCACGCCTTGGGCGGCGATTTTTGAAATAACGGCCGTGACAAACACCTTTTCGGTGAGCGCGCCGAACCCGGCGACCATAGTGCCGCGCAGAATCTTTCCAGTGGTGACCGCGGTAAACCCGGCCACCTCGGAAACGATCTGGGCCACATCGATGATCACGTCCGTGACGGTCAGCAATCCCTGCTGCCTTTTCTCCAGAATATCGGCGCCGGCGGCGATCACGCCCGAGACTGTAGCACCGAAAACAAACAGCGTAGCCGCGGTACCCGCGCCGAAACTCGCCAGACCGAAAGCGACCGCGGCGAGTCCCAGGCCAATATAGGTGGCCCATTCCGAGACCGTCCTATGCGCTGTGGTTTTTCGTTTCCCATAGGTCCCGTCCGGCATCCTGACGTACAACATCCCTTTCGGGAAGCGCAGTTTGGAATCGAGCTGGGGCAGCAGGTCGTCGGGGTCGGGCTGTCCGTTTGGCAGCGACTTCGCGCTGTTCACTTTCACCTTGAGCGGCGTGGTTACGTCGACCATCTTCCAGTCGCTGCCGTCCTTATACAGGTAGAAGTAGAGCGGAATGGCCTTAGCGGGCACAAAAGCGCTGTCCTTGACGTAATCCGTTTCGTCTTCGGGATAAAAGAGCGCCGGAGCCTTGATGGCGTCCGGATGGTTTCGGAGAAGATCGTCGATTTCGGCGGAGACACCCCCGACTAGCCGGAGCTGTTCCGCTTGCTCGCTGTAACCCGCCCGGTTGGCGTCGGCGAGGTAGGATGTGACCGCGGCCGCAGTGGCTTCGAAGTCATGAAAAACAGAGTCCCACCGACTGGGCTCCGTTCGCGCCGCCCGGATCTCGGCTCGTAATTCATAGGCTTTGGACTCAGAGAAGTACGAGGACGTGTATGTGGTGGAGCCCATGGTTCTTCCGGCACTGGTATGCGCCTCGTGGTCGAGAGGCGCCACGGCAGCTCTCAGGTTTACGACAAAGTCGTCGAACAGGTCAGCGGTCTGGGTCACCTCGTCCGCCGACGCCTTCCCGGCTTCCAAGGCGGGGCCCAGCGTCTTGATTGTCTGCCCGATTCTGTCGTGCGCCGCCGGCAGATCCGCAGTTTCCCGGGAGCGGGCTTGGTCTTGGTACTTCCCGCCAACATAGGCGAACAACTGGTGCGAAGCGGTCTTGAAGTCATCGAAGACGGCAAGCCAATCCGAGCCGGACGTGGCCTTTTTCAGCCTCTCGCTGAACTCATAATGCTGGCGGCCGGAGAAGAACGGGTTGGCGAAAACCTTGCCGCTGGAGAACTTGCCATGCATTTCGTTGTGAGAAAACTTGTCGAGGCCTGAAACGAGGTCGCGGAACTTGTCGTAGAACGCCTGGATGCCGCTCGCGGCGGCCGTGCGCAGTCCCTCGTTTTTGTCGTCTTTCGTACCGGCCTTAGCCGAGGGTACCAGCGGAATGATGGCTATGCGAGCCACGTCCCAAAGCTGGTAGATTTCTTGCGGCAAAAGCCCCTGTTTTGTGGAATCCTGAAGGATTTCCCGGCTCTTCTCGACAAAGGCTTGTAATTCGGGTAGAACCTTGCCTTCCTGCTTGGCGATCAGACCCTCGAACTGTTTTGTGATGGCTGCATTCCAGATTTCCGTGCGCTGTTCGGCCGTGAGTCCAATAGAGGTATCGCAACGTTGCAGACGGAGCCCGCCGCGAAGGCGCGGCATGGCATTGCGCCCTAATTCCCGGGCTCCATCCCTGACGCCGGCCCACAAAGACACCATAGCTCCGGCGGCCGAGAGGTTGGCATCGGTTTCGAGCGCCTTCTCAGTTGCCGCGGACGTCTGCGGCGTCCTACCTTGTCGAACGGCATGGGCCAAATCGTGGGCCATCAGGGCATCGCCCAACGGAGTGCCGGGTTGGTATTCGCCGGCGCCGAAGGGCACATCGTTTCGGGCCGCGAACGCGCGGGTCTTGCCTGCGGTCCTTCCGGTGGAAGCCGCCAGGGCAGCGCTGGCCGAGGATTTATCCGCATCGTGCTCTTCGCTTGCTCCTTCGCGCCCGTGATCGGCGGAGGAACGGTTGACGGCCCCTTGCTGTACGACGTGCGCCAGTTCGTGTGCCAGCAGCGCATCGCCCGCCGGCGTGCCGGGACGATATTCGCCGGACGCGAAGGCGATATCGCCGCCGAGAGTGAAAGCGCGCGCACTCAATTGGTCGGAGAGGCCCGCGCCGGCGGCATCGGTGTGGACGCGCACCGCCGAAAAGTCCATCCCGAACGCGTTTTCCATGCGCGACCGGACGCCGCTTTCCATGGGACTGCCACCGGCGAGTTGGGAACGGACGCTGGCCGCGTCAGCCGCGGGCGCCTGAGCGCCATCGCGGGTCTTGAACGAGACATGTTCCGGCGCTGCGTGCTGCGTTGATGACGGGTTTTCGGACGAAGCGGGCGAGAAGCCCTCAGGCACGCCGGTCAACCGTCCCGTCTTGGCCCACACTGCCGCGGCGCGCCCGACGCGGCCGACGATCAGCGCGATGTAGCCCCTGGCGGATCTCACCGAGCCAGCGTTGGGCACGTAGCGCCGGACGGCGCTCTCCACATCGCTGCTGTTCTGGTATGCGTAGAAGGCGAACAGCCGCTCGATCCACGGGCAGCCTTCGGTGGAGCGACTGGTGCCTTTCAGCGCCTCATCCACAACCTGGCAGAGTTCGGTGCGAAGGGTGGACAAGAACTCGGACTTGCGCATCTGGCCGTGACCGGGCCGTTCGGCATCGTCGTCCACAATCCGGGACGCTACGGGTCGATGGGCAGCTTTCTCCTTCGGCGCCGGTGCGCGCAGAATCGTGTCGTCGGCTTTGCCATTTGACTCGTCCTGCTCGCAAGCGGCACATTCGCGCTGGAGCGAGGCGGCAGCAGCCGCAGAGGGACGCCACCCGCCATTTTCGTGAAGGCGGCCCTGCACCACCGCTTCGGACACTTGGTCCGCCTCTTGTTCAGCGGGATCGCCGAGCTGACTTACCTTGAGCTTGGCCTGCAAACAACGTGGACACCCTCCCCCGCAGGGACAGATCTTCCGCTGGATAGTAGGTGTCTCCACGATCGAATCGATCGCCGCCACACCGGCTGGTTCTTTCGCCGGACTCTTCGCCGCAGCGGACTCTTTCGACGCGGATTGGGCGACGGCCAGCATACGCGGCTATTTCTGTTTGGTTGCGGGAGGCACGGAAGGGGGCGCGCCGGGCTCGCACGGCGGCGTCCCCAGCGGGACTTCCGCCGATAGGACAATGTCGCGATAGACCACCGCGCCGGCGGCGATCGACATGGGGGCGGCGTCCACGTACATCAGCTTGCACGCGGCATTCGACACCTCGACATACGCGCTGAGCGGCTCCGCGCTGGCCGCGCTCGCCTCGGCCTCGCGCGCCTCGCGTGCCTCGCGCGCCACGCTCTGGCGTGGTTTCTTGCCGGCAGCCGGCGGAGTGTAGCTCAGCGTGAAGTAGCCGGTCTGGTCGGTAAACGCAAACGCGTATTGCTGGAGCCATGCCCTGGCCTCGTCGGCCAGGAAAACGGTAAGCTGCGGGGCGGGAGTCAGGTCCGCGTTGCGCACGCGCCCATAGACCACCCATCCGTTAGCGGGCGCGGTGGGCGCGGTGGTGGAAGTGGTAGCGCTCACCATGCCCAACCGGGACGCGAACGTCTGTTCAGCGGTGAGGGAAGCCTGCGCCGCCAGCACGGCCGGATCGGTTGCGCCGTATGTTGCGGTAAGCGCGGTCACCTGCCGCTGAAGCTGGTTGGCGCGCGCCTGGCGAACCTGCGCGAGGCCGGTGAACTGCTGCGCGGTCTGCGAATCGACGGACGTGGCCCAGGAGCTTTCGAGAATCTGAGTCGCCGTGGGTGTGCTGCCGGTCTGCGTCTGGTTGTTTTGCGCCATAAACTTGATTCTCCTAACCGCGATCAGAAGACCACATTGCCGGTGGTCACGCTGAGCGTCGCCGGGCCGATGGGCCCCAGCGGGTGAGTCGCTTCATTGAGCGACGTGATGTTCATTAACCCGAAAGTTAAAGCCGAAAGATAAACCGTTCCGGGTATTTCCTGGAACCGGCAGCCGGTCGCCCGAACGGTGAATCCCAGCAACAGGGCGTCGCAACCCAGCTCCCGCTCCGAGGTGGCCATCCAGCACTGGTTGTCGTGGAAGCCAAGGTCGTCGAAAGTGGTGATCCAGACCGACGCGATTGCCGCGGACGCCTGGAAGGCCTGGCGCAGCGAACAGCGGTTCTGGCTGAAGTCCACCGGCCCGGGGGCGATGGCGCCGACGATGGTCGCCGAACTTCCCAGCACGGTCTGCAAGGCCTGCGCGGAAGAAGCTCCGGCGTTCAGCGCTTCCAGCAGCGCCAGGAACTCCGCGGAGGTTGCCACCGGGGCCGGATACTCGACCGGCGTGCCGAAGTTGAAAATCAGAATGCTGCGCGCCAGAGTCAGCAGTCCCCCTTGCGCTCCGCCGGTGGAGAAGTGATTGCCGAGGATGGAAAACGCGCCCAGGCCGGCCACCACCAGGGCCAACCCGGCGGGGATATCGACCACGTTTTCCTGGATGCACAGCGCGGGTGCGCCGTGCTCGTACAGGCTCTGCCGGGTGTAAATCGGCGACGCGCCAGTGACATTCCAGGAGGAACCGGCCGCCGCGGCGGCATCCTGCGGGGTCACCATCACCAGCGAGATCCCCGCGCGATAGCCGGAGATCGTCTTGGCATCGGTGGTGCTCCAGTCGCGCGTGTCCTCGATCCGATTGCGGCTGATTTCCACCAGCGCTCCATGCAACACAAAGATGCCGCAAGCCGGGTCGGCTAGCGAGGCGCCGGTATTGAGAATCAGGTTGTCGCGGATGAACGTCTCCGTCACATCCGGCAGACAGACGCCGCCGTAACCGATGGACGTGCTGTCGGCGGCGGTGTACTGCGTCAGCGTACGGCGCAGACAGGCGCTGATTTCGTTGGCTACGATCCACAGGCCATTCACGGTGACCACTTCCTGGGTGTCCTTCAGGTTGAAAAAACCGATGGGTCCGATGCCGCACAGCCCCATGTTGCGAATCCGGTTGTTCTCAATGCGGAGGTTGGTCAGCCGGCCGTCCACCACCACGCTGACATTCTGTCCGCCAAAGATCACCGTGCCGGTGTAATAGAAACTCCCGCCGCTGCAAGGGTTTTGCGTGCCCCCGGAAGGGTTGTAGCCTATGTAGCCGTTGACTCGTGTGCCGGTCGAATCCACCAGGATGATGCCGCCCAAGGTGATCCCGTTGCCGCTGCCGCCATCGATTTCGTTGTAGCGCACATAAACATCGCTGGAGATTCCGGCGATTTGGATTCCGCAGGGCGCCTTGGCCATGGGTGGGGACGTCGCAAAAGCCGACGCACCGGCAGCAGCGGCGGAGCCGAGGTCGGCGCCCACTGTGGCCGGCAGAACGGCCGCGGTAATCGGCCCGACCCAGTTGTTGGTAACGTGAATCTCCTGCCCCGAAACATAGACCGCGGCGGAAGCGGACAGAACGTCCCGCATGGCGACGATGGAATCTTCCAGCCGCACGCCGCGGGCCTCCTCCACCGACACGGCTGGTTCGTTCGAGGAGATCACGATGAGTTCGCGCAGGGTAACATCGGTGACGCCGCGCTGCACCAGACGCGCAGCCGCCAGTCCGGCAGCCAGCGCCTGGGCCGAAGTGCCCGCCAGTTCAATCCCCATGTCGCCATCGGCGGCCTCCACCACCAGGGAGCGCAGTGCGATTTCCCGGGAGTTGAGAACGGTGATTACCGCGCCGGTATTGGCGCCCTGGTTCGGCCCGAGACTAGGAGAAGCGATGCGCGTGTGGTGGCCGCAGCCGTGGATCGTCACATTGGTTCGCGCCGAGACCGAAATCGACTCGAAATAGCGGCCCGCCAGAATGCAGACCTCGCCTCCCTCCGCGGGCAGGCTGTCCATGGCCGCCTGGATGGAAGTAAACGGCGCGAAAGTGGTGAGCCCGTCTCCCACCTGGACGGTGCAGCATCCACGGGCCGACGTAAGCGGCGTGATGGTAGCGCGGCAGTCATCGATGGTCTGCACCTTGCCGGTGGCGTCCCAAGTGATTTCCGCCAGGGGAACGCGATGATAGACGATCCCCTCGGGCGGTTTTTTGTCGATGAGCGTCTGCGGGTTCGAGATGCCACCGGCGCGGACTGCAAAAACCCAGTAATCGCGCGGACGATACAGACCGGGCGCGTCGGCATCGAACTGCAGGAATATTCCGTCTTCAAGCTGGTTGGGACTGGCTTGAATGGGGAAGGCGGAAATCGCGTCGATGCCTTCCCACAGGCGGAAAAACACGTCTCCCTGCGCGGCCGGATACGCGCCATACGCGGCGGCGCCGGTGAAGGTGAGCGTATCGTTGGCTAGCGTGGCGTTACCGCCGCAGACCACCTGCCAGTTGCCGCGCGCCGCGTCCCACTGTTCGATCTCGACATAAAACCCGGGCTGATTGGCGGTGGTGATGGCCACCAGGTTGGCGTTGATGGTCAGAGTGTTCGGACCCGGCTTGAACGTGCCACGGCCCACCAGGCCGCCGTTATCGCTGGACCACTTGAACATTCTGGGCGAGCCGCTGGGAACATCGGCGATCTCGATGCGGTACAGCGCATGTTCAAACCCGCTGTAGCCACCGCCTACCGGAATGGGACAATCGCCCGCAATGACGGTGACGGGCTGCAAGGAGGCGGTGAGTTTGCCGAGACCGGAATCGTTAAACGCGACGCTCTTGCAGGTCTGCCCCGCAGTGAGTCGCGCCAGCCGGAACGCCATGCCGGTGTGCAGCCGCTCGGCGGTGTCGACTCCGCCCAAGGCTGGTTCGATGAGGAGATTCGGCATCTGGTAGCCATTGATCCCCTCCTGCCAGAGCTCCAAAACCACGACATCCTGGGCCCCGGCGGCGGTCGCGGCCGAGCCTTGGGTGGGCACAATCGGCGGCTCCAGCCATGTCGCGGTGCGTTGCACGGTGGCGGCCTCGCCACCGAGTTCGACCAGCATTCCGTCGGCCCAGATGCGTCCGGAGCCGGCGGTGAGGGTGACGGTGCCATCGGGGTTGACGGCGGCACCCGTGATCTGGAAACTCGCGGGCTCGTTCGCCGGCACCGCGGCCACCGGGCCCACCCAGTCACGCGCTGCCACCTGCTGCCAATGGTTGGCGATGCGAGACTGGGCGAGCCCGTCGGCATCGATCAGCAGCTTTCCCTGCTGCGGCAGAATGCCGTTGAAGTTGTCGCGTGGTTGAAACTGCCAACGTGAAAAATCGCCTCTCACAGCCCCTCCGAGTTACGTGACCGGCACGACCACCGGCGTGATTCCCGCTGGCATGAACTCCCGAAAACGAATCTGGAGATTCCGCCATTTGTGCGAGTTGAGTAGAAATCCAAAAGCCCCCATTTCATCGCTGCCCGGACCCTTCTGGAGCACAGCCATGTCCGAATCGAGCGACACTTGCCCATATCCCGGCGTGCCGAATGTGGTCGCGGCAAACTGCAGCTCGACGCCGGTGACGCAGCCGAAATTCTGCGGCAGCCGGTTGGTTTCCGGCGCGAACCAGCAGAATCGCAGGCACCCGGTCTGGTTGTCCTGCGCCTCCAGTGCGTGGCAAAAAATACCGCCGGATCCGGTGGCCGATCGCACCCGCGCGCGGCCGAACACCGTCACGCCCTTGACACAGAGAACCGGGCCCCACCCATTCAACGGGCTGGCCTGCGATCCAATCGCAATGGCAGCGAAGCCATCCTCGCCGGGCCCGGCGCCGCCGTCCACGATCGAATCCTGAATTTGAAGCTGGTAGACGCTCTCCATCTCAATCGGGCCCGCAATCGATCGGTACAGGGTGATTTTCGGGTCGGGCTGAAACGCGTCGTACTCGGCGTCGCTCGAGAAACCGAAGCGTGCGTCGAGACCGAAAGAGGGCGCCATGCCATCGCGTACGCCGTTGAGTCTCACCGTGCCGCCCGGATCGAGCGTGCAGCGGGCGAATTCGAGCGCGGGCAGGGCGGCGCGCGCTACCAGCGGCGTGCCCGCGGGCAGACCGTCGCCGTTGATGCAGACTCCCTCGAAGAGGACTTTGAGGGCTGCCACTTGCGCATCCACTTGCGGCTGGGTCTGGCCCGCGCCGGCGACCACCGAGACCGGGCGGAACGCCAGCGAGTGATTTTGCAGTTTCACCACCGGCCGATTTCCCGAAGTGGCTTGGATCATCAGCGGAAATTGAAGCAGAAGGCTCGGCATCGCGTCGGCCAGGTTAATGCCGGCCACCAGGCTGAGATCGAGCGTGTAGGTCATGCTATCGTCGATTTCGATCAACACCGGGCCGTTCGCCAGATTGAGATTGTCGAGGGCCTTCTGCAACGACTTTGGATCCGTGCGGTAATCCACCGTAATGGTCTGGTAGGTAGGGCCAAGCCAACTGGCAGGCGCGATGAGATCCGCCACCGGGAGCGCGCCCACCGGACCGGGAGCGCCGTAGGTCCAGGTGACCAGCATAGCGGATTCGAGCGCACCGGCCTCGGCGGCCGTCTCGACGCCGATCACCACGCGGCCGATTCGCGGGTCGATGACCACTTCGCGATTGTTCAGCGGAGGATCGAGCGGGGTTTCCCAGCCGCAAAGATTGGCTCCGCGAAAACTCCACGTATCGGAAGGGAAAACTGCCTGCGGCAGGTGAAATTGCAGTGCGAGCGAAGTGTCGGTGATAGGCGCCGGGGGCACGTGCGCGGCATCGTACGTGTTTACCGAGACGTAATTCTCCGGCGCTCCGGCCGGCGTTTCCTGCGTCAGTCGCGCCATGGGAATCGGGCCGGGTACCTGGTCGATGGTCGAAACCAGGGGCGCATCGGGGCTCGGCACGATCTGCGAAACATTGAAAAGCGCGGCCGGTTTACCGGTCGGCTCCAGATCGAATCGCACCGCCTGCGCCGCCAGGGGAAGCGCGCCGCCAGTCGCGGTAGTGCCGCGCCAGACGGGCATCGAAGGACTCACCTGGCAGGCCAGCAGTCTCCACAGGAAGACAGCCACGTCCGGCAGATTCCGGCGCAACACGCCCAGCTCCACCGGCTTGAAATCGGGGTAATAAGCAAACGGATCGAACGGCGTGCCGATCAGGCTGAGCAGCGCGGGATCGCGGATCTCCACCGTGCCGCCGCGCGCGACGCCTTCCATCTGTTGCACTGTCGACTGGATGTCGGGCCGCTGGTGATTCAGATGCTGATGCCACGCCAGCGTGTCGCGCAATTCCAGGCAGAAAGACGCCCACTCGGTCAGATCGTAGGCCAGCAACTCGAGCGCGTGGAGGGTGCCCTTCCGCCGGCGCAGGGCAATGGTGTCGGCGACGTCGGCGCGCAGCGTCCAGGGATCCCCCGAGAGCGGCGAAACGCCCAGCAGATCGCCGATGTAGGGAATCACCCAGGAATCGCAGGTTTCAATGAAGAGATCGCGGTAGAGTTCGCCGATGTTGTCGTACGTCGCGCCCAGCACGTCTTCGACAATCGACAGGTAGGCCTGCAATTGGCCGGGCGGGCTCTGCTCGATGTCGCGCTGCCGATAGATTTCCGGCAGCCTTTGATAGAGCGGTACGCGGGGGGTGGCGCTCATACGCTTGCCCCCGTGGCCGCCGTGCTGGGCGACGGATTGAATTGCCCACCATACAGGGCGAGCACCCGATTGGATGCACAGGGAACCTGGGGCACGCGATCCGTGGAAGTGGGTACCGACAGCGTAGAGGGATCGGCGGCGGAGCCGAGTTGATCGAAGGCGGTCACCTCCACCCAGGCCACGCCATCGACGTTCTGTACCACGCCCTCGATGCGACTGGCGTACTCAGGTTCGCCCAACTGGCGCTGGTCCAGGCTGAAGAGACCGCCGGATGGCGCCGTGCCGCCGGGCGGGATGACGCCGAGCGCGATCGCGATTGCCGCAATCGCGTCGTCCTGCTGGTAGCCTGGGGTGAGCCCGAAGGTCAGATTCAGGTAAACGTAGAGCAGGTTCGCCGGCGTCACCTGGACCTGGAATCGCCGCGGGCCGCGAGTGGTGTTGGCCAGGCTGATGGCAGTCTGCACGCTTTCGGTGGCGGCGTCGCTGGGATTGGCCAGCAGCACCGTGAGCACCAGCAGCGGCACACTGCCGTTCCAATCCCAATTGGCCTGCGCTTTCTCCACGCCCGGCAGTGCCAGCGCTTCGTATTCGAAATCCGATAAACTCACCAGGCGGCCGAGACTCTGCACACGGCCGGGCGCGGTCTGGCGCGCACTGTCGCTCGATTCCGGCGCGGCGCCTCCGGTGACCGTTTCGTAGAGCCGGATGGCCGCCAGATTCTGCGCCTGGCCCGCGGGCACCGGATTGGTTCCGGGCGTTCGGTCGCCGCTCGCCCCGATCCCGGTTCGATTGGCGATCAGTATGTTTCCCACGCCGGAAGCCAGGCGCGCGCCATTGATGCCGTCGCCGAACTGAATCCAGGAATTGCCGCTGTTATCGAGGCGAATGATGTAACTGGTGTCGGCCGGTCCGGAGGCGAAAAGCGAATCCACTTCGTTCCACTCGATGTCGTTCACCAGCACCTGAAGTTGTGGCGTGCGTGGCGGCGTGAGGGCTTCGTCGGTGAGCCAGGTGAGCGGCCCTTTTGGAATCATGAAGGTTTGATTGGTCTGGCGTGCGTCGCCGTTCCCCAAGGTGGCCTGCGGCTGGGCTTTGCCTTGCGTCACCGCTACCACGTTGCCAAAAACCGTCACCGTCGGGGCAGCCAGCGCAAAATCGCTCCAGCCGAACTGCTGCAAGGCCGGATGCAGGCAGACCGTTCGGAAACCGACAGAGAGATCTCCCGGTGTGTACGACGGATCGATGGTCGCGGTGGTCTGTTCCAGCCGCGCTACCGAATCGTCGGCATTGAGGACCACGAATTGGAGCGTTCGCCCGTTGAGTTGTTGATAGCTTCCGCCGTCGCCATAGTATTTCAGACGATCTACACCGCTCGCGGCCGGCGCCAGCGTCCGTTGGCCGGTGACGGTGACGCCGGAGCCGATCACTTCCATGCACTGCGCGGTCCGGCGATCCGCGTTCCCCGAGTATCCGGTATCGGAGAACTCGACCATGGTCACGCTCCCCGACATCGGACCCACCGAGTCGGCGCCGAGATAGGCACGAGAGATGGCCACCTCGAGCAGGAACTCAGTCTCGTAATCTCCTAACTCGATTCCGGTGTAAGTGCCTCCCAGACCGCTCAGGCGCAGGATCTCGGGGTGGAATCGGGTGGTGGTGAGTTCCAGGTCCACCAGCATGGTGGCGCCGGCGGAGAGATCGTCCACCTTGCGCTCTAGCGGAAATGCGCTGAGAATGGTGGGCACGGAAATGCTTGTCGAAACAGGGCTGGGCGAGGCAGTATTACCGCTGACGGAAATCTGGGTTGCGGGCGCATTGTATCCGAAAGCGTGAAAACTGCGGCCGAGCTTGTACGCTTTGAGGGTTCCGGCGGACGGCGGGTTTCCCTGCCACGAACCAGTCAGAGTAATGACGGTTTGATCCAGAACCACCGAAACGCTGCCGACGATCCCGATCTGCCAGTTGGGCGGCCCCTGGTTCGCCATGGTAGCGGTATCCACCAGCGCCAGGCGATCCTTGGCCTTGAGGGTGACTCCCGCGTTGGCGAGGTCGCTGGTAGCCACCGACAGCACGGTGGTTCCGGCGGCAATCGGGGCAGTTGTCCAGGGCGAATACAAAGAAAACCGGCTCAGTTGCGGGAGAGCCGTAAGGTCCGCCGAAGTTTCGAAATCGACCGGCTGCGGCTGGCCCGTGATCTGCGCATTGAAGCCAAAACCGGCTGCCACTGTCACCGGCGTGGCGCCTTTGAACTCCAAGGCGGCCGCCGACACTCCGCCAATTCCCGGTGCCGGACGATATCCCAGCAGGCGGACCAGGGCGGTAACGCTTTCCGGCCACGTGGCGGTGCGCAGCCAGGCTTCGTTGGCGTAGAGTTCCTGGTAGAAGGTGAGGAGATCGCCGAGGATGGACACGCCTTCGAGCAAGGCAATGCCCGGATCGTCCGGCTGGCGGTGAGTCCAGGGCAATAGAAGCTGAGTGCGGTCCAGTGCGCTGAACAGCGCCTGGCGAAAGTCGTTATAGGTTCCGATGCGGAAGGCGATGCGCGAAAGTCCGGGCCGGTTGTTAATGGTGCGCGGAAAAACCTGCGGCGTCGTGCAGTTATTGGAGCAAGCCGGAGTCACTGCCGTCCCCCCTGGAAGCTGAAATCGATCCAGCCGTTTTCGATTTCACTCGGATCGCTGCGCACTTCGATGACCTGGTTCGGCGCCACCGTCATGACTTCGGAAGAGTGAATCCATGGACTCCACCACTGTTGTATCCGGATCGAAATCACGTGTTCGACACCCTCGATTCCCTGCAGCACGCCTTCAATCCGGCTGGCGTAAAGCGGCTGTCCGAAAGTCCAGCTACGCGGATTGAAGAAGGCGGGCGCGCCGTCCGCCGTGTAGCCATCCGAGAAGGCCTGGGTGACTACCGGCGAGACTTGCTCGATCCAAAAGTCCGCGGAAACGCACAGGCATACCAGGATTTTGAGCGGCACGTATTCCGGCGCGCGAATTTCCAGATCTTCGCCGATCAGGTGCAATGCTTCGAGACTCTGCTCGACGGCTGCCCGCAGATCTTCGCTCAGCGTGAAGCTTCCCTGTGACTCGATGCAGACCCGGACGGTGCGCCAACTCCCGGTCCAGGCATAAGAGGCATAGGCCGCCTGGACGCCATCCACTTCCTCGGCGCAGGCGACATAATCGGCCAGCGTGACGGCGCGCTGCTGCAGGTAGAGGTACGCTTCCGGCACGCGCCGGATGATTGTGGCGGGCGTCTCGGGCGCGAGGCTATTGGAAATGTCGAACGGATTCCAGCAAACGGCCGCCGGAGCGGGGGAATCGAAATGCGCCAGGCAGTCGGCGCCCACGTTGGCATCGGGGCCGTAGCCGGAAAGCCAGGTGCAAGTTACCACGGCGTTCTGCGGCAACGCATACCCATTAGTTCCGTTTCCAAATCGCACCAGCGATCGCAGGTTCTCGTCCGTTTCGACCACGTAATCCCGATCGCTCGCCGTACTGTGGATCAGGTCGTGCTCCTCGGTCCAATTCGGACTGCCGACCGATGGCATCACCTGCACTTGCACGGTGCTTTGCGGCTCGTCGTAGCCGCCGGGAATGGATTGCCGCCACAGGGCCGGCAGATTCGGCAGCCGGCAGACACTGGTTCCGCCGGGGTACGTCTCGTAGTAGAACGACGAGCTATCCGGCAGGGTCGCGCCGGAGGCATAATAAACGGCCTTTTGCGGCAGCCCCTGCACCATGTCGACCAGGTTGCCGTGGAACATGGAAACGTTGCGCACAGCGCCGGTGGAGCATTGCACCACGAAGCAGTAATTGGCCGTCAACTGGTCCTGCTCCTGCCAGTTGACGCGAACCATCCAGGCCAGCGTGAGCGGATCCTGGAGGACCGTGGCCTGATTGGTGAGATGCAGGATCTGCCGCTTCTGCGGGTCGCGGTCGGCCGCCCTCCCGGTGGAAGGATTCAGCCACTCCTCGATCAGCAGCCGGTCGAGCGAGCCGTTCTGGATCCAGCCCGCCACGTTGTTGGCGGTGAGCGAATCGGCGAAGCTCAAGTCGGCGCTGGTCGCTCCCGCCGCCAGTGCCGGAACCACGTCGCTCCAGGTGTACATCGAGATGCGGCTGAGGACACCGTGAATGGTTTGCCCCGAGTTCGACACAAACACCGCCGCGTTGGGCAGCGATGGATCCGGCCCGCTCCACGCGCGGCAGGGAACCGGCAGCGCGTAAGTTCCCGTATCCCCGGTATCGATGGCCAGCGTAGTGGTTGCCTGGCTGCCCTCGTGGATGTAGTAATCCATCAGGCTGGCGTGGCGGCGCAGGGAAACCCGCTTGCGCGCGTAAGACAGATACGCCTCATTCATCACGCGATCCTGGTAATCGCCGAGTTCATCGGCGGCCGCGGCGAACAGGTCGATGAGCACCTGGTCGAGATCGGCCTCGGAGACCGCCTGCCAGTTGGGAACCCGCTGCATCATGGCGCCGATCAGGGTGTGCTGAAACGAAGCGTAGTCTTTGGCGAGATAGTCGATCTGCGGCCCGGCGGTGGCAGGCGTATTGGAGGTGCGCGGCGCGCAGTCGGAGCTGAAACAGCCGGGGCGGAAGCGGAAATCGATGTCGGAAAGAATCGGGTCGAAGCCCGTCTGTTGCACCGTAAGCGTGTAGACGGAATAATCGCCGATCGGTTGGACCACCAGCGCGAGCACGCCGTTCGAGGAGTGGCTCACGGCGGTGACCTGTACTTGCCCGCTCACCGGACCGGCCAGAATTCGCTCTCCGCCGGAGATGGGCAGCATCGACGCGATCTGGCCCGGATGGGCCGTAGCGGCGGCGGCCAGCGCGGCCAGATTCGCATCGTTGAAGAAATGCACTTCCAGGTTTGCTTCGGTGGGCGCCGCGGCGGGAGACAGCGTGACCAGCACGAAATCGATCCCGTTCAGACCGCCGGCCGCGAGATCCCGCGCCCGCGCCTGTCGTGCCGTTTGGTTAACGATCGCAGTCATGACGAGGGCGCGCTCCGCTGGAAGATCGCCTGGCGGATCTGGTCTGTTCCGGCCACTTGATAGACGAGGTCGATCTCAATGGTGGTGTCGTTGACCGTGACGGTGAGCTGGTTCAATGTCACCCGGCTGGGGAGCCACTGCTGGACGGCCTGGGTGATCATCGTTCGCGACATGGTGGCGGTGGTATCGTTGATCCCCTCGAACAGCAAACGGCGCGCGCCGGCGCCGAAATCCGGCAGGAACAGGCGCTCGCCCTGATTGGTGAGAATCAGTTGCACCAATTCTTCCAGCACCTGGCGGGCGAGCGTATCCGCACTGGCTGCGCGACCGTCGGCCGCGACGCGGAATGGAAACGACAGATGCCGCCCGGCGCTGCTGCCGTTCATATCGCGTCGACCTCCGGCGTAGCGTCAACGATCACCGCCGGTCCTTGCGGAGCTCCCGCGGCGTTGGAGCACAGACCCACGCTGGTTTCGAGAAGGACACCGGTGTCGTTGACGGTAAGCGTTTCCGCGCCGCTGGTCCATTCGATCAGGACGCAGGGGGAATAGACCACGCCAACCGTAAACGGACATCCCACAATCGGGTGGATGTCCGATTCGAGGAGCGCGGGGCTGCCGTCCACCGTGAAGAGCGAGTTGGTGCTGGTGAGAATGGCCTGCCCTCCGTGCGGGCACATGACCTGGTTATCGATGGTGAGAATCGAGGGCATGGTTATGTCGCCGGGGAAACGTCCACTGTTCCGCTGATCGAGACTCCGTCGTCGTCGAGCGTGATGGTGGTGGAATTGAACGACAGGGTGAGACCATCGCCGCTCAACGAGATGCTGGCGCCGCTGGGATGCTCCAGCCGGAGTTCGCTCGAATCGTCATCCAGCACGATCTTCAAGCCGCCGCTGGTGGCCCAGGTTCTGACATTCGTATCGGCCGGTGAAGGCATATTGCCATCGGCCCACCAACAGCCCGTCCAGATGGGGTTGGAAGGATCGCCGCCTTCGAATTCGACCCACACGCCGTCACCCGCTTCCGGCAACGCCACCAGCCCGTGCTTCGGGCCGGCATACGGCACACAGGGCCAAGCCGGCGGCGAGTCCTGATCGTCGTAAACTTCGGGCAGGGTGACGATCAGTTTCCCCAGATCGCTGCCATCCATCACGGTTTTGACGATGCCCCGGTATTTGCCGAAAAACCGGTACCGATGGTCGGCAGCGAGTTGCGATAGTAAGCGGTCCTCCGCACTCATCATGGCCATCTCCTCCTAGTGCACCGTCTGCGGCGGCGCGGTATTACTACTCCCGGCGCCTGCCGACTGGGCATTGCGTTGCAGCGAAAACGTCTGCCCGTAGCTGTTGCGGGTGAGGGTGTGGGTCACCTGACGGATCAGCCAGAGCCCGCTCAACTGGCCATTGACGCCCAGCACCTGTACGTTCTGGTAAGGCTGCAAAATCGCGGAGTAGGTATCCTGCAAGACTTCTCCTTCGGCGTGCAGGGCGTAAGCCGACTGCTGGGACGCCGCGAGCACCGCATTCTGCAGGTTCACATTGCGCGATTGTCCCGGCTGCAACATGCGGTTGATTGCCGTGCCGCTGGGCGGGTTGGTGCCGAGCCGGTCGATGTCGCTGAGACTGGCGGTGCTCGAATCCACGCTCGCATCGTTGAGCGAGATGGCCGAGCCGCGAAAAACGGCCTGAATCGATGTGTCGCTGGAGAAGCGAATGTTCGACAGGTTCCGTTTATTGCCGGTGAGCACCATGGCCGGCAGACCGGAATCGCCGGGGGGATCTTTCTTGAAGCACCCGATACTGGAATGCGCTTGCGGGCCAGGCAGGATGTAAGCGTGCCAGATCTTGAGTTGCCGGCTCGCCAGCCGCTGCAGCAGTTCCATGGGAGTGCCACGCAAAACAGTGGTGCTGGCCGACAGATTATTACCTGGCGGCACGGGATCGACCTGGTTCGCCGTCGTAATATCCTTGTTGTCGCCGAAAATCTTTTGGGCGATCTGGTCGTCCGTCATTCCTTGGTAGAGTTTGACCGATTCGTCGCGGTGCAGCAGGAATCCGTCGTCGTGCACCTCCACCCGGGCCATGCTCTGACCTGGCTCCATGTGCAGGTCGTGGTGGACGGTAACGATGGGCCCGTCGATTAGCGGCGTGTAAGGCCCGCCTTGCAAGCTCACCTCGATTCGCACGCGGTTCAGCGGCTGGAGCCATTTTTCGGTTTCATCGGTCCAGTTGCCGTGTACGTCGGTACAGAGAGGAATCTCCAAGGTCGCGGTCCAGCGCATATCCATCTCCTGCTGGACGGTAATCGTCTCAAAGCTACTCAGTTGCTGGGTGGTCGAGTTCCGATCGCCGAGATAGATTCTATACTGCGCGCAGGCCATTATTGCTCCGGTACCTCAATCGTGATTTGCGCTTCGTTGGAATCGCCCGGGAGCCACTGCTTCAACAGATTTGGAGCCGACAGCTCGGTGTTCGCATCGGCAATGTGCCAGAACATGGTGCCGTCGCCATACTCCTGGCCGGCGATGATGTCCAGCCGGTCGTCGGCTGTCATGGTGGTCGGGTCGCCGGTCACCTGCGGTAGCATGCGCAGTTTCACCGCGGTCACCGTAGACCCATCGGCCTGAGTGACCTGGCATTGCGCTAAGTTCGCGTATCTGGATGAAGGGAGAAACATAACGTCCTCAAAATGGAATCAGGTCCACCACCGCCGCAATGGTATTAGCCAGGTTGACGGTGGCCAGGGTGTCCTGCATCATTTGCGTGTATTGCAAGGCCCCTTGAGCGATCTGGTCGTCACAGCAGTTGCATGGCGTGATCACGGCGAGCCCGATGGTCACGCTCGCCTCCTCCGGATTGAGCATGGAATCGTACTGCACCTCGTTGATGGTCATGGTCTCGATGATCACCGGGACCACCCGCGTGAGGCCCCACACAAAAAGGATCTTCGGCGATTGCACGCGCGGAATCGGCAGCACCGGATTGGCCGAACTCCCGCCCAGCAACGATCCGATCGCATCCACCACCGCACCGATCGCGCCTCCCTCGGTCTGCACCGGGTAGACCATCGCTTCGAGCGCCGCCAGTTGCGGACCGACCCCCATCGTCAATCCGATCGGATTGCCGCTGTTCCGCTGATCGGCCGCGCTGAATTGCGCGTCCACCGTGAATCGCTCGTACGGGGGCTCGCCCGCCTGGCTGGTTTCGCGCGTGGTGGCGTTCACCGGGCGCGGCGGAATCTCGATGGTGCGGGACATTTTTTCCGGGTTGAACTGGAAAACCACCACGTTGGGAATCGGCCCCAGGAAATCGGAGCCGTACTCGATCAGTGCGCCCTTGAGTGTTTTTTCCATGGATTACTCTCCGGACCACTGGCCGCGGATCTGCTCGGCGATGCCGGCCCCTTTGCCATCGGCTTTCAGGCGCACCGACAACCGGCCGATGTCTTTCTTCCCGGGCGCCATCCGGAGCCCTTCGCGAGCCGCCGCGCCGGCGATCTCACGGGCAATCGAACCGGCACGCTCCTGAGCTTCGCGCCGCGCGACGCCGCGCAGCCTCACCGACACTTTCCCGATGCGGATTCCGCCCGAATTCATCGGTTCTCCCGTTCCAACATCTCGCCCCACCTTCCGCACTGCTCTCGCGTCAGCGTGCGGTCCAATTTTTGATACTCGCGCTTGACCGACAGCATCACCGTGTCCATGGACAGCGTGCGCTCGCTCGACCGGCCGGCGCTCTGTAGACACGCATGAAGAATTATTGACCGGATATGGCCCCCGGCGAGCGAGTACTGGCGGGCCAGAAAGTCGAAGTCCAGGCCGGATGCGTCCACTTCCGCGGGAATTCCGGACTGCCAGATTCGTTTCCGCTCGGGCGCGCCGGGAAGAGGGAACTCCAGCACGAATCGCAGCCGCCTGAGGAAGGCCTCGTCCAGATCCTTGCGCCGGTTGGTGGCCAGAATGGCCACGCCGCGAAATCGTTCCATGCGTTGGAGCAGGTAGCTGATTTCCATGTTGGCAAAACGATCGTTGGCATTCCGCGCCTGCATGCGCTGGCCGAAGAGAGATTCGGCTTCGTCGAAAAACAGCAGGGAGTCGGACTCCTCCATCGAATCGAACAGGCGCCGCAGATTCTTTTCGGTTTCGCCGATGTACTTGTTGACCACCTGAGAAAGATCGACGCGGAACATCGGCAGACCGAGCCTGGCGGCAAGCACTTCCGCCGCCATGGTCTTGCCGGTTCCCGGAGGACCCGCGAAAAGCGCCGAAATCCCGCCGTCATCCCAGACGCGGCCGGTTCCCCAGCGGGCGTGCACTCTCGACAGGGTTTGCATGGCCGTCAACAGTTCGTCGAACTGGCGCTGCTGGGCCGGCGGCAGAATCAGTTCCTCGCTTTTGAATCGCGGCTTTACTCGCACGGCCAGCGTGCCGGGGGACGCTTCGGCCCGCTGGCGGCAAGCGGCGAGGAGTCTCTCGCCGGTTACCGGCCGCTGCTCGTGGGAGAGAGTCCGCGCGATTTCCCGGATCGCCGCGCCATCGAATCGAAAACGGAACGCGCAGTCTTCGAGTACGGCATCGGGCGGCGCCGCGCCGTCTGGAAAAGAACGCCGCCAGCAATCCAGGCGCGCTTCCAGATCGAGGGTGGGAAGATCGATCGGGGGCAGTGTCCGCCAGCCGGGGATTTCCAATTTCTCCCGATCCCAGAACGCGAGCACGTAAATCGGGATGCCGGCAAACGGCGCGGTCATCGTTTCCGGCGCTTCTCCGGGCGCGGGCAGCGGCAGATAGAGATCCGCTCCGTCGAGCCAGCACAATGCTGCAGCGGTTTGAACTTCCGCGCCCGGCCGCGACGGATTCCACGCATAGACCAGCCGGCTGGTGATTGCCGAGAAACTTTCGAGCAAGCCTTCGATACCGGCGCCAGTGGCGAGCGGCAAGCTGGATGCGGCGCGCAGCGGAATGGCATGCGGGGCGGTGATCGGTTCGCACGCGCGCAACGCCACCAGGCGCGCCGCTACCGGCAGTTTCGCCGAATTCGGGCCGCCGCGGATTACGGTGAACGCAGCCGGCGGCCGATCCGCTGTCCCCAGCAGCCGCCGGGCCACCAGTGCCGGCATGCTGAGTTCGGTGCGCCAACCGATGGCATCTTGCGCATCGGCGCGAATCATTCGCAGGCGGAAGAGCGGATGAGCGAGACTGGTCAGGCTGGAAAGTGCGCCCGGCTCATCCCAAAGCCGCTGTGCCAGTCCCAGGGTGGGCAGCGAACGGCGGGCATCGCCTTGCGCCGCGCCAATCACCTCCGCAGCCGCAGCGTCCCAGCTATGCATCAGCACCAGCGCGGCGGCGAAGATCTCCGCCGGCGGGAGCCCGAGTTCACCGGCCAGCCACGGGAACGTTCCCCGCGCGCAAGGCGCCGGAACCGGCGGCGGCGATTGGGAGATGATCCCGGTGAGGTGGCGCGCGGTCTCATCGCGTTCGAAGAACTCCAGCCGTTGCTCGTACAATCGCGAACGGTCGAGGGCATCGGTGAGCGGATCGGGCGTCTGCGACTGGCGCCATGCCCAGCACAGCTCGCGACGCAATCGCAAGACGGCCTGGCGGATCCAGTGCGCCGTCCAGGCGTCGGGCACATCCAGTCCAGGCGTAAACCACACCGCCTCGCCGGCCCGTCCCGCCGCGCTGCCGTTATTGCCGGTGAGTGAGAGTAGCCCAGTCATTCGTTACACCATATTCAGCAGGAAGGCCTGCTTCGCCTGCGCTCCGTTCACGCGATACACCGCCGTGTAAGTTCCGGGTGGAACGGCTTGCGCGGCCACCATCAGAACTTGTTGGGCGCTCTGGTCGGCCGGCGCCGCGAAGCTCGGATCCGGCCGGTCGACGACCACCGCAACGCCGGCGCCGTTCAACAGCCCCACTTCGATATAGTCGGTGGCGCGCCCCAGAAACTGCCCCGTCAGCTTGATGGCGCCGTATACGTTGGGATTGGCGCCCGACACCGGTTGCAGGCCGCTCGCGGCAACGCCGGTGACGACCGGAATCAGCGTCGACGAGAGAGCGTTACTCGAAAGCGTCTTGCCGTTAGCGATGGTTTGTGCCACCACCACCGGCTGGCTGCCGGCCGAGATCTGCGTGGGATCCAGTGCGGCGCCACCCACCACGCATTTGAGCGTGCCCGGCTGCTGCATGGTCACCGGTAAGTTCACACTCCCAAACCGCACCACCAGCCGGTCCACGCCGAGTCCGGTCCCGGTTATGGTCAACCCATCGCCCGGTTGGACTTGCGGCGGCGTGGCGGAGTCGATGGCCGGTCCGAGGCTCGGCAGCAGGATATTCCGGACACCCGCCAGACCAATAGCGGTATCGGTGAGGTAATTGACCCCCACCAGTTGCATGGAAGATGGCGGATCGGAATTGGCCACCAGCACGGGACGGATCTGAACCGGCACGGACATGCGGAAGCGGTCGTCGGGACCCTGCATGAGGCGCGAAAGCAAATCCGGCGAGCCGTCGTCGAAGGTCACTTTCAGGGACTCCGGGTTGTCGATGAGCGACTTGTCGTTGACCTGCTCCAAGACGCCGCTTTCGTTCATTCCCAGCAGCACCTGCATGGCAAGCCCCAGGACATCGTGGGCCACGTCCGTATCGCTGTCGCCATTGTCGTCAAACGCGGTGAGCAGGTATCGCAGCACCAGCCACAAGGGCGACGGCCTGCCCGGGGTGAGCGGCACGTTGCGCAAGCTGGCGTCGAGTTGCACTTCGTACAGAAACAGGTTGAGCCTGGCTCCTTGCGGAACCCCGCCACTGGCCGCGGGCTCGGGCCGGGAGATGCTCACCGTGGGGCCGGGCGGCGTATTGGTGAGCGCATTGGTGAGGGTGTCTTTCAGAAGACGGCTGACGCTGCCGATTGCGGTCCCGGTATCGCTCAGTGCCATGGCGCATGTCCCTCGCTCACCGGTCCATATACTGGCGGGCCAGGCTTCCAGTCCTGGCGGGCGGAGCGGGCCTGGTTGGAGCGGCGGCTCGCGGCTCCGCGCGGCGGGTCGCCCGGAGCGGCGGCTGGACGTCGCCTTCGATGGTCACTTCGACCTTGCCGATGGTCACTTCAATTACTGGCTGAGGCGAGGCCTGGGCAGGTCCACGCGTGGCGGAGGCGACGGGCCGATCCGGCGCCGGGCGGAGCCAGGAGCGAACCGTCTCGGGGATGGCTAATTCCGTGTTCTTCGGCTCTTTCGCGCGCGACCGGCCGTCCGCGGCAAGAAGCGATGTCGAATCCACCACCGTCTCCAGGGTCTCGTGGTCCACTTCCCGCCACGGTTGCGTCGGGACCGCCGGAATGTGTTCTGCCTTCGCGGACTCGGGCGGCGACGGCGCGCGCTTCGCCATGCGCGTCTGGGTTTGCGGAACATCCGGCCGCGATGGGTGCGGCGACTCGGCGGGCGATGGCGCACCGGCTCCTACGGGCTTGCTTATGGGCCGCGCGGTCTGCACGGAACGGTGCGCGAAAGGCGGCAAAGGCATTGGCTGCGGCGCCGGAGTCATGGGAGCCGCGATGGTTTCCGGAACGCGCGGCAGGTCTGGCCGGGCCGGCGGCGTGCGCGGGCCAGCGTCCAAAGGGGGCGTCCTGGATAGTTCGCCGATGGCAGGTGCGGGAGGCACCAGGCGTTCCTCATGGACCTCCTCATAGGCGGCCGGTGCTGCCGGCGCAAGCCTGAGACCGGATGGCGGTCTCAGTTTGGCGTTTGTCTCGCGCGCCAGTTGGCGCAGGTAGCGGCTCATAGTTCACCGCCGTCGATGCGCGCCAGATAGGCCTGTCTGCGCCAGAAGGGCACCTCGGCGATTTCTTCTTCGGTCCAGTGATAATGGCTGGCCAGCCGGTGGACCTGCTCGATGAGGTCGAACTGGGCCAGCCACAAACGTTCGAGCGCGCCAGCCAGCAAATCCGGAGCCTGCGCCGTGGGCCGGCCGCACTCGGGACAACCCACCTCGAGATGGAAGCCCACCAGCGGGTCGTACTCTTCCATCGCCCGATCGATGGAATCGCCGATCTCGTCCAGGGCGATGCCCGCGGCCCGCAGATCGTCCAGAGCCGGGTCCACAAACAAGCTGGCCGCCAGCGGCGCCGTTTCCTCAGCCCCGCTATCCAGCCACTGGCGCTGATCCGCCCCGGTGGGACGGCGCAACCAGGCGGTGCGCGCACCGATTCTCACCGGGACCAGCTTTTCGCGATGCGCTTCCGCCGACAGCGCGGCGATTTCCGCGGGCCGTAATTCCAATTCACTTTCCGCGCCGCAACCGGTGTGGCAGCAGCGAACGCGCCACACCAAGGGAAGCGCCGAATCGCCGGTGGCTAATGCCATCACGGCTTCGATGCGCATGCCGAGCGGCAAGTCCCAAATGGCGCGCTCGGGCGGCGGGCCGCCATCGCGGGTTTGCGCGCAGCGTGCCAGCAGACTGGTGACCAGCCGGGGCCTTGCGACGCCGGCGAATTCCACCGACAGGTCCCGCATGTCGCTGCCGAAGGCCCGTAGAGCGACCGGCCGGTCTTCGGCGGCAATCGGCAGCCATTCGGGCAGCGCCGGAAATGGGACCGTCTGGGACATGCTCTCTTTCTGGCCGCGATCCTAGGAACTCTGCGGGACCGCCTGGCTTTCGTCCTGTTCGGTGGATTGCGGGTCGCGCTCCCAACCTTCCATTTCGATTTTGATGGTCTCGATCGCAATCGCGTTCGCGCTGGAGTCCAGTTGAGGCGAAGCCTGGTAGTCGCTCACCCAACAGCCATGCAGAAAGAAGCGCCGGGCCACCAGTCCTTTTTCGTCCAGAACTTCCAGCGCCAGCTCCTTGCGGAAGTTCACCAGGTCCATCGAGGAGTCCCCCGCGTAGGGATGCACCTTGTTGGCCCAGGCCTCGAAATCCAGATCCCAGGTGATGCCGCGTTCCAGCACCAGGCCATCATAGGTGGTGCGGCCCGGCGTCTTGTGGTCCACGCTGTTTTCTCCGCCGCTGCGGTGTGTAATCACGTTGGTGGTGCGTTTGAGCGGACCGGCTTTCATGACCCCGAGCACCGTATGGCCGTCCCACTTGAGCTGAAACTTGTAATTCTTATATGGATCGATGCGCGTAGCGTTCTTCTGAAATCCAGTAGTCATGACTTATCTCCGGTTGCGCGACTAGCTAAGGTTCGAGATCTGCTGGATGCTGATGACCACGAACTCCGCCGGTTTGAGCGGCGCAAATCCAACAATAATGTTGACGATGCCCAGATTCTGGTCGCTGGGCGTGGTGGTTTCGGCATCGCATTTCACAAAAAAAGCGGTCTGGGGAGTGGTGCCGGCAAAGGCGCCCTGGCGGAACAGGTTCATCATGAAGGCAGTCACGTTCATGCGGATCTGCGCCCACAGAGGATCGGCGTTATTCTGAAATACTACCCACTGCGTGCCGTCGTAGAGCGACTCTTCCAGGAACAACGCGAACCGGCGCACGTTCATGTATTTGTAGTCGTCGTCCGGTGTGTCGTCGAAGCCCGCGACCGTGCGCGCTCCCCAGTTCACGTATCCCACCGAGAAACTGCGCAGACAATCCACCGCCAGCGGATTCAGAATGCCGTTCTGCTTGTCGGTGAGAGTCACTTCCAGACCCGTCACGCCGGTGAGCAGCGCATTGGTTCCGGCCGGCGCGCTCCAGACGCCGCGCGCCGAATCGGTGGCGGCGCAGACTCCGGCCATGATTCCGGAAACTCCCATGTAACGGAGCGTGCCGTTGTCATTCACTTGCACGCGCGGATAGAACACCGCGCAGGAATCGGTGGGCGCGCCGATCGCCGCCCGGAAATTCTGGACATCGGATGCCTGCGCGTGGAGCAGATTGTTCTTGGTCCAGCCCATCGGAGCGTCCAGCAGCAGGAACGCGCGCCGGCTGGCGCAGTATACCGCGGCGGCGCTGCGCACGGCCTGCCAGTCGGTCTCGTTGTTCAATCCATCGCCGGGCAGGACCATCAAGTTGAAGAGCGGCACCGAATCCAGCGCCCAAAAGCCGGTCCGTTGGAGTTCGACTCCCTGGTAGGCGGCCGGCGTGATGGCTCCTCCGTCGTTGCCGCTGGCAAGCTGTGTTTGCGCCTGCAGGCTTTTGAAACCGTTCCCCAGAGGAACCGCGTTGCTTCCGGCGGCGGCGGCGAGAGCGAAGGTCGAATCGGTATCCAGCGGGGAGTTCGGGCGGACCTCGTTGACGATCAGGCGATAGCCCGCCAACGACGCTTCCCAACCCGGCGCGCCGCTGTTTATAAGGTTGGCGATGGTCTGCAGATTCTCCTGGATTCCACCGAAATCGGTCGCGCTGGCGCCCTTATAGAACGGCGTGCCCGACACTCCCAATGCGATCGGGATGACGTTTCCTCCGACCGTGATCTGGCTCACCTGGTCGACGTTGGCGGCGGCCAACTCGGTCATCACGGTGGCGGTGTCGCCGGTGAATGTGATGCCGTTGGGCGCGGGCCGCAGATCGCTGAATCTGGGGACTTCGATGCCACCCTGATCCACGCCGGCCATCAGAATCGACGCCAGATCGTTCGAAGCCGCGCGCGTCACCGCAACGCTGCTTTTTAGCGTACCGGTCGAGGTCAGCCGCAGAAAATACACGGGAGTCGCCCCCGGGGATGCATCCTCCGATAGGGCGACGCTGGTGTTGGATGAGGCGCCGAGGGCGTTGTTGATCTGGTTCTGCACATAGGTCTGCAGATTGGCGAAACTCGTGTTGACCCCCACCGCAGTCAGGCTCACCTGCGTCACCGGCCCGCCATCGACGCTAATATTGATGTTTCCCGTGCCGCCCCAGGCCGCGTTATAGAGCGCCGCCAGAGCCGGTCCGATGGCGTCCGTATTCGCCAGGCCCGCAAAAGGATATCGCGCCTGGCTATACCCCTGGTTGATCGCGGTAACCGGCGCAGGCTGGCCGGCGGGAATCGACAGCAGTTGGGACGACTGCGCGATGAACGTGGGTGCGTAGCGCGGCGAACTCTTATCCATGGACAGACTGGTGAGCGATTCGGTCTGCGCCACGGCGCCCTGGTTCATATAAATGACCTTCAGGTTGAACGTGGCGTCCGGCGTCGGCGTGTCGTAATCGATCGCCACCAGCAGGTTATTGCTCCACGCGCCCTGCGAGGCGGCATTCAACGTCAGCACGGGATTTCCCGCGACGTCGTTGAGCGTCACCGTGGACGGCGCGGCTCCCGGTCCGGCGATTCGCACCACATAGCAGTCCGAACCGCCGTTCGCGAAGAACTGCTGCACCATTTGCCCCAGGTAGCCGCCGGCGATCGGCGCGCCAAAGTTTCGCGTGTAATCCGACGGGGTCTGGCACTCGATGGGCGTATTCAGCGGCCCTTGAGAGGCCTGTCCGAAGAAGGCGCCGATGGAAGTGGCAACTCCGGTGATCGTCTGGACACCGCTGGGGACTTCGACGATATAAACGCCTGGATATGTCAAGGTAGGCGGCATGTAACATCCTCCGGATCGATATTCTTGCGAATATACTACGCGAGGTGGCCGGAATTATTGGTCCAGAATTGGACAACCGGGAGAATTATTTCAAGAAGCGACGGCATTCAAACCAGGCTTGAGTCCGCGCGTCTCCAGATACTCCTCGAGACGCCGCTCTCTGACCAGAATCCGCGAATCGGGCGTCATGTCGATGAGACCGCGGTCGCGGAATCTGTGCATGAACTCGCTGACGCGCGGGCGCGTGGTTCCCACCATTTGGGACAGTTCCTGGTGCGAGATTTTTGGCGTCAGGCCGTGTAACTCACAGGCACCCAGCTTTCGGGACAGCCGCAAGAGAGTTACGGCAAGCCGATATTCGCAATCGACGGTTGCCAGGTTGGTGATCAGTTGCTGCTGTTCGGCTAAACGCATCGTAAGATACCGGACAAACTCCCGAACCAGCCCGGTTTCCGCCACCAGGGCGAGGAACCGCGCGCCGGTAACTTGTTTCAGCACGGTATCGCTCATGGCGATGGCGGTCTCGCTCCGTAGAACTCCCGAGAGACCGCACTCGCCGAAGAAATCGCCGTCCGTGTAGATCGCCAGCAGGCACTCTTTGCCTTCCGGCGACTGCGTGATTACTTTGACTTGCCCTGCGGTGATGAAGTAAATCTGGTCATCCCGGCTCCCTGCGGTGTATACGTTGCACCGTTTGGCAACCTTGCGATTCATCGCTGCGGAGTCGGCTGCCAGCACAGACCGCAGGCATTCCTCGAATGCGACAAGCTTGAGCATCCACCCCTCCGATAGTTATCCTGGCCAACCGGCGAACGCACCCCCATACGGCGCCAGTTCCAGCTTTCAGCCAGTTGAGCCCAGTATTGGGCCCGCTGGTAATAGTAATATTAGTTCAAATGAAGGCCGCAGGATGCCAATTCGCAAAAGATAGTACTACGAGCGTGCTTTTTGATACAGTGCACGCTCACCTGGCGCGCACCACTGGGTGGGAATGCGGCGCTTCGGCGGAGATCGCAGCGGAGTGACTGCGCAAGTTGCCGAGAGCGCTCGATCACTCACCGGCGCGGACGGAACGCTAATGCCTGCAGAAGAGACCGAAAATCCGCCGGTAATTCGCAGTCAATCGAGACGCTCTCTCCCGAGCGTGGATGAATGAACTCGAGATGCGCTGCGTGAAGAGCGACCCGTGCAATTCGTCGCTCCAGCGATTCCTCCAAGTGGTATTTTCTGTCACCGATGACCGGGTGGCCGATCGCCGAAAACTGCACCCGGATCTGATTCTGCAATCCCGTCACCAGGGCAACTCGGACGAGCGTAGCGCCCAGAAGAGGGCGCTCGACGGAGTATCGAAGCTCGGCGCGAGCCGCTTTGGGGTCGCTCTCGGTGCGCAGCCTTTGCAACATTCCTTCACGCCGAAAGTAGTGTACGAGCTTCCCTTCTTTGGCGCCGAGACGCCCGCGAACCACCGCGAGGTACTCTCGCACTGGAGTATGGGCCAGAAACTGCCGGACCAGCGCATCTCGATCCGATTCAGTTTTCGCAAAGAGCAGAACGCCGGACGTAAAACGATCGATGCGATGTACGACGAAGGCCCGTTGTCTCTTCCGCTTCAGTTCCGCGGAAAGAAGTGACCAAGCGGACGGAGCATCGGAGCCTCGAACCGGCACAGCCGGAAGTCCGGCGGGCTTATCGAGGACCACTATCCAATCGTCTTCGTAAAGCAGGGCAAGTTCCGGTGAAAAACGCGGCTGTCGCAGGACGGAGCCCCTTCGGTCCGGACGAGCCTTGGCGGGGGATTGCTCAGAGCAGCCTGTTTTGTGGAATGCCATGTCCGTTGCCCCCGGTCTCCTCCATCGATGAGCTTATCATTGGTTCGCTTCAGGCGATTGCGGCGGCCAATCAGCCGCCCTGGTATCTGTTGCGTCTCCTGGCCTCCAGGAGCATTGCGCTAGCCCCAAAGTGCTATGGTTCTTCTCCGCAGGCTGGCGTAACCTTGAGATATGAGAGCTGATGGACTACGGCGCATGGCCAAGCATACTGTAGCTACGGTATTCTCAGCCGGTTCTGGGAGGCATATGCTCCAGATGGGTGGTCGGCAAGACCGAGGAGCGGCGCCACTGATGAGTGAAATCCAGGGTGACCGCAGGTAACCCATGCGCGCCGTGCGAAAACTCGACCTGGACCATCGTCTGGAGGCCTATTTCGCCACCCTCCGCTCATCGTCTCTGAGGGAGGCGCTGCAACGCAGCATGGGGAACTGGCAGATCTATGCGGCGGTTACCGGCTCGGCCATGGCGATGGTGACAGGCGCCTCGGCAGCAATTATCGGCAGCGGCGTCCGGGACATCAGGGCAGAGCGCGCCGCAAGCGTCCGGACCGCCAAATCGCATCTCGCGAGCTCTGAGAACGTGCCATTGCTTAGGTCCGTCCGGTTAGCCATGGCCAGGCAGGATGCCAGAGTGAACTTCCTCAATGGCGGGGTCTTGAAAGCCGCTCGCGCGAGCCAGGCGGAGGCGCCGTTCATTTCGCCCGGTGGCGTGGTTCCTCTTTGCGGCACGGTAGGTATCATCCAGCCCGGCGAATGGGTATCGATTTTCGGGAACAACCTCGCCAGCGGGACCGCCATCTGGAACGGCGACTTTCCCACTTCGCTGGGCGGCACTAGGGTGGAGATCGACGGTAAGGCTGCGTATCTCCAATTTGTCAGTCCCGGGCAGATCAACTTGCAGGCGCCGGATGACACGGCGACAGGCCCGGTACGCGTACTCGTGACCACTGCCGCCGGCACCGCAACATCGACCGTGACTCTGAGCCAGTTTTCGCCGTCGTTCGACCTGTTCGAAACAGGACACGTGGCTGGAATCATTCTCAGGCCGGGCGGTGCCGGAGCTTACGGCGGAGGAGCCTACGATATCCTCGGCCCGACCGGCAATTCTCTTGGCTATCCCACGGTGGCCGCGCAGGCAGGCGACGTCGTTGAACTCTTCGCCGTCGGGTTCGGGCCGACCACTCCCGCCGTCCCGGCCGGACAGGCGTTTACCGGTGCGGCGCCAACCAACGACAGGGTCAGCCTTTACATCAATAACGTCGGCGTCAAAACGCTATTCGTTGGATTGTCCAGCGCCGGCCTTTATCAGATCAACCTGGTCGTTCCGTCCGGGCTTGGCCAGGGAGACGTTCCCATTCAGGCTAGCGTCGGCGGCATGCAGACCCAGGCGGGCGCGTTGTTTTCCCTGGCGTACCCGGTCGCTGTCGGTGGCACTACCTG
>Ga0187862_10000571_pt1 | contig 42086 bp, 36 predicted proteins | sample June2016WEW_10_1_FD_133003 | JGI IMG/M metagenome (GOLD analysis project Ga0187862, IMG submission 133003) | Peatland microbial communities from SPRUCE experiment site at the Marcell Experimental Forest, Minnesota, USA - June2016WEW_10_150 | ecosystem: Environmental > Terrestrial > Soil >... | reverse complement strand
TGCGGTTGGCGCTGAGCGCCCAGTTCAGTGTTCCGTTGCTGGTAAATCCTGCATCGTATTTGGTGTTCACCAGGTTGTAGTAGTTAATCCCTTGATAGTCGGTTGAATTGACATCGTTAGTGTCGAAAACCCCGTTCATCCAGAAAGCATTTCCGGCCGGGGTGCACAGGTACCAGCGGCTGCCGATCTTTTGCACATAGAAATGTTGCTGGGGCCCGTCGGGGCAGCGTTTATTGACCAAGCCCCCGTACTTGTCGGTCGGCTGCTCGAAGACAGATAGATTGAAAGTCTTGGAAGCAGACGCGCCTCTCGAATCCTTCACGGTGATCTTGGCAGTGAACTGGCCACCCTGGGTGGGCGTTCCGCTAATCCGGCCGGAGGTCGAGTGGAGAGAGAGCTTGGGAGGAAGTGCCCCTGAGCTGACGCCCCACACGTATGGCGGCGTACCGCCCATTGCTATTAGAACTGCCAGGTAGGGCTTCTCAACGTAGGCGAGATGTAACCCATGCGTGGCGATGGATAAGGTTGAGCTCTGAGGGGCAGTCAAGACGAGCTGGCCTGCCACCCCGCAGTCGATTGCAAACACAAAGAGTGCCGCTGCGAGCACCTCGAATAGCGGCCCTCGGTGGCACAGTATCTTTGCCCTCATGGGGCACCCCCTAGAGAATAACGTGATGTTGAGCCATGGGCGCATAACATGAGATTTCATCGAACGCCAAAGGGGTCTCATCCTGCGGCCCCCCAACAGTCGGCTTGGACGGTTTGGATTAGCAGCCTCTTGACCAAGAGTACCTTTGCCTTCGCCCTATCCTCCAAAAGGGATGATAAGATAATTGTGAGCCGTAAGCAAGTAGCTCCCCAAGAATCGCGATTGAGTGGCGTAGCCTTCTTTCTCATACTCGTGAGACGTTAACTGGCGCGACCCGTGGTTAATTAAAGGGAACTCGCCACTCAGTTCGGCTCATGATTCAGGGGCTCACGCGTCCCCCGATGAGTCGTTTTCCGCCACGAGCGAACACCGCCGCGCGCTAGCGATCACCGGATGTACCTCGCCAAGAATTGCATCTTTTACCGACCTGGCGTCGATCCATTGCCTCTCTTCATCTCGACAAATGGCACACCCCACAAACGAGCAGAAGACGTTGGGTGTGCCATTTGTCGAGATGGCAGATATTGAGATCATGGCACGCTTCGGCGTGCCTTATGTGAATATCTGGAGGGAGCCATGATCGTCGTCAGGGTGGCGCGGCGACCGGCGGGATAACGCGCCTTGGGTTTATCGCTTTGGCGAGCGGTGCCGTCTCGAGAAGGAGAGTCATCTTCGCCAAGCGCTCATGCCCTCCGTAAAAGAATCGCCCAGAATGAGGAGCCGGGGCCGCTTATCGGCAAGCGGAATCTGCCTGATCCTCTCGTCCCGAAAGCCGAGACTGTTCGTAAAGACCTCGTACCAATCCCTACCCCAGCGCTCAATTTCGGCGCGGTTGGGCCGAAAGGCGTGGTGGCGCACCGGGTCAGGCACCCGACAGTTGCCCGCCTTGCCGTGTGACACGGCAGGGGGTGGAGTCAGCTTCCGCCCGGCGGCTTTCAGAGCAGGGGCGCTTTAAAGCCAGTCGGCGGCGATGAACACCGCCCCGCTGAAGGCGAGGGACACCGCAACCAGGATGAGCTTCATCAGGCGCGGCCAAGTCTCGAAGAGGTTGTCTGGAGCCATGACGGGGGTCTCCTGAACGGAATCGTTTACCGGCTTTGCGTCGACAAGAGGTAATCATCGATGGCCGCGGCGGCGATCTGGTGCCCCTCCGGTGTCCAGTGTTCATCGTCAGGATAATAGGGGAGCACCCCTATTTTCACAGCATCTACGAGGTCAGGAGTCAGGTCGAGATATCCGATTTCGGAAGAAACCGATGCTAGAGCGCCCCGCAGACGCTCTGGCATGTCGTTGAGGACCCAGTTCCGCCACTCCGATTTCTGAGGAAACTGGCAGAACGCATGGAATACCCTGAACTTTTCCGGTACGAACACGAATACAAGGCGAGCCCCCTGAGCTGCGCAGAGTTGCTGTGCAGTCGCAAGAGTGAGCGCGGTCTCATCGAGGGCGCTGAGATCGTCTTTGGTAAACGGCCCGGAACGATATATGAGGTACATTGTGCGACTCTTGCCGTTCAACATCGGGATGAGTCCGGAGTGCTCTACGCCCGAACGTTTGGCAGGGCCGGAAAGAATCCATTTGACCTCTCTAACGGCGCTTCTCGTGAAGGAACGCTTGACAAAGGCCTGCCTGAAGCTGGGCTGGTGACGGATAGCATAGCGATACCAAATCACATCCCCGAGGTCGTTGCCTTCGAAAAACATCCAAACCACAGTGCGCGGTTGCAAGGGCAATCCGGAGCGAGTCCACCACCAACACGAGGGGAACCAAAAGGTGACCCAGGTAGGCTCCCAGGAGCAGCCGGCCGGGGTCCGTGACGGGTTGGCTTTCGGGCTGACTATTACTCACGGAAGTTTCGCGACGCACGAGTCTAAACCGCAAGGCCCCATCGTTCAAGCATTCGAAATTGCGGCGGAAGACCATGCCCTGCCCCCTCCTGAACCAGGAGGGGGGACGAGATCAGGGTCTATTCACTCGAACAGGTTATATCGCAAGGTGCACCAGAGGCCCGAGATCCCGTCTTTCCAGGTAATCTTTTTCCCTTCAACGTAAGTGCGGCCCTGGTAGGAGATAGGAACTTCGTAGACCCGGCAGTTGATCTTGGCGATCTTGGCGGTGACCTCGGGTTCAAACCCGAAGCGGTCCTCCCGCAGACTAATGCCCTGTAGCAACTCGCGCTTGAAGGCCTTGTAGCACGTCCATACATCCGTGAGGTTCAGATTGGTGAATATGTTGGAGATGGTGGTCAAGAGTCGGTTGCCGACGGAATGCCAGAAGAACAAGACCCGGTGCGGTCCTCCCAGGAATCGCGACCCGTAAACCACGTCCGCCAAGCCACGCTCGATGGGGTCAATCAGGCCAAAGTACTCCTGCGGGTCGTACTCGAGGTCCGCATCCTGCACGATCACGATTTCTCCCCGCGCCTCCTGAAAGCCACGGCGAAGCGCCGCGCCCTTTCCCTGGTTTCGTCCTTGGAAGAAGACGCGAACATTGTCGGCGCGCAACTCTCGACTCTGGGGAAGCCTTGGCAGGTTCGGAGCGGCGCGGGCAGCCAACGCGGCGATGATTTCTTTCGTGCCGTCCGTCGATCCATCATCGACGATGATGATCTCTTTATCGAGATCCACGGCCTGAATGCGACGGAGAATCTCCTCGATGGTCGCCCGTTCGTTAAAGACGGGTACGACAACGGAAACCCGAGGACCTTTTCCCTGACTCATGCCGGCGCGCCCTCCTTTTGTCCTATGGCCAGAAGGTTCTGCCCCAGAGGTGGTTCCCACAGCCGCTCCAGGCGGGAGAGCCAGGGAATTACCAGGCGATCGTAAAGCTTTGCGCTGCCCGGCCGAATTGTTTTCCGCCTCAGCACTCTTCCCGGCAAGAACCACAATGCCACGCCGGGCAGGTTGACGGGGTCAAGGCGTCCTCATCCCGGGCCCGACTCAGATGGCAAGAGCAAAAGCTCCTACTGCGGCGCCTCTGGGCGTCGCCTTCCCATTCTGGCTAACGTACGCCCCGCTGTCAAAAACTGCTGTCGGCCGTTCGCTAAAGACCGGGACGACAAGTGCAGCCCCGGGGCCGTTGCGGAAGTCACTCATGCACTGTCGTTCCATTTTGAGTATTGGGGGATCCCGCCAAGGGCGCCGATGAGCTTCCAACTGCTCGGGGCCGGTTCAATTCGAGGGTTTCTTTCAGCAGCGGAGTTGCCTCACGATCATCCATGTCGAGCGGTCGGTGATGCAACTCGGTGGCCCGCTGTAGTTCGCGTGCCGCCGTTTTGGCGTCGCCGGTCAGATAGCACAGGATGGTCGCGTCTCCTCCGTAACCGTATTCTTGCCCTTCAGCCTTAGGAGGGCTCGCCCGCTGCGGTTGTCCTCAGGGTCAAGGTTTCAGACTTGAATCCAGCGACCTCCCATAGAAACGCGAGCAGGTAGAGACCGGCGGCCATCAAATAGAGAAATTGAAATCCGAAGTACATGGAGTTGTACTCCAATAATCCTCCACACATCGCGCCGAAGAGATTCATGCCCATTATTCCTGATATTTCGCCTCGGGACCTCAGAAGAGTAGAGAATACAATTCCTGAGAAAAACATGGGCGACGTAAGAACGATTGCGGTTCCTGCACGCCCAGCCCATGTTGAGGGTAGTCCACCTGCGTGTGCGATCCACCAACCGGCTGCCAACGTTGTTAACAAAAACAGGTAAGGGAGGAGCGGTCGCTCGATGTTGAGCCACTGCACCACGCAGTTTGCGAGGAACGCCATAACCATTATGCCAGCAATCACGACACCGATCACCTGCCAGGAGTTTCCGAATGTAAGGCCCAGTTCAGTGATGCCCTTTGTCTCGACGAGCATGAATCCTGCTCCCAGGAGGAAAAAGGGGAAATGCCCCAGGGAGGGTCTCTCGCCGAGAAAGTTCGTGATCAGAACTAGAGACAGTATGAAGATAAGAGCCACCATGACCAGATAGGAAATCGGATAGACGCGTTCCGGCATGTACAAGAATGGCCAGTCGTCGGTAGAGACATCTGCGCGCAGGGCGGGATTGGCGTACAGGGTGGTCTTATCCCGGAAACCCAAGTTAGCGAGGGGCTCCGGCGATATCAACGCCCCTTTGTCCTCCGACTCGAGGAAGACCACGCCTTTGTCATATTTGGCCTCTATGCACTGGGGCGGGCGTCCGTCAAAGGCTTGTTCCAGCATCAGGTAGAGCTTGCGGCCCAGTTGATCGTTGAGCACGGCGAAAGCAACAGAAACGACGCCGTGCGGTCTCAACCGGGCGCGCGCTTCCCGCAGCCCCTGCACCGTGTACACGAAGGAATCGAGCCGCACACTGGACGCCTGACTCAGCAGAGTGTGTGAATCCAACAGCCCATAGACGATTAGATCGTAGTGCTGATTGGTAGTCCGCAGGTAAGACCGCGCGTCATTCGTAATCGTACGCACGCGAGGATCAGAGTACGGGTGCTCGGGATGCCCGACTCTGCCCAGCATAAGAATGGCAGGATCGATTTCGATTGCATCCACGTGTCTTGCTCCGGCGCGCAGCGCCGCGGCTACGTCGTTTCCCGTGCCCGCGCCAACCACCGCCACGTTCTCCGGCTGAGGCGACGCTCGATAGGGCAGATCGTAGTAATTACGTGTCTGTTGAGCCTGGGTGTCGCCCTGATTAAGCCGCGTGAAATCATGTACTCGCTGGTAGTAGTGACCGGCAGCCCGAACCACCATCAAGCCATTATCTTCCCTGTGTCCCACCTCAAGCAGTTGATAGGGAGAATGTATACTTTGCCACGCGGGTTGCACCGGCCACTCCAGAACCACCAAGGCGAGGGCAACCGAAGCCGCCCCCCATAGAAGTTGTCGCCGTGCATGGAACAACAACACGACGGAGAAGCCAATTAGAAACCAGACTGTCGGCGGGAGCCAGAACCCGCTGACTAGAAACGTCAACAAGACGCCGGTCAAGCTTCCCAGCAGGTTCAAGCCGTATGCGGTTAGCTTCTCACGACGCTCCATTAGCGATCCACACACTTGGCCGATCGGCACGAAAGCTAGTGCGGTAAGAATGAAAAGAACTGAGAGCACGAAGTACGTCTGAAGCCCGTAATAAAAGTGAGGCACAGCCGCGAGCCCCATGTTCAACTGTTCGGGAAATGGGAGAACAGTCAGGCTTCTGAATTGCTCCCCGGTCATACCGTAACGCATACCAGTCATAAGTGCAAATTGCCAACAGAACAGTGGGACGGTGACGAACAGGGGAATGCGGCTTCGACGTCCCATCGCGTAACCGAGGCCCAAGCCGGCGAAACATGCGAGCAGGGAGAGGTTTTTGTAAAAAGCGAGAAACGGAAACACCTCGGCTTGCCAACGAATAATTGAAAGTTCCAGGAACAGGCTCAGCGCCGCGGAGGCGAAAATGCTCACATTGACATATCGCTCGGACAAGGTTTGGAGGAATGCAGCTTGTTCGACTCCCGCTCTGTCCAGGTGCTGTTCCAGCCTAGTCAGAAGAAACCGCAGTCCAACTGAGGCGACTAGCACACCCAATGCGGCAAGCGCGTAGGCTGGAAAGGAGTGCCACGGGAACACTCTTTCACTCCTATACTGGCTAGCCAGTAAAGTAACGAGCGGTGCCAAGCCGCTACCGGCGAAAACGAGCGTCAAGAGCGTCGCGTACGACCGAGCCATATAACCCCTTCCCTGAACGCATTGATCCGGAATCTCGACTTGGCATTCCGGCACCCGGGATCATACCCCGATTTGTCTTGCAGAGATTGGGCCCCGAATGTGAGCCAACTCCGGATCCAACCGGCGTAGATAGGCCACCAGGTAAAATTGTCCCCCAGCAGCTCCCGGAAATCGATGACGTGGACGAGAGCCGCGAACTCAACGAAAAAAGAACGGACAGCACGGAAGCGAGGATGAGCAGAGACCGGCGGACATATTCAGGCCTGAGGACACTGGTGGGTCGCGTGAGCCTTGGCAGAGGTTCGGTTTCGGTCCTTTCAGGAAGCACGTGTCAGAACATTCCTTCCCACATGACCCGCTGACTAACAGAGTATAACATGCGGCCTGCCTCGTGACCTCTCACTCACCAGGAATGTGTGCGCAACATGAAAGTTAGGTCACGACTCCATTCTGGCTTGCTCGCCGCCACTCGCCTCCACGATCGCAAGTGCGCTCAGCCCACGGAATTTCCGCGGCCTCCGCGGTTGTACCAGCAACCGGCCTTACTTTATCCACATCGCCTCCTTTGCCCTGCTCTCGCGCCAAGTCGGCCTTCACCGCGATGCCTCGGATCCTCAGCGCCGGCGGGGGTGCTAGTCCTAACCCATGACGCTGATCCCAGAGCGTCCAATCGCTGCCTGTCCGGCATTCAGTTCGGTGGCGAACTCGCGCCTGGTTCTAGGAGGTCCAAAACAAAACTGTGACCATCGTCATAAATGCGTCGTCTTGTCTTTGAGAGTTGCTCTAAGTCGTCCTCAAAGTCGAAGGTGCGCTCGATCTGGTTCAGCGTAAAAGGGGAATAGATGTCGTGCCCCACAACCGCGCGACGGTCTGCCTCGCCGGTGTAGGAATAAGCCACATAACGAATGGACTGGGAGGTCAAGTAGCGGGCCAGCGCTTCGCCCCCCTCTGAGAGGGGCATGCCGGGCGGCGGGCTCGCCACCGCATAGTCAACCAGAAAGACGGTATTGCGCTTGAAGTCGAGCAGGAAAGGCTTCTCAAGCCGGGTGAGGATCACTTCTCCCCGTGGAATCGACCGCTGAAGATGCTGATACGCTGCTATCTCGGGGCTTGGCACCAAGGGCGCGCGCTGGATCCCCCGCCTGACTCCCTGAAGGCACTCGGCGTAGAGGATTCTGGACGGAAACCAAGTCGATCCCACCAGGAAGAGGGCGACGCCGATCGCAACCAACGGCCCCGAAGTTTGCCACTTGTTCTGCCCCGCCGCTGGCGAGCAACTCGCGGCTTCGCTTATCAGGACGAGGATGGCGGCGAAAACGAAAGGAAAGGAGTAGCGGGAATTGCTGGGCTCTCCGGTGGCCAGGATGATGACCACGTGCCCGGCGGCGGCTCCGAACAACAGGGACAAGACCGCTTCGCGGCCGCTGATTTCCCACCTCCTGGAGATCAGGTAGAAGACGCCCAGTGCCGCGAGGGCAACCGACGACGGGTCAGTGAGGTGCTTGGAAAGCAATCGTACGCCCCTGGAAATGGTGAGCCAGTGAAACGGCTGATGGTATCCCGTTCCCAGCAGCGGATACAACAGGGTGCCCGACGAGTGATACATCGAAGTCATCCATGGCAAGGCGAAGGCGACCACCAGGACGGCGGTGCTCGCAAGCTCGGCGAGCGCAGTCCGCTTGAAACTCTGCCCAATGACGTAGCAGACAAGACTACACCCCAGTAGCACGCCACAGGCCGGGATGAATGTGGACTTGAGCGAGCAAATGGCCGCTGCGGTCAGAGCAATAATGAGAGTCCTTGATAGGAAGGGGCTGGCCGGCAAGGTCTTCCAGTCCAGCGTCCGATAAAGACTCACGAACAAGGCCATCCCGGTGTAGAGGCTGGCAATATTAACAGTCGGAGGGTCCATCCACACGAACACAAGCAAGAGCGCCAGAGACCACGCCGGCGGGGTGCCTCTCTCTTTGAAGTATCCCCAGAGAAGGCCGATAATCAGCAGCAGCCCCAATCCGGGGTCTAGGATATGCAAGTTTTGCACCGGGAGGATACTGAGGACGAAGGTGTCGAGAAACGATTGGCCCCCCAGCGATGATTCCACTCGCCTGGCGCAAAAGGGATCGCGCCCAATCGAACCCAACTCGAGCATTTTCTCCGGGAACACGAAGTAGGCCTGAAAATCATCAGCCTGATTAAAGCGGACCGGTCCAGCGGGGCTGGAAGGATAGTCAAACCGGGCGACCGAGATCGTGCCCGCGTACTGAATCAGAGCCAGCAGGATAACAATCAGCACTCCACCGACAAACAGTGGTTTGCGGCTGCCGTCCTGCACGGCCAGGGGGGAGAAGCGCCAAGGTCGTCGAACCAGTGAGTCGATTGCCCACGCCGTCGTGCCTAATCCCAGGTAGACCAGAACCGTAGTTCTCGAAATGCAAGATAGGACATTCAGGACTCCGCCGACGACTACACTCAACGCCAGGCCCCAGGCCGCTCGCTGCCCCCAGTCAGTCTGTTCTCCAGGAACAAGAAGGCGATTGAGGACACCGCCCCATCCGATTAGAGACAAGAGAATGAGGATGCCCCAAACGAATGCCAAGAAATATGAAGCCATGCCGCTCAGCCCCTCCACGACTGTCGAGGCGCTTACCGTAACCGCTCAAAGCGCAGTCACAAGGCCCTGGATGCGACACGTTGGCCTTTGCCGTCTTCGGTCAGGCTCTTTCGAGAGATGAATATACCTGACCCTGTGGCGGTTGTCCAGATACCGGCGCTACCGCGTTAGCGACCAGATGCCTTCACCGATTCACGTGTCGACAAGAGGTAATTGTTGATCGCCTTGGCGGCGATTTGGTGCCCCTCCCGTGACCAGCGGTCATCGGCAGGACAATAGGGGACCGAACCCCTCCTCGCCGCCTCCACGAGATAAGGAGTGAGGTCCAGGTATCCGATGTCGGCCGAAATCGATCGCACCGCTCTCTCCATACGCGCGGGCATGTCGTTGGGGATCCAGTTGCGGCATTCCGATTTCTGAGGAAACCGGCAGAACGCATGGAATACCCTGAACTTTTCCGGTGCGAACACGAAAACAAGGCGAGCCCCTTGAGTGGCGCAGAGTTGCTGTGCAGTCGCAAGAGTGAGCGCGGTCTGGTCCAGGGCACCGAGGTGCTGGCGGCTGAGCGGCGGCGAAGAATAAAGGAAGTAAACTGTTCGCGTCTCACCGTTGGGCGCCTCGACCACAGCGGACCACTTTGAGCCGGAGGGCTTCAAGAGGAGCCTGAACTCCACCCTGAGCCGCACGAGGGCGTTCTTGGTAAACGAGCGTTCCCAAAAGGCTGATCAGGGATTCGGCGGTTTACCTCGCTCGTCCGTCACATAGTTATAGAGAATCACATCCTTCAGATCGTTGCCTTCAAAGAACATCCAAAACACTGTACGAGGTCGCAACGGCAATCCATAACGCTTTGACACCGCCATTTCCTCCAGCGGACCATAACCGTACTGTCCCAGGTTGGCGACCACATTACCCTGGAGGTTCGCGAGGAGCGAGGTCGTCAACTGCGCGGTAGGAGTGGTGACGCTTTCCACGAAAGAATCCCCAGCCACGATGATGTCGGCGTTTTTCCAAATGTCTTCTTGAGCGGTCAACCCGAGTCGGGATAGATAAGGGCCTAGCGCAACGGCGACCCGTGCCAACGGGGGATGTAGCGGCTCGAACGTGTAGGTTTCACGCTCAAGCCATTCCATACCCGTTACTACATGGGCTGGTTCATCGCTCGTCTGACTGAAGACGTGATACGTGGATATGATTCGGGCCGCGCCAATCCCGGCAAGCAAGAAGAGGGCAACTCCCACAAAACGACCGTGCCAATGACCCCGTGTCGGCATGGCGAGCTGTTCTCGCCTGTAGTGCATAAAGAAGGGTTTCCCTGTACGTCTGCGCTTCTTGTCGTTACGGCGGAGGAATGTAGTAAACGAAAATCGAGCTGCCGATCTTTTCCAGCGGCTTGTAGGCCATTAGCCACGCAAACGGACCCTTCCCCGGCTTGATAGTGTCGAAGTTTCCAGGAACAGAGTAGAAGGGCGCTACGCCTGGAGGTGAAGGTATGGCGATAAATGGGCTGGGAATCACTCGATTGCGCGCGCTGATCGCGACCCACCCACTGACTTTCTGATACGGGACAAGCTCATGAAAGGTCGGAAGTTGGGCACGAGTCAAATCAGCCGTTCCAAAGTAGGAGAGGGCAACATCCTGCACACCCCGCGCGCGCAACCACTCCGATAATCGAGCCAAGTCCTGTCCCCAGTCTAGATCGGAGTCCACCTCGATCCGCTCAGGCCGGTCGGAAGCAAAGCAATTGAAATAGGCAAGGTAGTCTGGGTGCGCGAGAACAGAGGATGTAGCCAGCCACGCGCAAGCAGCCGCGGCAACGGATCGGGAGATCATCGGCCGCCGAATCGCACCCCAAAGCTCCGATGCGGAGTACCCCACCACGATCGACAGCAGAGGGTAGATCGCGAGAATGTGGCGCAACCCGATGTTGATGTGGCTGGACATGGACAGTCCGAGAACGACAAGAGCAAACAAGATCGGAGGGATTGTCCGCCAATCACCTTTCTGCCTGAAAGAGCGCGCGAGAAATACGGCCCCGATGCCGGCAAGCAGGAGAAATGGCAAGGGAGTCTTCACGAGGAAAATGACCGGGAAAAAATACCACCAGCCGTGTCGTCGCCATTCGCCGAGGAAAAACGAAACTTGCCCAGCCTTATTTTGACCAGCCAACGCGGCAACACCTGCAGCCACTTTCCCAGCCGGGTACGGAGTCTCCAGAATTGCACACAAGGCGTCATGTACCATGGGGTGCCTTCCGAACAGCCGATCCACAGCGGCATGAGGCCGGGACGCCTGAAGCGGCGCTAGGGTGAACAAGTACGCAGCCCAAAGGACGAAGTACGCGACTGCCAGGGACAGGACTAGGTGGCATGCTATCTTCCAGAATGGGCGGTGGCGAAGAGAATCCGTGCCGACGGCCAGACAGAGCAAGGTCAGGGCGGCCACACAGCCGGGCAGGAACAGGAGCGCTGAGAACTTGGACGCCAGCGCGAGTCCGGTGGCAACTCCCAGCGCTGCAGCCGCCCAGCAAGTAGGGTTCTCCATCCACAAAGTAAAGCAGTACAGAGCGAGGCACAACGTGGCAGCGCCAGCCATATCGTTCGTGGCGAGACTGCCGTGGGCTAAAACCGGGGGAAGCAGGCTGAAGAGGAGAAGCGAAAGCAAAGCGGCCCGCTTACCCGAAAGGTGGTTACTCCAAGACCAAACTACGACGCAAGCCAAGACAAAAAAAGGCAACGTCCCAAGACGCGCGAGCGTTAGATTATGCCAGTAGTTGTTATTACCATTTAGAATCCTGTTGCCAGGTTCGGTGCCATAGTCACGCAATGGCCCTGACAGCCGTGCGCCCTCGAGGTACAACCCTAGCGCCAGGGCGATCCGGCCGAGGGGAGGGTGTTTCACATCCATGAAGTAGAGTCGGTCCTGCAGCAACTGCATCCCACAAACTATGTCAGAAGGTTCGTCGGCGGTTTGACCGAATTCGTGGTACGTGGATAGGATGCGTGCCACGCCAATTCCGAGGATCAGCAGGATGGCGAAACGATATAGCGTCTTCGTATTGGAGAAGAAAGACATTCAGTTCCTGGGCCGCCCCCTCGGGCCGAGACCGAGCATGAAAAACCCGGAATAGCGCGGGACCCCATGCCAGCGAATGAGGAGCCCGCCCAAACGCCTGCTCCATGAATGCGTTCGATACCAGAACAGCCGCAACCACCAGAACGCTACCGGCCAACGACAGCCCCGGAGACCGCCCTGAGAGTGAGTTCGTCATTTCGCCGCCGGGCCGGAGTCCAACCGCGCGCTCCACAAGTGCCACCGGAGGCGGACGATGCCCTTAATGTCCTCCCAACTGGTTTTCATGATCTTGACGCGACTGTCGTCGTCATCCACCCACACCACCGGGATGTCCTTGATGCCATAACCCTGTTTTTCAGCCAGCACGAGCAACTCGGTGTCGAAAAACCAGGACTGGTCCTCAATCTGGGGGACCAGCGCATCCACCGCCCGGCGGCTCACGGCCTTGAAGCCACACTGAGCGTCACTGAAATGGGTGGCCAGAACCACCTTGACGAGGAGGTTGTAGATTTGCGAAATAATCTCGCGCTTGAGCGATCGCCTCGTCCGGGATTCCCGCCTCAGCCTGGAACCGGTGGCGACGTCGTAACCCTCGTGAGCGATGGCCCCCAGCAACTCGGGAATATGATCCAGCCCAGTCGAAAGGTCCACATCCATGTAGCAAACCACGTCGGCTTGGCTTTGCAGCCAGGCTTGGCGCAAGGCACGCCCTCGCCCCGGCTGGGGCAAGTGGATGAACCGCACCTCACGGTGCGCCGCCGCCAGTTGTTTCGCGACCTGATCGGTGCCGTCGGTGGAACCATTGTCCACAATCACCACGTGCCACCGGTATCGCAAACGGTCGTGCAAGAACGCCAGCAGCGTTTGGACACTCCTTTTGAGGACATGCGCTTCATTCAGAACCGGGATCACGACATCGACAGAGACTTCGGCATCGTCCTGGCGCTGGTTCTTCGGAACCGCGCCAGCGAGGGAGCCTTCCCCGGCGGCCCCGGCAGCTCCGGCGGCTTGACCGCCGCCGGCCCCTCGATACCAGATCACCGCCAGAAGCGCAGCGACGATGGCAAAAATCGGCAAGGGGGAAACTCCCATCGCGGCGTAGTCGCCGTATTGGCCGTTCATGCGCGAGAGCACTGTGAGCAGGGCCGCCCGTCCCGCCACGCCGCCCAGAAAACGGTGGACGTTCTCCGACCAGCGAGGGCTGCCGTCGGGATTCCACACAGCGAGAAACCCCATGAAGGTGAAATGCCCCAGAATCAGGTTACGGTTCAGAAAGGCGGTGCGGAAAAACACCGGCGTGCCGAACGCATAAAGCAAAGCCAACCAGAAGCCGGTGCGGTCGGAACCGAAGAGCCGGCGCAGCAGATAGAACATGGCCACCGTGCCCAGCGCGGAGATGGGAGCCATGCAAAACACCTGCATCACGATCGCTGCCAGGCCGAATTTGATGTCGTATCCGCGGCGCCAGGCTTCCCGGTAGAACTCCCGCGCCATAGGCCAGGGCGAATTGTATTGAGGCGGCGCTTCCTGCCCCTTCGCCGCGCGTGCGCGATTCACCGCTCGCACGATGCTGTCCAGCAGCGGGCGGCTCAAGAAGTAGGGCACCGCTCCCAGCATCGACGCTCCGGGATTCGCTCCAATGTGCCATCCGTACCCCTTCTTTTCGAAAAGGTCCGAATGCATGTTGGCGTAGTCGTCCACCCGGAAGGAAAAGTGGTCGCCGATGGCCAGCGCCAGATAGATTTCCCGCACCCTGTTGGTGGCGAGGTGCACCGCAAAGACGATCCAGCAAGTCAGAAAAATCCCCACGGCTACGGCCCTAGCCGAACAGATCCAGGGCCGGGGAGGCAATGGGGTGCCGGCGGCAGTCAGCTTGTCCCTGCGGTTGTCCATGCGTCTAGCCAGTCTACCGCGCGCTACGCCTGGAAGACTAGTACCTACGACGTTAATATATCACATTAGACACAAACTTGTCCGGGAGGATTCGCGCCCCTTTGGAGCGCGGCGGCTTGCTGCCGGCTTTCCACGCCAGAAGGCTGACTTTGGTTCCTGTTGCTGGGCCCCTGCTGCATTCCTCCCACCAAAAGAGCCCGTGGCGGGGTCAATTGCAAATCGGCAGTTCTCGACTACTTGCCCCTTTCCCGTCGTGCTAAAATGTCTTTGCAAATGGCAGGCTCGATCTTCTTAACCGGAGCCAGCGGATTTCTCGGCGGGCGCTTGCTGGCGCGCCTGGCGGCGGGCGGGAGCGAAAGGGTGGTGTGTTTGTGCCGGAAGGCGGCAGCCCCAACTGGCGGCGGCCTGCCTGCCAACGTCGAGTGTGTCCCAGGTGATTTGGTCGACCGCGAAGCCTACGCTGCGGCGCTGGCTAGCTGTGACACGGTGGTCCACCTGGCGGCGGCAACGGGGAAGCAATCGCCTGCCGAGTACTGGCGTGTAAACCGTGACGGCACGGAGGCGCTGGTGCTCGCGGCGCGGCGGGCCGGCGTGCGAAGGTTTCTGCACGTCAGCACCATCGCCGTGAAGTTCGCCGATCAATCGCGCTACTACTATGCGCAGTCGAAGGAGCAAGCCGAGGCGATCGTGGCGCAAAGCGGCATGCGTTTCGCCATCGTCAGGCCGACCCTGATCCTCGGCAGTGGCTCGCCGGTCCTGGAGGGGCTTTCCCGTCTGGCGGCTCTTCCGGTGGTGCCCGTGTTTGGAAATGGGATCACGCCGGTACAACCGATTTTCGTGGAGGACCTGGCCACCTGCGTGGCGGCGATGCTGGACGAGGACTTATTCGACGGCCAGACGGTCGAAATCGGCGGTCCGGAAGTGCTGACCATCGAGGACCTGCTGCGCAGGGTGCGCAAGGCGCAGGGCGGAGGCGAAGCACGCGTGGTGCGCCTCCCCGCACGCCCCATCGCCGCTTTTCTGGCTTGGATCGAACCGCTCCTGCGGTCCGTGCTGCCCTTTACGGCCGGCCAACTGGCCTCTTTTACCAACGCCGGCACCGTCGAGTCTAACCCCTGGGTGGCGCATTGGCAGACCAGAATGAAAGGAGTGGACGAAGCTCTCCAGCTTTCTAGCCTATGAACAGGGCCGAGCTTGAACGCGAGTGTAGGACCTATGCTCGATACCTAATCGGGCAGACCCCGAGTGAGTACGTGGTGGGAAAGTACGTGGACTTTCACGGCCAATCGAAAGCCGCGGCAGGGCTGGCAGGGCCGGCAGGGCTTGACCGCTTCGATCAGTTTCTGGTGGGGGTCTCGGCGCGAGGACCGCTCTGGGCGCGGCTGGCGGATGCGTACGCCAGCCAGTTGCGCAAGGACTCGGCGGTGCGCAAGAAGCTGATCGTGACGCTGGCCTTGCTCGAATGTACTCCGCCCAGCTCGGAAGTACTCGATCGCGTCGATGCCGGCGGCCCGCTGGGGGCTGTCGTTCGCTTGGCCCTGGGGGGGATGCTGTACGCACTCACCCTGGTTGTTTCCGTTGCCATCTTCACACCAGTGCGCTTGGCCATGGCGGTCCGTCTGGGATCCCGCCCGGCGACGCGGCGGGAGCGCTGATGGATCCCATCCTCGTGGTCGGCTCCGGCGCCAGCGGGGTTCACTTCGCGCTCACGGCCCTGCGCAAAGGGCGGCAGGTGACCATGCTGGACGTGGGGCATCACGGGCCGGACGCCGTGCTTCCCGGCGAAACGCTGAACGGCCTGAAACGGCGTCTGCCTGATCCTGCCGGCTATTTCCTGGGACCGGGATTCGAGTCGCTGGTGCTACCTGGCCATGAAGGCGAGTACTATGCGTTTCCCCCTTCCAAGGAGCATGTTTTCCGGCCCCGACAGGAATTCCAAGTTCAGGCGGAAGGCTTTTCGCCGCTGTTTTCCTTTGCCGAGGGCGGTTTGGGGGAAGTGTGGACCGGGGGTTGCTACCCCTTCAATGACGGGGAACTAAGGGCGTTCCCTTTTGGCTACCGGGAGCTCGCGCCGTTTTACGCCAAGGTGGCAGAGCGCATTGGGATCACCGGCGCAAGCGACGACTTGAGCGCCGTCTTGCCGCTCCACGACGGGCTCAGCGAGCCACTCAAACTGGACCGCCACTCGGCGCTTTTGCTCGAGACCTACCAGGGCCGCCGCGACTACCTGAAGCGAGAGTTCGGATGCCTCATGGGCCGCGCCCGTCTGACGGTCCTTAGCCGCGATCTTGGCGGCCGCAAACAATGCACCTACCTGGGACGATGCCTCTGGGGATGCCCCACCCAGGCCTTCTACACGCCGTCGTTGACCCTGGCCGAGTGCAGGACGTTTGCGAAATTCCAATACTGTGCGGGGCTCTACGTGGATCACTTCCGGATGGACGCCCAGGGGAGGGTGGAGAAGGTCGTCGCTTATTCAGCGGACGGGCAAGCCCATCAGTTCGCGGCTGGGTCCTTGGTGCTTGCTGCCGGAACCCTCAGCTCGGCCCGGATTTTCCTGGAATCAATCTACCAAGCGAGCGGCAAGGTGCCGGAGCTGCGCGGGGTGATGGATAACCGTCAGATCCTGATGCCGTTTGTGAACCTGTGGATGCTGGGCCGGCCCTGGAATCCTGAGAGCTATCAATACCACCAAGTGGCGATGGCGGTGCAACCGCCCGGTACCGACGAGTGTTTTCACGGCCTGGTCACCACCTTGAAAACGGCCCTGATCCACCCTCTCGTGCAGACGCTTCCGTTCGACTTAGGAACGGGGGTTTCGGCTTTTCGAAATGTTCACGGCGCGCTCGGCATGGTGAATATCAACTTTCCGGACCACCGCCGGGACCAGAATTACGTCACGCTGGATGTGAGTTCTACGCCGCACCGGCTCGCCGTTCACTACCATCCTGACCGCGCCGAGCCGGAGCATCTGAAGCGGACGGTGGCAACATTTCGGAGGGTTCTGTGGAAGCTGGGCTGCTTTGCTCCCGCACGCACGGTCCATGTACGGCCCATGGGCGCGAGCGTCCACTATGCGGGAACGCTGCCGATGAGCGATAAGGCCACGCCCCTCACCTGCTCCGCGCACTGCCGCAGCCACGATATCGAAAACCTCTACTTTGCCGACGGCTCCACGTTCCCTGACCTTCCGGCCAAGAACATCACGTTTTCGCTGATGGCCAACGCGACCCGGATCGCGGAAGAGGCATTCTGAAGCGAAGAGCAAATAGTTGTTTCTCCCTTCGTAAACAGGGCACGGCTTGTTTCTGAGGTATCGTGACCATTGAGCTGCTCCCGGGATTTCGGACCTTACCAGCGACATAGGATGCCCCGTTCGGACTGGCGCTTCACGTTGTCTCCCGCGCTCAGAGCTTGAACGAGGGACTGATCGTGGCGTGCGGGCCGGGCGATGGGGTTTGCAGTCTTCGCCGCACAGCCGGGCGGCAGAGCCGCTGGCCGCTGTCAAGAGTTAGGTGTTACATAACACTCGCTTATTTATGCACGGACCCGGAAAGGTAATGGTTGATCGCCTCGGCGGCGATTTGGTGCCCCTCTGGCGACCAATGATCGTCGTCGACATAATAAGGAAGCACCCCCGCCTTCACCGCGTTCACCAGGTCGGGAGTCAGGTCCAAGTAACCGATGTCGGAAGAAATCGATCGCGTCGCTCGTTGCAAACGCTCGGGCAGGTCGTTGAGCGCCCAGTTTCGGCACTCAGATTCGTGGGGAAACTGGCAGAGCGAATGGAAAAGCCTGAACTTCGTCGGTATAAATACCAGAATGAGCCGAGCACCCTGAGCGGCGCAGAGGTCGTGCGCGGCCGCCAGGGTGGCCGTGGTCTGGTCGAGGGCGCTGAGGTTTTCCTTGGTAAGGAGCGGGGAAGAGTATAAGAAATATATGGTAAGTTCCTTGCCGTTCGAGGTCCGGATGACTCCGGAGCGCTTCACGCCTGAAGGTTTGAAAGCGCGCCGGAACTGCAGCCTGAGTTGCAGCAGGGCGTTCACCGTAAATGAACGATCCAAAAAACCTGAAGGTTTGAAAGCGCGCCGGAACTGCAGCCTGAGTTGCAACAGGGCGTTCATCATAAATGAACGATCCCCAAAAGAAGACCCCGAGCGCGGCGGCTTAGGCGGCGCGGCAGTCACCTTGCGGTAGTGGATTACATCTAGCAAGTCGTTGCCCTCGAAAAACATCCATACCACGGTGTGCGGGTGCAGAGGCAGGCCATAACGCCTTAACGCGGCCACTTCCTCCAGGGGACCGTAACCGTATTGTCCCAGGTTGGCGACCACTTTGCCCTGGAGGTTCGCGAGGAGCGAGGTCGTCAACTGCGCGGTAGGGGTGGTGATGCTTTCCACGAAAGAATCCCCGATCAGGATGATGTCGGCGTTTTTCAGATCGAGGTCATTGCGAAAGCCGTTGTGATCGTAGTTTACGTCCCACCGGTAGGCCGTCATGTCAGACGACGGAATCCGGAAGTTCGCTGCGAAATTCCCTCCTCGCGCCGCGCCGCTGAAATGCGAATGCGGCGGGTGAAGATGCAACAACTCGGGATCGTTGATATTGGTAGCGGCAAAGGAATCGGCGGGCCCAGGCCCGACGACGCGCCGGTAGTCCACGACCCTGATCAAAGCCAGGAATTCAAGAAGCAACAGGATGAATATGAGAGATGCCGCACTGAGTAAGAACCGGCGGGTATAGTCAGAAAGCGCAGCGCTGCCGGGTCCCCCCGATCCTCGCGCGACTCCGGTCTCAAGCGGCATTATCCAAAACTCCTTCCTTGACGCCTTTAACTAAGGGGGCAAAGCACTGCAATTGGCCGGGAACGATCTTGCCTGCCGAAGAGGTCACTTTCGCCGTCCTCGAGTTGCCCGCCAGCTCACGTAGCCCATCAAGAAATGCGTAAGCTGGTGTCGTGTAACACCCAATTCTCGACAGCGGCTCTGCCGCACAACAAAGTGGCAGAGCCGCTGGCCGCTGTCAAGAGTTAGGTGTCATATACCACTCGCTTATTCATGCACGGCCCCGGAAAGGTAATGGTTGATTGCCTCGGCCGCAATTTGGTGCCCTTCTGGCGACCAATGTTCGTCGTCAGCATAGTAGGGGAGCACCTCCTTTTTCACGGAATCCACGAGGTTAGGAGTCAGGTCCAGATATCCGATTTCTGAAGAAACCGATGCTAGAGCGCCCCGCAGACGCTCTGGCATGTCGTTGAGGACCCAGTTCCGGCACTCCGATTTCTGAGGAAACTGGCAGAACGTATGGAATACCCTGAACTTTTCCGGTACGAACACGAAAACAAGGCGAGCCCCCTGCGCTGCGCAGAGTTGCTGTGCAGTCGCAAGAGTGAGCGCGGTCTCATCGAGGGCGCTGAGATCGTCTTTGGTAAACGGCCCGGAACGATATATGAAGTATATTGTGCGACTCTTGCCGTTCAACATCGGGATGAGTCCGGAGTGCTCTACACCCGGGGGTTTGGCAGGCGGAGAAAGGATCCATTTGACGAGAGTCACTCTTTATGGCCGAGTGAACCAACCTGAGTATGATCTCGTGACATGGAAGTGCACGAGGGGGGAGGACGGTTTTACGTGTCACGCGCTGTCGGGACACAAGCCAGACCGGAAACCGTAGCGCCGCCATGCTTCCGGCAAAGATGGAGCGCGCCCCCTCTTCCTGCCCGCTCCCCTTCGGCGCGTCCTGAGCCAATCTGACGCGCAGGGGGGCATTCTGCCCAATGCCCAAGCGGTAGCAGGGGGTGAAAACTCCTGTGAGTCGCTCGGCATTGTATCTCAATCGTGGTTGGAGTACTGTCGTGCGATCAGCAGTCGCGGCGCTCTGCGTTGGAGGATCGCCGCCATCATCCACAAACGACTGAAGGGCTGATCCGGGCAAGGGCAGGAATTAGGGCCGCTAGGGGGCCGCACAGGCAGCGAGGAGTGCGACCGAAAATGCTTATCCTACAAATCTTGGGCAGCGTGGGAATTGTTGTATTAGGTTTCATATTCTTTCAGCTAAATCAAATTAGCGGCGCAATCACAACGGTTTCGCACCAACTGGAAGAATTGGGCGCACCGCTTGAAATACGCAACGGTATGGTAGTCGCTGTGAGAACACCTAAAGCCCCTCGGAACGTAACGTAAAGTTCGATTCTTCATAGGCGAGCGTCACCCGCTGGGCTCAAGCGGTCGCATAGAAAAGCGCATTTCGGCGTAATTCTGCGCGCTTTTGGGACAATCTACTAGGATAACTGGCGGCCTGCGATGTGCCGAGCATGGCTTGAGCCGTCCGCGTGATTAACCAGGGCGCAGCCCGGCCGCTACGGCGCGGCAACCGGCACGAACACGACATTCCATTCCGCGTGCTGTGTCGGTGCGTACCCGTGGGCGCGCATGAAGGCCATCACCTCCTCCGCGCTAGAACCCATCGATTTCAGTGTGGGGTCGGTTAGTTCCACGGAGACGACAGGCCTGTAGCGGTCGAGGGTTTCCACTGCACCTTTCAGCACCAGGAACTCTGCACCCTCCACGTCTATTTTCACGGCATCCACCCGCGTGACCCCGGCCTCTCTCACGATGTCATCCAGTCGGCGGGTGCGCACTTGATAAGAGGCCGCGATCGGCCCTACCCCCGAAGCGTTCGCTGACGAAAGCGAACTCGCCCCCGTGTTCGAACGATGCGCGGCATAAAAGGTCAACGTGGTTTCGGAATCAGAACAAGCCACCGGCGCGACAACGATGACCGCGCTGGCGCCGCTCGCACGGATATTGTCCCGGAGTCTGAGGAGGGTCTCATGGTTTGGTTCTACGGCGATGACACGCCCCTTAGGTCCAACTACTTTGGCTGCTTTAAGCGAGTACCACCCTAAATGGGCTCCCACATCGACGAACGTCCCACCGGCCGGAACGTGCTGCTCCAACGCATGCCACGTCTTTGGTTCCCACTCGCCGAACCTGAGGATATACCTGCTTACCACATCGTAAGGGTCGAGCAGCATCGTGACGCCTGGTTCGACGTGGACCCAGACAGGAACGAATGGTTCGAAAATCGGCGCCAAACGGTCGGCCAAATGCGCGCCTCTCGCAAGGGGCCAATGTGAATGCCACGCCCGGGAGAAAACGAAGAATCCCTTCGTCCTCAGGGAAGGCCGCACCATGAAAATGGTTCCGGCAGCAAACAAACATAGCAGCACCAGGATGCCTACTCGTACCCATTTGTTCTTCACGGAAGAACCCTCCCCCGGAATTCAAACCTTGGCCCTCCGGTGCCGGACATCTATATCAAAATTCACCGAATGCTCAACCTAGTCAAGCCGTTTCTTCGGCGCTCCGCCCGTCGGTTGGGGGCGTTTCGCCTTGCGCAGCGCCTTAAGAAATGCCTCGCTCGCGCCCGCTACCTTGAGGCTTTGGAGAAAATCTTCCGTGGGCGCGAAATCAATGCCGCGCTGCTCAAGCATGCTAGGTGGAACTGACGTTTCGCTGCGGATGATCTTCCTCACCTGGCCCGCCCGAAACTCCAGCGCCAGCGTGCCGTAGAAGTCCTCGCCCACGTTCGCCAGGAAGCGCAAGGCCCAGTCATTGTCCGGCACCGTTCGGTCCTCCGGGTCCAGTATAACCCACCTGTTGAAACATGTTCACGTGAACATATTTCATCGTGCACGCGTCATCAGGTCTGCGGCCCCGGACGCGCTTCGCCGTCCAGGTGCCCGTTGGAGCTGTACCCAAGATAAGGCCCGTCCTCTGGTAGAGCACGCCGCCCGCTCTGTCGATGTACAAGCTGCCGATCCCGACCGAATCTCCACTGTTGCCTACCGAAATCAACAGCGTGTCGGTCCGGCTGTTGTGACCGCTTACGTCCTGAAAGATGTAAACTCCATCGCCGATAAACCTGCCGCATCTTGTCGGGAACCGCAGACTCGTCTCTGGCCATCGTCGATCCTCCTGGCCCCCGCCGGCGTTTCTCGTTAAGGAGCGCTTGACAAATGCACGCCAGAAGCTCGGCTGGTTACGTATCGCCCGGCGCTAGCCAATCACATCCGACAGGTCGTTACCTTCGAAAGTCCTGCTCCTGAACAAGGGACTCATCCTTTCTGGGGTCAGCGGCCCGATCCAAACATCGGTCCCGTCTTGCGACAGAATATTGCGCCGAGGCGGACCACGTCACGCGGAGGGTCGCGCCGGCAATGGGGACTGCCAACCCTTGTGGGCTTATTCGTTTTCTACTTTACCTCGGTCATGAATCCCAAGGCGGATACCGAAGGCAGCACCACTCTGAATCAGGTTGTTCCTGAGAAGAAGATCTCTTATCTCCTGCGCTGCAATCCTGTGTGCCTCCGGAGTCCAGTGGCCCCACAGATTCTGTGGAGGAATCAAGTCAACGCCTTTTTTGGCTTCCTCGCGGAATCGCGGTCCAAGGAGTAGACAGGAGATTCCACGGCTCTGACAATAGTCATGGAGATATTGTTCGCGTTCACCCACCGGCGGACTGTATGCTGTCAGGGCGAGGTAGCGTCTGGGAAAAGGTTTGATCTCCTCGCCCACCGGCAAATAGACAAACACGGGGACCGCTCCAATGCTGTGTGTCGTGGCAACGATCTGATCGAGGAGCGCTGCCGCCAGGTCCCTCGCCTCCGTTTCATTCTTGCCCAGGGTCCACCGTAGCTTCTCTCGCAGGATCACCAGGAGGTCAAGTGTCTTCGGACGATAAGGCTCCTGAGCGAGAACCCGATCCGGGGTTGGGACCGGAATATTGGTCAGTTGGAGGCCACCCGAAACCAGCTTGAACCTAGGCTTCGCGTAAGCGTCGAAGGCGAAGTTGTTGCGGTAGATGTCGATATAAGTGAACCCCAGGATGACCACATCGGGGTGGTACTTGATGCCTTCCTCCTTCAAATACAGCAGCATCTGGTCGTGGCCATAGCCTTGGACGCCCAGGTTCAAGACTTCGGCGTTCGGGAAGGCCGATTGCAAGTAGTGTGGATAGGTCTCATCATCGGACACTTCCGCACCAAACGTAAATGAGTCACCCAGAACGACGATGCGTTGTTTCCCCGGTGTGCGCCGGTATTCATACTCAGTCTTTCCTCGGAGCCCCTTGGAATTCGAATTCAGAATCGTCCCATCAAAAACCCGCATGTTCGTGATGTCGGGTCTTAATGCCCAACCTCGCGTCGGATGATAAATAGCGTGGGGTCCCGTCTGCTCGCGGTGTTCTTGATGAAGCCTCACCCATTGCAACCTATAAGACGAATCGTCAAAGCCAGTAATCCGCCGACGAAGCGGGTTGATTGAAAGGACCAATCTCGTCCCACCTTCCATAAAAACGAGAAGGGTGATGACGAAAAGCAGTGTCTTAGGGATCCACCCCCCCGACTTCGGCTTCTTGGTGACGGGTTCAACAGCGCGCATAGGACTTATTGTCCGCTCCTCGCCTGAGACTAAGAGACCGGTGGTTCAGCTTCTCCGTGGGGTGAATCTGGCAGATAGAACAGCCAAATAGACCGACCAGCAACATATAGTGGTTTGTAGGCCCTGAGCCAAGAAAAGCTGTCGGTGGGGAATCCGAGCCCTCCGGCTTTGAGTCGCAGCAGACTGATGGCAATCCAACCGGCAGTTGGCTGGTGAGGAAGAAGTATCCGGAAGGGTGGAAGACCAAATTGACCGAGGTCCAGCTCCGCACTGCCTGCATACGCAATGGATAGCTCTTCGACGCGCTTTGCCTTCAGGATCGCGGACAAACGAAGCAAGTCCTGGCCCCAGTCCAAATCGCTGTCAATCAAAACCCTTTCCGGATGCTGACCGGCCAACTCGTTGAAATACGCGAGGTAGTCGGGATGGGCCCGGATTGACGAGGTGAGGTGCCAGGCTAAGAGCGGTAGAATTACGGCTAATCCGGCATACTTCAGCTTGGGACTGCTCCAAAGCCTAGCACTGTTCCAAAACCGGCAAGCACCGACTCCGGCGATGATAGCCAACAAAGGAACAATGGGGAGAATATGGCGGACTCCGATGTTGATGTGGCTGGGCATACACACCAGCAAGAGTGCCAGGGCGGCGACCATTGGCGCCGCTGCAATCCAATCTCTCTCGAGCCAGGCCGACTTTCCCAGGTAGAAGATTCCCATGCCGATGAGAACCAAGAAGGGAAGTGTGGTCTTCACGGCTAATGCGACCGGGAAGAAGTACCACCAGCCTCTCTCGCGGATCTGGCCAAGCAGGTAACCCGTATGACCCCGTGCCTCCTTTTTGCGTGCCCTATCAAGTCCCAGGAAAAAAGCTGGTGCTGGGACCCCAGGGAACTCAGCGGCCGCGTAAGCTGCTTTGTGAAGAGTGCCACTTGAGCCAAGGAGGCGATCGAGTTTGACGTGCGGCCTTTCGGCAGCCGAAGTTAGCGAGCCCACTGAGAAGCGGTACCCAGCCCAAACTACCAAACACATTCCCAGAGCGGCAAGGGCAAGGCCTCCACGCCATTGAAATCGATCGGTCACCAGGGGCTCTTCTTTTTTGTCTCTTCCCAGAAATCGCCAAACCAACAGAGCTAACCCACAAGCGGGCAGGAAGACCAAGGCGCTGAACTTAGAGAGAGTGGCAAGCCCCAGCGCGATGCCGAGGATGGCGGATCGAAGGTAGGTCGGCCGTTCCAGCAAGTTAATGCAGGAGATGAGGGCGCCGGTGAAGCCAGCGGTGATAGCCATATCGGTGGTGGCCAAGCCGGCATGAGCTAGAACAACCGGAGATGTGGTGAAGAGCAACGTTGCCACGAGGGCAGGACCATTCCCGTATCGAACCCGAGCCCAGTACCAGACCAGGAGGGTGGCGACAAGGAAAAACGGCAGCGTGCCCAATCGCGCTAGTGTCAGATTGTGCAGATATCGGCCGTGAGCAAGGAGAATTCCATTTCCTTCTTGCCACATGTCCTCATGGCCGGCCAACCTGAGCCCGGACAGGTAAGGACCTAGCGCGACGGCGACCCGTGCGAGCGGGGGGTGTAGCGTCTCAAATGTGTAGGTTCCCTGTTCAAGCCATTCCATGCCGGTTGCTAGATGGGCTGGCTCGTCAGTCGTCTGACTGAAAACCTGGTACGTTGAAATGATTCGCGCTACTCCAATGCCGGCAAGCAACAGGAGGACGACTCCCACAAAAGTACCATGCCAATTACCCGGGATCGGCATGGTCAAGCGTTTTCGCCTCTCATGCATAAAGATGGGTTCCTGACTCGTCCGCTCGTGCTGAGAAGTCACAGAATATAACACATAGTGCGTAGAACCTGCCTCTATCTCGGCGCCGCCCGCACGGCGCCGTAGAGATCAATATCCACCCAGAAGAATCGCCGCCTCTCAAGCTCGGAATAAGTTTGTGCGAGTCTCCGCCGTGCCGCTTCAGCCTCTTCGATTGCAGGTGGCGTTTGCCGATAAAGGACGGAGATGAGCCAGACTCTTTTACACTCAGCCGCCGAGGAGAGGGCCGAGTCGAGCGGCATTACACGCAGATCCTGCTGGTCGCCCTCGTAGATTGACCAAGCCCAGCGCGCTTGCCGCTCTTCCCAGAACTGAGCCACCACAGCACAGTCGCCCGGCTGGTAATCGCGGGCGACGGAAGCGAGGGCGTGCTTGTAATCCTCTTTGTAAGGGATGAAGTAGTTTGCGCGCAGCGACCGAGCACTATAAGCCAGTAGAAAGACAATGAACGCCCAACGCAGCGCCGCCGAACGCTCCGTGGAGATGCCGCGAGCCACCAAAATGTAATAAGGACCGGCACAGAACGCGATGTACTTGACATCGTAGGTCCCACGTAGAAAACCGGCGGTGAGCGCCAAAGCCATCGGCACCGCGAGCAACAACACCAGGAATACCAGGTTCTCCCGCTCGTTTCCCTCATCCGTTCTTTCGTGTGGTCGTACTACAAGCGGTCGCATTGCTAAGGCAGCCGGCAGGCCGAACAACGCCCCTCCGACGATGAACGTCCACCAGGGAGCTGAATCCAGAAGTCCGTTGGGCCGCCCATTGTTGAACGTATTCAGCGATGTGATGAATGTGAACCAGTGCACGGAGGCGGGGCCCGAATGCGCCCACGCGCCGAGCCTCTGGGCCTTTGGCCCGCGTAACGCCTGGCCGATGACGCCACTGGAGAGCCACGGCAGATACGCAAGCGCTAACCAGAAGATGCCGCCCAACAGCCACGTTGGCGGGAGAGAGTACCGGTTCCGATAGACAATGCCGAACAGGAGAAGAGAGCCCAGAACAAAGAAACCGTAATAATGCGTGTAGATAACTAGAGAAGTGAGGCACAGGAATGCGATCCAGAGCGGGAGGCGCTTCTCTCGCACGGCCCGCAGGAACAGGTACACGCAACAAAGGAAAAACAACAGGAACTGAGCGTATGGCCGCGCTTCTTGGGAGTTCATGACAGCCAGCTGTGAGCAGGCGAGCAGAAGCGCCGACAACAATGCCGCATGGCGATCGAATAGGTAGCGCGCCAGAGCATACATCATCAGAACCGCGAGAGTGCCAAACAACGCTGACAGCAAGCGGCCTTGCAACGGTCCAAAGCCAAACGCTTCCAGCCACCCATGAAGAAAGTAGTAGTGCAGAGGTGGATGTACGACGTCCTGAACGAGGGCTGCATTCATCTGCGTCAACGGGAGCCGGCTGACACTCAGCGCGAACACTTCGTCGTACCAGACGCTTTGAGAATCGAGCCGATACAGTCGCAACGCGAGTGCCAGCAAGATCACGCTCGCGAGGAGAATGGGCCACGCGAACCGGTTCCGCGGACTGGCTACCTGAGCAATTGGGATCTCCATTTTGACGTCCAGGACCGATAACGTAGCACCTCTTCCCCGCCTGAGACAACAGCCGTTCGCCTTTTGTATACCTCGAATGGTTTGGCAATTGCCGTGCCACTGGCGAACAACGCGGCCCGTGCCACATCTGGCAACATGGAAAGGACGCTTTGGGGCGAAGGGCCAGGCATAGGGGACGACCAAAGCCTTGGTCAGCACCAATCGCATCGAACAGGATTCCTACTCCAGCCACGGTATGCGGTCGAACTTCTTTTTCGCGCTTCGGTCCAAGTAATCGAAGTACAGCTTGAGGTGGGCTTCGCGGCACCACCACTGAAGAAAACCGTCATAACCTTTCTGCCCCAGTTGGGCCCGAAGCTGGGGCCAATGCGCGATGCGGTCGAGGGCTTGGAGCAGTTCCTCATCGGTGCGATAAATAAAGCCGCCGCCGCTATCCTGGACGACTTCCGGCAAAGCGCCGAGATCCCGCACCACGGTGGGCGTCTTTCTGGCGAACGCTTCGACGCTGGTCATGCCGAAGGTCTCGTAAGTGATGGATGGAACGATGCAAGCGAGGGCGTGATAGTAAAGCGCGCCGAGTTCCCGCTGCGGCAACGGGCCAAAGAACTTGATGCGTGGGTTGGCAGCGGCCATGGCACGCAACTCCGGCTCGTAACTTCCTGTACCTGCCACCAGCATGTCGTATTTCGGAACGCGGTCCCAAAGGGCGATAAGCGTTTGCAAGCCCTTGATCCGCTCCAGCCGGCCCACAAAAAGGAAATAGGGCGCCTCCTGAGGGCGTGGCGCCGGGTCCTGCCAGTCGCTGTCCGCGCGATCGATAAAGTTCGGCAGGTACGCTACCGGCTGCGGAAAGCCGCGCTCGGCATGCATCCGGGCGGTAAAGCGGCTGGGCGCCACAAACTGGTCCACGTGCCTCGCCATGCGTTCCAGCAACCGCGTATAGCGCCAGATCTGCGGCGGACGCTTGGACTGAAAGGTGCAGCGCAGGCACTCCGGCTTTTCACATGGCCGCCGGTTGAATTTCCACAAAACGTGCGTCGGGCAGATCAGCCAGTGCTCGTGAGTCGTGTAGATCTTCACCGCCTGGCCGTGCTCGGGCGCAATGGATAGAACCTCGGGGCCAAGCAACGAGATGTTGTGGAAATGGATCACGTCGTAGGGGCGCGATCGCAGCACCTGAGCGATGCTTTTCCGCTTCAGCCCCATCCGTCCCGTCTGCTGCGTCAGCAGGGGCGAAAGCCACCTATACCCGCTGCGAAGTTCGTGTCGCACCACGTTCGTGTGTTCGGCAAACTCCACCGGCGGCTCACCAGGATGCAGCAGGTGGTAGGCATCGACGCAGTGGACCACGTCCACGTGATGGCCATTCTCCGCCAACGCGTGCGCCAGTCGATACAACTGCACCGCATCACCCCCGAAGCTGTAGGGCGGGTAGAACGTGGTCAGGTGCAGCAAATTCAACGGGCGGGTCATTCCTCGATGCCGTTCGCGCAGGCAATAGGCATTAGGTTCTCCGGTCACCTAGGCTGCTGAAAGACGTTACTCAGGGCCTCGGAAGGGCGGGGCTGAAGCCCCGTCCTGCGCAAGCGCGCGATTGCATATTATAACGGAGTCTGGAGCGGTGCAGAAGCATTATCATTCGTGGATGGTAGCCCTTCAGTCTCGAGTCGAAACGCGCGTAGCGGCGGTCCCGCCTCTGCGCTACCGGTACGTGCCGCGCTAAAGCGGGTAGATGCAAGCGCCGGCCCGGCTCCTCAGAGCTCGGCGGCGCTCGCACCAACGAAGCGCGAATTCCGCCAGTGCGGGGTCGGCGCTACCCCATCCCGCAGGCGCGGGACCAGCGGGTGCGCGTGTGCCGTCCCAGGCGGAGCGAAACGGACTCCCTGTCTCTTGACAAGCGCAAGAAAATAGGCTAGAATACTACGTTGAAGCTGTGCAGGAAGTCACGGCCTGCCGGGAACACGATGCGGCAATGCTACTGCTTGCCCCAACCCACTCCCGAGAATGTGCCAAGCGGGACGAAAAGGCGCCAAATTCGCTCGCCGCGCCACGGACAAGAAGTTGGTTCTTGCAAGGGAAGAGGAAAAGGGATCCCTTAAAATTGACCGAACAGAGCGGGAATGTCTATGAAAACAAAGGACCGCTGTGGAAAACTCCCGGACATAGCGGGAATGTGTATGAAAACAAATATAGTTAGCCGCTTAAAGCGGGAATATTACTGAAAAGAAAGGGGGTTACCGTTGCTATCTGGATGAATCCACTTTCCGCTCCAGCCGCAGGAGATCAAGCGCCCCAGGGAAAGCTCTTGTTTCGCCTTGTCGAAGCGGCAAGAGCTGTGGAGCCACGGAGGGAATCCGTGTTCCGGTGCGAAGGGTCATTTTGGAGATAAGCCAGAATGTCCTGTTCCTTGGCTGGCCGGCGCGGGGATGTCCCGTATGGCCCCGAAGAACAAGCCAATGACTGCGCATGACCTCACTCTTATATCGGGCATCCCATTGGCGACGGCCTCCCGCTCGAGTTCGCGGCGTCGTTCCGTTATGGCCTGGAATTGCTCTCGAGCATCTCGACGTTGCGTTTTCACTCAAGTCAGGATGCCGCCAGGAGTAAGAGGAGCGTTCTGTCCGGAGGGTGGATGAGGGGCGGCCTCGAACAACACGATGTCGAAATACACGAGAACCGCCGGCATTGGGAAAGAAAGCCGCTCCTTCGCAAGGTGTACTCGCAATTCGGCCGCGAAATCGCCCAGCGGGTTGACCACACACAGCCGGGCTTGGTTGTTGAGCTAGGCTCCGGAATGGGCAATATCAAAGAGCACTTACCGGATTGCATAACCACGGACGTGTTTCCTAACCCGTGGCTTGACCGGGTTGAGAATGCCTACGATCTCACTTTCGCGGATGGCACCGTGAGCCATATGATTCTCTTTGACGTGTGGCATCACGTGGAGCATCCCGGCACCGCGCTGCGCGAATTTTACAGGGTATTGACCGAGCACGGGAAGGTGATCGTCTTCGATCCGGCGATGGGCGTTCTGGGCCGATTTGTTTTCGGCCACTTTCACCACGAGCCGCTGGGGCTGAACGATGAGATTCAATGGGAAGCCCCGGAGAGTTTCTCTCGGCGCTCTCCGGACTACTACGCCGCACAAGGCAATGCCAGTCGCATCTTCGGGTCCAGCGCATTCCGGGAGCGGCTTCGTTCGTGGCGTGTGGCAGAGGTCACGTACTTTTCCGCGCTTGCCTATCTGGGAAGCGGCGGATTTCGGGGACCGCAGCTCTACCCGATGGCCGCCCTGCCCCTGCTGAATCGTGTGGACTCCTTTCTCTCCAGGTTTCCCAGTCTGGCTTCGAGGATGCTGGTCGTGTTAGAAAAGCAACCCGATTTGGAAGACTAGTCCGAATCCTAAGGCCAATGCACAGCTCACCCAGCGCCGCTCAAGCACCCACACCGTCCCGGTCGGACTCGGAGGCGGCCCCGGCTTGGGGTCCAAGGGCCCTCCAATTACAGAATGAGCGCAACCGGCAGCACCAGTCCGCTTGGGCGGCGGCAAGGGCCAAGTGGATTCGGCGGAACAAGTATTACTACGAGTGTCTCACACGCTTGCTTCGACACCTGGTCGAGCCGGGCAAGCGCGTGCTGAATATTCGCTGCCAGACGGGGTTTCTCCTTGACGCTCTCCAAGCAACTTATGGCGTGGGCGTGGAAATCAGCCCGGAGATGGTCGAAGTAGCGCGGGCGGCGCACCCGCGGTTTAAGTACTATGAAGCGTTTCCCGAAGACTTCGTACCCCCGCAAAAGTTCGACTACATTTTGTTTTGCGACGTGGGAGATACAGCCGATGTTCAGAAGACGCTACTGCGACTTCAAACAGCTTGCGAACGCCACACCCGCTTGGTCATCTATACCTACAATGATCTCTGGGAGCCACTGATCCGTCTGGCTCAGTGGCTACACCTGAAAATCCCCCAAACCGAACAGAACTGGCTTTCCGAACAAGACTTGGTCGGCCTCCTGACGTTGAGCGGATTCGAGTGGCTCAAGACCTATCGCACCGCCCTGTTTCCGAAATACGTTCCTTTGCTTTCGGCATTGATAAACCGGGTGGTGGCGAAACTGCCTTTAATCGGGCGCCTGTGCATGATTGAAGTGCTCGTTGCCAGGGCCGTTCCGAAGCCAATCGATATTCCCGATGTCACGGTTTCTGTGATTGTGCCCTGCAAGGACGAGCGCGAAAATATTGAAAGTGCCGTCACGCGCATCCCGGAGCTCGGGCGCTCTACGGAAATCATCTTTTGTGACGATAAATCCACCGATGGCACGGCTGACGAGGTTCGTCGCATGCAAACGTTATATCCGGAGCATAGAATCCGGCTTGTGAACGGACCTGGCATCTGCAAATCGAAGAACGTCTGGACGGGGTTTGAGGCGTCAACAGGCGACATCCTGATGATCCTCGATGCCGACCTGACTGTCATGCCCGAGGAATTGCCTTACTTCATCAACGCGATCACCCGTGGCGGCGCTGAATTCGTGAATGGATCGCGACTGGTCTATCCGATTCCGAAGGCGGCGATGAAAGGCGTCAATGTGGTCGGGAATAAGTTCTTCAGCGCCTTTTTTTCGTACCTGCTCGGGCAAAGAATCAAAGACACGCTTTGCGGTACAAAAGTGCTCTGGCGATCCGATTGGGAGAGGATTCGCCCCATGATTGGCACGTGGGGCACTCTGGATCGCTGGGGCGATTACGAACTCCTCTTCAGCGCCGCCAAGTTGAATCTGCGCATTTTGGACCAACCTGTTCACTACCAGGAGAGAATCTTCGGCGCCACCAAGATGACCAAGGTGTTCAAGCATGGCCTGATTATGTTGCGGATGTGTGCTCACGGATTTCGAAGGCTGAAGGTGGACTACTAGGTTTTGAGCAGCTCAAAAGGACCAAGCAATGAAGCAAGGGACCGCGACATCAGAAAACGGCAGCCAACAACAAGGGCGACAGAACACGAACCTTCTTGTCCTGGGTTATCTCTTTCACCTTGCGGTGCCGGCCGCCCTTCTGCTTGACGTCGGCACAGCCCGGCTGCGCGGGGAAATTGTGCTTGAGCCATGGGGTCCCGATACAGTCGTTGGTGAGTTGTCGGTAGTGTGGCTGGTCGCGGGCCTCGGGGCTCTGATCCTGAGCCGGGACCGGGCGGGATTTGTACAGAGGATTCGCAAACCTCTACTCGCCATCTACGCAACCTACGTGATGCTGATTCTAATGGAGGGGTTCGCCCGCCTCCTGATCCCTACGCCTCCGATTCCTGGCCTACTGCAGCCGGGAACCAAGCGAGTCTTCTCAGTCGATCCAAACGTTTATCCCGGGGTACACGGCAAGAAAACATTTACGATAAATGGATTGGGCCTCCGTGGTCCCATGCCGCCGAAGCGAGGGCTCGCGTATAGGATCTTAGCGGTAGGGGCAAGCACCACGATATGTAGCGCTCTAGATGATTCTGAGGAATGGCCACACCTACTGATGGAGGAGACGAATGCCTCCCAGAAAAGCACTCCGGTTTGGGTGGGTAATGCGGCCGTCAGCGGTCTGAATACAGTCAACCATCTAGTTCTTCTGCAATGGCTGCCCGGGGTGATTCACGTCGATATGCTGATTTTTCTGGTCGGCGGCAACGACTTGGCCGCCAGTCTGGCCTTCGAAGGCGCTCCCACGCAGGCCTTCTTGGAGAAAGAGGCCGGGTTTCATGGAGACTTGCCTGCCGGAACCCGCTGGAGATCCCCGCATCCTCTCTATCGACGTCTTCGGCTCTTCCTACTTATTCGTCAATCCGTTCGAAATGTGGAGCAACAATTCGGCCATTCGGGCAGTGAGCGCCAACTCGACATCGGTTCGTTTCGCGACCGACGTGCGGCGTCGCCCGTCCTTCCGCTCCCTGATCTCGACACGGGACTCGAAGAATACCGCCGCCGAGTGCTTTCGCTGGCAAGTCGGTGTCGAGCGCTTGAGTTGCGTTGCCTGTTTGTCACGCAGCCTAGCATGTGGCGAAGCGACTTGAGTCCGGCCGAGCAGCGCCTTCTCTGGCTTGGCTATGTCGGACGATGGGAAAAACCAAAGGGGTATATTTCCGCGGCCGATATGGCGCGAGCCATGGATGCCTACAACCGCACGCTCCTGGATGTCTGCCGGCAGAATGGGTTGGAGTGCTACGACCTCGCATCCCAGATTCCAAAAGACACCTCGGCCTTCGTGGACGACGCCCATTTGAACGAAGCAGGGGCTCGGTTGGTGGCGCAGAACTTGAAACAGTACCTCCTCTCCCACTCTCCGTTCAGCACGCAGGCCAAGTCGAGCCGCGGCGGCCAGCCGTGAGGGGAATGCCACCGCGCCTCGGCGAAAGAGCAGGTTCTATCAAGCGTCATCCTGGCGAATCGATTGTCCGGTAGGAGCCACCGGCTGAACTCAAAACAGGGTGTAGATGAAGGGCGCGATGGCCGAGCTCTGCCCCAGGATAATCAACACACCCATCAACAGCAGCATGATGACGATCGGGAGCAGCCACCAGCGCTTGTTTCTCATCAGATATGACAATAGCTCGCCAGCAATGCCGAAGCGGCGCCGAGTAACAGAAATAAAACCCATGCTTCCTCCTGAACTTCTTGCTTTGATCGGGCCAGTCATTTCGCCGATCTGTTGTCTGACCTACTCAGATTTTTCAGAATCCAATCACGCAATTGCACTGCGATCAGGTTATTGGCTTTGGCGTTCGGATGATCGTCCTGCGGGGTTACCCAGAGCGTGCTTTCCGGTCCATGGTTACGTAAGCCATCGATCAGATCAAGAACGGGCACACCATCCGACGCAAGCACCTCCTTGATCTTCTGGTGCTCTGCCGTGAAGGGGTAGCTTCCGTTAATCTCATGCAACTCCGGCAAAATCGCCACCAGGAGCTGTGCGCCGTCACTCCGGGTCGTTCCGGCCAAGCTTCGCAAAGCGGCTTTGCAGGCCTGAAACCCGGGTTGGTTGTCGTTGTAGAGCGAGGCATAAAACTGCTTCCAAGTGGGCCGCCGTCCGGTCCGCCTCAAGATGCCATCGAACCGGTTGGTGGCAAAGGCAACCAGATAGGACCGGTCGATGAGAAACCCCTTCTTCTCCGTCGGCACCGGCTCCGGGTCGTTGATGAAGTAGACGAGGATGACCACGTCCGGATGGAAAGCTCGCCCACGCGTTTCGTAGTAGGTGACCTCCTGTACCGTATCGTAATTCCCGACGCCGGCATTGATCACTTCAAATCTCCTGCCTCCGACCGTGCCGCCTTCATTGAGCTGGCGCTCCAGAATCTTTGCCGCCGTGTCTTCCAGGCGGACGCCCCAGCCCAAAGTCGTCGAATCCCCCAACATCATGATTCGGTACGTATCCGGGGTTCTCGCCAGAGGACACTCGTAATCGCGCAGGCCCTGAGAATTGATCTTGACATCCACACCCATCAGAAAAGCTCGACCGTCGGGCACATGAGCGAAGCTTAGCTGGGGATTGGCAACGGGGCGCTTAAGCTGCACTGCGTATTTCCACATCTCCATGGAAAAGTCTTTACTGTGAAAGAATGCCAGACGAAGCCCTATTTCCGCTATAACTGCAAAGATAACGACTGCCGAAGCAATCATTGCTAGCGGTGGAATCAAGCGTCGAATCACTCCGGTGTCTCCTCCTGCCAACCGAAATCTCCAATCGTTTTGGGACACCAGGGAGCAAGAATTCCCACTTTACTACGGCACGCGTCAATGAAGCCTTGACAGCTTCGCTGAAACTTCGGGATTGCCTCTCAGCAAGCCGTAAAGCTTGCGGGCGACGTATTCATTCCCGTAGTCGGTAAGGTGACCTGGCGCGCTCGCGTAGTACTGGGACCCCGCCGGGATGAATAGCCTCTCTAGTTCCCGAATAGGTAGCTCCTGAGTATCCGCGAAGAAATCGATGAAGGGAATGCCCCGTCTGGCGGCCTCGTCGCGAAGAAGGCCTCGCCACGTTCCCGGTGAATCCCGAGTCCGGTCTTCGTCCGCCATGGGGAGGTAGACAAGGACCAAGGTGCTGTTCTTTGACTCGTTGACGGCCTGGAGTGCTTCAATGATCTTTGCAACGACCCGGTGCTGGAGCTCGATCCGACGATTTGCAAGCGAGGGTGAAGGCGGAGGGCGGCGGAACTTGTCAAGCATCCACTGCAGAGCCGCGAGAGATTTGAATTCGAGCCACAGACCACGCCTCAAGGCTATCCACCGCACGAAACTGGGCGCTTTCCGAACAGGGACATGTGTTGCCACCAGCCGATCGCCCTGCAATTCGAGCATGGGTTTGCCGTGCCCCCAAACGTTGCTGCCCTGCATGCGATTGAAGTCGTCTCCGACGACCGCAAAGAACTGCACATCATGGTCCAGCGGGGCGCCACCACGTAGGTAGCAAAGATAAATCTGATCGACGCCGTAGCCCGGTACGCCCATGTTGACCGTCTGCAACCGATGATCCAGGGCGGCGAGTTGCTGACACCAGGTGTGATCGTTATCGACGCCAGTTCCAAACGTGAACGAGTCACCGGAACAAATGACTCTCAGCTTGTTGGCAGGGATCTGGACATCAAATTCCTCTTGATTGCGAAACCCCTTGGAATTGGTCTTGATGTACACGCCGGGATTGTAATAGTCCTTCCTGTAGAAATTCGGAATGTTGCCCCAGCCCAACTCGCGGTCGTATCGGGTGTGATTCTCCGCGGCCAAGCTACGACGCGAGGAGGATACCAAGTCGCGGACCACACGGGCGCTGCTGCACAGCCCTTCGAGAAGCAGAAACACGAGGATACACGAGAGAAGAAAAGCGGCTGACTTTGCGATTATTTTGACCATGTTGTGAATCTCCTGTGCCTCCCGGGATTGTGCACCGGTTCGATCCATTTTGAGAGTAGGACGAACTATAGCAAAATGGCTTCCGATTCCGTCGCACCCTCTCGCACTGATGACGTATCCCGAGCGGGCATCATCCTACACCACGATACGCGCCGATATCACTGCGCCCTGCGCCAGGAGTTCTGGACATACTCAGCCAGAATCTTACCGGCGAGATGGTGGCCGGCCGCGTTCCAGTGTGGATCGTGCGGGAAGTACAGCGGGCCTTGCCGGGCGGTTTCTCTAAAACGCTCAGAGGGTTCGATATACGGAATACCTTCAGCTTGGCAGATTTCGACAAGTCTCCTGGCAACTTCGCCCGGATCGTAATCGGGCGGAAGGTGCGCGTTGCTCCATTCCTCCGGATGCAATTCTGCTCGGGTCGGAACGTAGAGGACCACCTGGCGAACGCCTCGCGCGTCCGTTTCCTGCTTCACTCGGCGGAGTAATGCTTGCGTAATAGACCAGTCCTTCTTCAGTTCCGGACTTTCAGTCCTTTGATAAACCGCGAACTCCTCCGGGGACCCGCCGGCCCTAGCTGGCGCAGGCGGCAAGTCATGTACCGCCCCACCTTTGACGACGAGCGAATGTAAGAAATGGTTCTTTTCTACTGCCCTCCGAATTAGACCGTAGACTTTGAACCGGTCTTGCAAGGGCGGCACAGGATGAGGTACTGGAACATTCGTGAGGGCTAAATGGCCACCCTCGTTCAGGGTGAAAACCGGATTCCGCGCCCCGGCATAGATTCGGCCTCGGCCGTTCTGCCAAACTTCGCGATAGGTAAACGTCTGTACAACAAGGTCAGGTTGGTATTACCAGCCTTCGGTTTCCAGCAAGGGCAAATCTTGGTCGGTGTCGTACGTCGTTGCTCCCAGGTTAATCACCTCGAAACGGGACCCCAAACTCGCCTCGAGGACTTCAGTCATTCGATCCTGCGCCAGAACGTAAAAGCCATCGACGAAGGAAGCGCCAAGAACCACAATCCTCGAGAGGTTTTCCGGCTTGCGGTATGGCCGGTCCAGGCCGCGCAAGCCTTGGGCGTTGTATTGCACTGTGTGCGGTAGTCGTCGCCGACCTCCAGCGCTTCGCACGCTGGAGTCCACGCCCACCTTGGCGACTTGACCCTCGGAGAGTCGGCCTAACTTTTCGGCGACCTCAGGTATTGAAACCAGTCTGGCATAGAGTTGTTTTGCGACGTACTCGTGCCCTTCATCGTCATAGTGCCCAGGGACTTCGGGAAAATAATGCACGGACTCCGGGCAGATGAACATCCCGTCCCTCCTCGTCAGCGGCAGCTTCTGAAAGCCTTCGGCGATGTCGACAAATACGATGCCCCTCTTCTCGGATTCCGCGCGAATGAATGCTTGCCAAGCCAGCGAGGGCGCGGTCGGCGCGGAGCCATACCCCCGGTTGGGCAGGTAAACCAACACGAGGACGCTGTTCTTCTGCTTCTCGATCGCCTGAAGAGCTTCGATCATCTTGCCGAGGATCTGACGTTGCTCATCCGTGGGGCCATTCGGAATCTGGTACTCCCGGTCGGGTAGTACCCGCCCCGCCAGCCACGCCATCGCCGCAAGGGATTTGAACTGTCGCAGTGGTTGGGGCTTGAGCGCCAACCAGTGCTGAAGCCGGGAGCTTCTCGGCACGGGAACGTTGTCGGTCGCGAGCTTCCCATCCCGCAGTGTCAGCACCGGCTTTCCGTATCCAGTAAGAGTGGTAAGTTGCAAGCGTCTGAAATCGTCGGTGATAAAGGCAAAAACATGAATGTCATGGTCCAACTCTGAGCCCTCGCGCCTGTACCTCAAATACATCTGGTCGATCCCGTACCCGGCCTCGGCCATGTTGACCGTCTGGAATCGGGGATCGAGGGATTCCAGGAGCTGGCACCAGGTAGCATCGTTATTCACGCCTTCCCCGAAGGTGAACGAGTCCCCGGAGCAGATAATCCGGAGTTTGCCGGGAGGAACTCGCTCCGTGAATTCCTCGTTGGCTCGAAATCCCCGTGAGTTGGTTCTCAAATAGATGCCCGGGGCATAATAGTTCTTATCGTAGAAATTCGGAACGCTGACCCATCCGAGCTCGCGGTCGTACCGCACTGACGGCGCGGATAAGGTCCTTTCCTGGGGGGCCCAGAATTGATAGGCTACAAAGAGAGTACTGCAAAGCCCCTCCAGCAGCAAAAAGAAGAGCACGCAGGCCCCAGCGGCTAAACACAATTTCTTAATCATTTCGTCTTTGAGTGGCTCGAGTTGGGTTCCGCTACGGAAAGTCTTGGCGGCCCCCCTTGCCACTTGCCAGCGGTTGAGCCAATGCATTCTACCTCGAGGAGAGGTCTGAATGCCCCGCCCTCATTATGATACATTGCGCGGACGGTTCGTTCAAGGGCCGACGCGAAACATCGGGGGTTATGACCAATTTGTTAAGTCTGCGTCTCCAATGCGGGCGCCGCAGCGGTTCCGTAACCCTGGCGCGAGCCAAACAATTGCCACCGCCAAGGCGAGCAAAACGAACGTGACCAGGGTCCATACCCAGCTCACTGGTACGCCCGCCTCGCCCAGGCGGATCATCCAGGGCAGCGCCAATCTCCTCTGCCATAGTGTGGTTACGGCCAGCCTGACATCGTTGACGTGCGCGGCAACAAGTATCAGGCTTTGCGCACAGGACGCGCTTGCCACCACCCATCGCGCAACCCGCGGCAGTGCTTGGCCAACTTGGAGGGCGAGCAGCGCCAACGCAGGCACTACCGGCACAAGATACCGAAACCCGGTCCTCGGCTGGAGCCATGAATACTGGTTCGCCCCACAGAACAGCACGAACAGTACGAAGTAAGTCAGGAGAATCCGCGTTTCCCGCCGTGGGACTCGATACCGGACACGAGTCGTGAACGGAGCCGCAAACGCCAGAACCAGAGCTGGGCAATAGGCGAAAAGACCAAACCGCGGGTCGAAAAAGTTCGCCCACATAAGCGCCGGCGACGGCCAATCGAACCCGCGATACCCCCGCGAGGTCGGATCCGTGGGGGGCATGTAGTGCTGCGAAGGCAAGTAAGGCGAACCGAAAGCCCAAACCTGATAGATCGCCAGAATCGCCAACCCCGCGACGACACCTCCCGCACACGCCACCATAACGCCCCACCTTCGCGCCCCCGGCTGCTCGGCGGAACGTAGCCACACGTAGAGTGCGGTCACCGCAACCACCACGACGCCGCTGTAATCGCACAGAACCGCATACCCGGCGAGCAGGCCCGCCACGGCTGCCCGCAGAGGAGCAAGCGGGCTGTCATTCGGATCCCATAGCAGCAGCAGGGCGACGATTCCAGCGTCACCGACCAGCAGGTTGTGATTCAAATGTCCGGTGCGGAATAGTACCGGCGTGCCGAGGCCGTAGAGGATGGCCGCTCCGGCCGCAGAGGCCACCGGCACGCCTGCTTCGGTCAGGCGAGAACAGAGATAGGCGGCAGTCCCGGCAGTCGCGGGGGCCATCACCATCGCCACTGTCACGAATGCCACAAGCAGGAAGTAGAAAGCGCGGCCCTCGGCCACTGTGCGCCAGAACAATTCTTCGTCGTCGTGCGTGCTCTTGCGGCTGGGGCGGGGCAGCTTCTGGTTCCACTCGTCTACCTTAGCCAACACCGGTCGGAGCAGGAGCAACGGGATGGCCCCTGTCAGCGAGGCTCCGGGATTGTTGTTGATATACGCGCCTCCCCCGGGTCCCCGGAAGATATCTTCCGTCCATCCCAGGTAACGTTCCACACTCAAGCTGCCCCGCTCGGCAAGCGCTATTGCCGGAAAATGTTCGCGCACTATGTAAGGGGTCCAGAATGCGGTGTAGACCAGCCAGCACGTGAGGAATACTCGCCACGTCCATGCGCGGCTGCGGCGCGAACTTCCCCCGCCAACCGCTGGAATCAAAGCTTCACCTCGATTGCGCCGCCGATTTTCTCAACGGGGATCTCCAGCACCCCGCCTGAAGGGTCGGCTGGAGCAGTAAAGCGGTATACGTTGATTTTACCGCTCTGGTCGCCACGGTAACACTCCAGCGGGATGGACCGCTCCATCTTCATGGAAGCCGCCGGAGCCTTGAGCAGGCCAGACCACGGGAGTTTCTCCTGAACTTCTTCGAGTGCGATCCAATTAACCCCATATTTGCGGCAGAAGCGTTCGAATGCGACTGGCTCGAAAGTATTATCTGGCAGTTTCGCCCCCAGAATCACCGTAGCCTGCAGCTTTGGATCGAGTGACCGAACGGAGAAAATGAAGTTTCCGCCCCAATCTCCGGCGTAGAGCACCCGAACGGGAGCCCCGTGCACTACAAACGCAGCGGCGTCCCCCGGGCCGCGCAGAAATAGGGGCTGGAAGTGGAGTCCGACTGCGAACCAAGCCACCACGAATCCGGCTGGCACATACCAGGCCCGCCGCTCACCCCAGAGGTGGGAGCAACCCTGAAATAGCAGTGCGTACCCCAGAACAATCAGCGGGGGAAATAGGAAAAACAGATATCGGGGGTCGCGAACGTGCAGAACCAGCAGAACCGCACAGAGTGACACTATCCAGGCAATGTACAGGCTCAGGCCTAGTTTCTGCCACCCTCGCTTATGTACCACCCAGATGCACGACGCAATCGAGCAGGCGGCGAATACGCTTGGCAGCCCTAGGACAAGCGTTGCGATCAAGTGGTAGTAATACGGGACGGTTCTTAAGAGAATTAAGTGAGCATATTGGGGTCTACTTAGCTGGTTAACACCACTAAAGCTAAAAGGGACCGATAACGATACTAACCCTATGACAAGCGTACCGAAAAGCGCCAATGAAACCCAGATCTCCTTCCTCAGGAGCAGGAGTCGGCGTCCCACAAGCACGGCGCAAATCACCGGCACGGCGCCGAGAAACACGGTGTTCTGTTTGGTCCACACGGCCGCTGCAGCGAAAGTCGTGAACAGCAGCGCGCGGCCAAGCGGGAAAGCGTGATCCATGTCCCGCAGGCAGTAGAGGGCGGCCAGCACGAAAACCATGGCGGGAAATTCCAGCATGACGTCTCTGGCCGCAATCTGAACGGTCCGCAGCGACAACGTCGTGACGGTCACGCACGCCGCCAACGCATCGCTTCCGTGCGTAGCCTGTACGAGTCGGTACAGGAGAAAGGTGGAGATCCCTACGGCGAAGGCCACGGCCAGGCGCGCAGACAGCAGCTTGACTCCCAATACCGCAAAGAATAGCGACTCAACAACCGGGAACAGCGGCGGATGATAGGGCATCGAGAGGCCCGGGAGATGCGCGTAATACTCTTTGGCGTACTCAATCGGGTGTGTGATGTGACCGCCGCGCACCATATCGTAAACGAAGGCCCCGTTCATGGCATGCCGCGCGGCATCTGCATAGATAACGTCCGTCCTGCTCACGCCTCGGAGGCCCCATATGGCAAAAAAAAGCGCCAGTACATACGGTGCCCATACCGCCATTCGCCCTGAGCCACCGCCCTCGCGTCGTGCCCGCAAGTGCTCGATCTCGGGCCGCGCCATCCCAGTTGTCATCAGTCCTCCACCACGTGTGCCCGGAAGGTGTGCCGGCACTTCTCCCAACGTCCTCTGTCCAACGGCCCGTCATCGTGAAGATGCCGGTCGAGTGCGTACGCCCTGGCCAGTACGTGATGCGTGTTGCCATGCGCCAACAGGCCCTGTCGCCCACGTGTGAAGACGCCATTGATCCCGCCCAGCCAAGTGTCGACGCGTTCGAGGTGCTCCCGGTAGTCACGAGCGTGTGTGGGATTGGCCTGCGCCAGCTTTCGGCTGGCGACAGCAAGAATCGGAGAGGGCACGGATAGGCCCGCGACCGAGAGCGCCTGTGCGACCACATTCGCAAGCTCGCCGTCACACCCACGCCACACGGAATCTGCGGCTGAGCAAGGCAGTTCGGGGGACAAGAGCGGGCGCCCGGGATTGTGCGCCAAGCCGGGTCCAGCAGGACCGGCTTCAAGGATCGCTAGAGGGATGCGGTCCACTCTCATTCGAGCTCCGGCTCTGGAGAGAGCATGCGAGTTCCAAAGAGGCGAGCACCTTCCGGAAACTTGATAACGCCGAATTACTGCGATCTTCAGGCACAAGAACCGCTTGGAGCGGCTCCGATGACAAGCAACTCGGACGAACGCCCCGCCGGGCGCAGGTCCTTTGCCAGTGCCCACTGTCGTATTGTTGAGCGCTTTTCGCCTGGTGTCAAGCCAATGGGGTGCACGACCAGCGATTTCGGACAATCGAAACCTCCATGTCTTCCGCTGGCCGAGCCCGATGGGGTGCGCTGGGATTTCGCCCTTCCGGCCATGTTTTCAATGCGCCGAGGCGTCAGGCTCAGGAATTTCGCTGCCAGTACGTCGTCCACGAACGGCTCCGGGCTGACGGATTCGTTGTTTTCTCT
>Ga0187862_10000569_pt1 | contig 42142 bp, 40 predicted proteins | sample June2016WEW_10_1_FD_133003 | JGI IMG/M metagenome (GOLD analysis project Ga0187862, IMG submission 133003) | Peatland microbial communities from SPRUCE experiment site at the Marcell Experimental Forest, Minnesota, USA - June2016WEW_10_150 | ecosystem: Environmental > Terrestrial > Soil >... | reverse complement strand
GGTTTCCCGCATCCCGTGTTCCGCGCCGGCTTCGCGGTTTCCATCCCGCTGCCCGAGGTGAGTTGATGCGATACCGCCTCACATGTCTGACGCCGCTCCTGGTCGGAGACGGCCGCAAGCTGAGTCCCATCGACTACATGGTCTGGAAGGACCACGTCAACGTGCTCGACCAGTGGCGCATTTTCCGCCTGCTCGCCAAAGGGCCGCGCCTGGACGGCTACCTGGCGCAGCTCAAGACGGCCGACAAGCTCGAGTTCGCATCCTGGGGCGGCTTCGCGCAGAATTTCGCCGGCCGCCGCATCCCGTTCGAAAACGCCGCTTATTCGGCTTACTGGAACCGCGCCGCCGGCGAGAGCCTGCACATTCCCACCTTTGCCGCGGGAGCGTCGGGGCCCTACCTGCCGGGCGCCGCCATCAAGGGAGCCCTGCGCACTGGCATGCTGTTCGCCAATTGGCGCGACGGCATGTTGCAGGACCTCGCGGCAAAAGTCAAAACCGACCGGCCCCCGCGCCGTCCGGCGGAAAGCGTCGAAGAACAGGCGCTCGGGTCGAGCGGATCCAGCCGCATGCGGTTCTTGAGCGCGGGCGATTCGGCGGTGGTCGCCAACGACGCCTTCAAAGTCTACTTGCTCCGCACCTCCACGCTGCAGCCACGCGGCGGCGGCCTGGTTTTGGGATGGAAGCAAAGCCCGCGCGGCGCCGTGGATGGCGCGCGTCCCGAGGACAGCACCCCGGCGTTCGCGGAGATGGCCGCGCCCGGCACGGTATTTGAAGGCCGTTGGGACGAAAACCATTTTCTGCTCTCGCCCGAAGTGCGCCGCAGCGTGCGCTGGCCCGAATCGTTGAACCGCGCCCGCTTCTTCGAGGCCGCCAACGTTTACGCCGCCGGCCTGCTCACTCTCCAGCGCCAATACGCATCGTGGGCCGGGATGGGACTGCTGGACCAGAGCTTGCAAGCTCTGGAGCAGCGCCTGGCCCAAGCCCGCGAGCGCGGCTCCTGCCTGCTCTCGCTAGGCTGGGGAGGCGGACTGCCCGCCAAGAGCGCCTGGCTCGACACCAATAACTCCGACTACCGCGAGATCCTCCGCCAGTACGTGATCTACAACCGCGCGCTCGACAGCAACCTCCCGTTCCCGAAAACCCGCCGCATAGTTTTCCTGAACAACCGGCCAGCCACGCTGCCGGGTTGGGCCGAGGTAGCGGTGGGCGAGTAAGCGAGCAAGTCTTTGTCCCAGCACGCGGTCCCTTCGGAGGATTGGGGGATAACATTGCCCTCTCTCGCCGATTTGCCGCCAGCGGTCCAGGCGGCTTTCCAGCGGATTCGGGCACTTGCAGTTGGGTGATCTCTGCGGCCGCTTTCCAGAGAAAACCCCAGGGCCGGCACTACTACCATGTCCGCCGTCGCAATCCACCCACAAAGTCGAAATGGGTGTCGCGGCTCATGACAGGAATCGCATGCTGCCGGCAGAGCGCTGCGATCCACACGTCGTTGGCCGGAATCGGCGTGCCAGCACCCTTCAGTTCCAGTCGGATGGCCGCGTAGTGCCGCGCGGTCTCAATTCCAATATCAAGCACAGTACATCGGTCCAGCATCCGTTGCAGCGACCTTTCGTAGGCCTCGCGGTGGCGAGACTCCGCGATACCGAAAGCGAACTCCCCAGCTACAATGACGGGGATCGCAATCTCGCGCGCGCCGGACACGATCTCAACCGCTTCCGGCGTTCTGTCAAGAAAAGCGGAAAGAGCATTCGTGTCCAGAATCAAGTCCAGTCCTCAGGTTCGATTTGTTCGAACTCCTCGCCGATGATCTTCTGTATCCGCATGGTCTCCTTGTGGAGATGGGCCAGTTCGCCTGCGCATTCCAGCCAGGGCCTGCCCTGGCGCTGATTGCCCAGAGAGAGCTTTTCCTCGACGGCTTGCGTAACGAATTCGCGCAATGGAATTCCCAAGGCACTGGCCGTGGCTTTGGCCTTGCGAAAGGTCGGGTCCGGGATCTCCAGTGTGGTCTTCATGACTCGAGTATCCCATATTTATGGGACGCCCGCTGCCGGATACGTCAGGGCGCGCCAAATACTCGAAGCAATGAAAGTCTGGCGCCCCGGCATGGACCCGTTTCGAACTTGGTGCCCCGCGAACGCAGCAGAGCTGCCGGAGACAGCGCTCCTCTATCCGGAGGGGTTGGCAACGGCGGCGTGTTGCCGAAGCCATCGATCAAGTTCTTCGAACCGCATTCGGCCTGTCTCGTGGAGGTCCATCAAGAACGAAAACGCATGGGCGTCGTTGAATTCCAGCCGGTAGCCGTTCACTTGCAGGAAGGCGGCTGTCATGGTCACCGCGACACGTTTGCGGCATAGCCGGGCTGCCCAGCGGGCTATACTGAATCATGAAATCCCGAGTGCTGCTGGCCGCCCGCGGTTTTGCCAAGCAGTTTCTTCCTGATGGCGTTTACTCCCGACTGAAGCGGGTCGTCCGTCCGGTCAACGTTCACTGGTGCCGCATCGTGATGCACAGTGCGACGCCATGATGGAGAGCCGCAGGCAAAACCCGGCGGAAGCGCTGCGCTGGGGCGTGGCGGCCGGGACGGCGTCGGCACGGCTGCCGGGGATGAATTTCGCCTCGCTGGCCCAGACCGAGGAGATTTACCGCCAAGTGGAAGTCCGGCGCGTGGAATGAAACGCGGTCCGGCGGCGGGCCAGCACGGCCTGCTGCATTCGGCAGGGGTGGTTTCGGCGGCGGTTCTGCTAAGCCGGCTCACCGGCCTGGTGCGGGAAACCGCGATGGCGCGGCTGTTCGGCGCCGACGCCGCCTACGACGCGTTCCTGACCGGCTTTCGCATCCCCAACCTGACGCGCAGCCTGTTCGCCGAAGGGGCGCTGTCCTCCGCCTTCGTTCCCACTTTCACCGAAGCGCTGACCACCGGGACCGCGCTCGAAGCGGCCGAATTGGCGCAGGTGGTGGCGACCGCGCTCGCGCTGGCGGCGGCCGCGGTCTGCGTGCTCGGCATGATCTTCAGCCCGCAATTGGTCGAGCTGCTGGCGCCGGGATTTGGGCGCGTGCCGGGCAAGTTCGAGCTCACCGTGCTGCTGACGCGCGTGATGTTTCCCTTCCTGCTGCTGGTGGCTCTGGCGGCCGAGGCGATGGCGATTTTGAACGCGCGCGGGCGGTTCGGCGTGCCGGCGCTGGCGTCCACGTTTTTCAACATCGGCTCGGTCTCGAGCGGGCTGGCGCTGGGACTGACGATCGGGAGGCGCTGGCCGCACGGGATGATCGTGTCGATGGCGGCCGGAGTCATAATCGGCGGCGCGCTGCAATTGGGATGGCAGATGCCGAGCCTGAGCCGCGCCGGTATTGCGTTCCGGCCACGCTTCGATTTCAAGCACCCGGGGCTGCGGCGGATCGCGCGGCTGATGCTGCCGGCGCTGATCGGCAACGCGGCGGTGCAGATCAACGTGATGGTGAACGCGAACCTGGCCTCGAGCCTGACCGATGCGGCCGGGCGCGTGCTGAATGGCCCGGTCAGCTGGCTGGGATATGCGTTCCGATTCCTGCAGTTTCCGCTGGGCCTGTTCGGAGCGGCTCTGGCCAGCGCCACGCTGCCGGCCATTTCGCGCAGCGCGGCGCTCGGGCGCGTGGACGAATTTCGCGCCACCCTGACGGGCTCGCTGCGGATGGCGCTGCTGCTCACCATCCCGTCTTCGGTGGGGCTGGCGGTGCTGGGCGAGAGCATGATCGGCGCGGTGTACCAGGGCGGCCGTTTCGGAGCCTATGACACACACCAGACGGCGGTGGCGCTGACATGCTACAGCGTGGGGCTGGCCGGCTACGCGGCGATCAAGCTGCTGGCGCCGGCCTTTTACGCGCTGGACGACGCGTGGACGCCGATGGCGGTGAGCTTGGCCTCGATCGGTTTGAACCTGGCGTTGGCGGTTGGCCTGGCGCGAGGAGCGCGGATGGGGCAAGCGGGGCTGGCGCTAGCCACTTCGCTGGTGGCGCTGGCGGGCGCGGCCGCGCTGGCCACCGCACTGCGCCGGCGCATCGAAGGCATCGAGGGCCGCCGCCTGGCGCTCAGCGCGGCTAAAATCACGCTCGCGGCGGTGGCGATGGGCGCGGTGTGCCGCGTCTCGAGTGTGGCGGTTCACGCTGGTGTGCACGGCCATCGGATGCCGCACCTGGCGGATTTGGGCGTTTCGATTCCGCTCGGCGTGGCAGTATTTTACATGCTGGCGCGCGCGCTTCGCATTCCGGAAATACGGACGCTCGAAGCCGCATGCTACACTGCGATTAGCCATGCTCGCAGACCTGAAGCTGGCGATCCGCTTGCAAGAGATTGACAATCTGCTGGTGAACCTGCAGCGCGAGATCGCGGCTTTACCCGTTCACATATCCGTTATCGAAAAGAAGCTGATATCGCACGAGCGCAAGCTCGAAGCCGACCGCGCCGCCCTGGTGGCCAACCAGAAGGAACGCAAGCGGAGCGAAGGCGACATCCAGGTGTGGGAACAGAAGATTTCGAAACTCAAAGGGCAGATGGTCGAGGCCAAGACCAACGAGCAGTACCGCGCCTTCCAGAGCGAAATCGAATTCTGCCAGACGGAAATCCGCAAGCTGGAGGATCGCATTCTGGATTTGATGGGCGAATCCGAGCCGCTGGACCGGAATGTGAAAAGCGCCGAGGCCGCGCTGCGGACCGAGAAGCAGCAGGTGGAGGCGGAAAAGAACAGCGCGCGCGAACGCACGGCGGCGGATAAGAAAGCCGCAGCCGAACTGCAGCAGGAGCGCGCCGCTATCGTTTCCCAGATGACCCCGGCGGCGGTTCAGAAGTACGAGCGGGCGCGCAAGGCGCGCAAGGGGATCGGCGTGGCCGAAGTAGTGGAGGGCCGCTGCACGGCGTGCAATATGTTGCTGCGGTTGCAATACTTCCAGGACCTCAAGAAAGACAACCAGATCCTCTCCTGCGAGAGCTGCCAGCGGCTGCTGTACTACAATCCCCCGGTTGCGGTCGAGGACCTGACCGGAGAGCCGGCGCCGGCAGCGCAGCAATAGCGCCTCGCCGCGCAGATCATTTGAGCAGTCCGCCCGCAACTCCCCCCATTTCACCCCGGGGACTCCCTTTGGTGGTAGGACGCGCTTAACCAAAGTAAGTCTTGGCAACGCTGTCGAGAGCATGGTACTAGTAGCTACAGGATCTTAGCTGGTACTAACGGAACCTTTGGCGTGTTTGTTTTCGGGCGGGTGATTTCGCTGCGGTATTAACCCAGCTTACGGGCCAAGGAGGCTCGGTTCATTATGTCGACATTTGGAATCTTCTTCAGAGCGGCCATACCAGCCGCGTTTATGAGCTGCACCCTGATTGCACAAACTGCCATCGCTCCAGTGGGCAATAGCGGCCGGCTGGTGAGTACTGTGGGTGTCGATCGCAGCGTTTATTTTCCCGGCGAGCAAGCCATCCTGACTCTGACTGCGCGCAACGCGGGTTCGGCTCCATTGGAGGTTTCGTCGCCGTTCTCCGCATTCGGCTGTTTCGAGCTCTCGCGATTGTCCGCGGCGGGCTCCATGGTCCCGCTCTTCGGGCGGCCGGTGTGTCCGCTGCGGCTGGTCGAGCCGGCTGGATCGAAGATGGTGCTAGGGGTGGGCGAAGAAAGCCGCGTTACCGTGAACGGTGACGACTTGTGGCCCGGCGCCAGCGCCTCTACCGTGTCCGGCACGGCCGGCTATTATCAGCTCACGCAGGGCGTTTCCGGCGCATCGGTGATCTTCCGGATCGCCATGCCCCACCTGGAAGCGGCCACCGCGGTGCGCATCCACGACATTACCTACAATGATCCGGCCACCCGGCGCGAAGTTCGCCTGCCGGCTTACCAGCACGTTTTTTCACTGCGTTGGAACAACCAGAGCTATCTCTGCGTCGCATTGTCCCCCAGTCTGCGGGATAAGGCCGTGGCCACCGATGCTGCCGGAAACGTGATCGCCGTCGGCGTGCCCTATCGGCGGTTGGCCACGCTGCCCGGCCCCGTCGCTTCGGTCGCCGGCACCGCCAACGCACAGGACAATCTGGCGATCACCTGGGCGGACGCCAAAGGACTCGGCCAAACCGTGCTGGTAACCAACAACCAGCCTGAAAGCGCCTCAGACGCCGTGCAAGTCGCTCTGGACTCGACTTTTGAGAAACTGAGTTCCACCGATACCCAGCAGTTCTCCGCCAAGGTTGCCGGGGCGGCCAATCGCAGCGTGTCCTGGAGCCTTGCGCTGGCTCCCGGCGCGCCGGCTGGAGCCAAGGCCGGAGTGGTCACCCCTGCCGGCGTCTATACGGCCCCGGCGGGAATTGTCAAGCCGTATGCGGTGATCGTCACCGCGCAAAGCCAGGCGGATCCATCCAGGTCCGCCGTCGGCGTGGTTTCTCTGCAGCCGCGGACTCAGAATACTCTAGCGGCAGCCGGTGGCGGCGGCTTGACCTTCACGGCCAAGGCGCCGGCCGCGGTAGCCTCCAGCCCCGGCCAGTAGAAGCTCGGCGGGTCTCGCGAGACCGGATTCGCCGGGTTCTGTGGTGTGGTCAATTTGCCCGCGGACGAACTGTTGCTCCTCTCAGTTCGGCCGCGGGCTTTTTGTCGCAGCCGCCAGCCCGCCCTCCCCCATCACAATATCAATGGCGGCGATTCAGATCTCTAATGCCCTCAATGGCATGAAGCTTGCTACCATAGAAACTGAAGACTTCATGGAGGGTTCTGTGGCCAAGGGTTTTGTTGCCATCAATGTGGAACGCTGTAAGGGCTGCTCTTTCTGTGTGGAGTTCTGTCCCACCCACGTGCTGGCCCTCTCTTCCGCTTTCAATTCTAAGGGTTACCATCCCCCCCACGTCGTAGCGTCGGACAAGTGCAGTGGATGCGACCTGTGCGGAATGTACTGTCCCGACTTTGCGATTTATGGAGCGCGCTATGCACGCTGACCCCAAGGGGGTGCTAACAGGTGTCCATTTTCTCGACGGTGACCACGCATGTTGTGAGGGAACGCTCGCAGCAGGTGCGCGATTTGCCGCAGGTTACCCGATTACGCCATCCACCGAGGTGGTTGAACGCTTTGCGTTGAGAATTCCTACAGTCGGCGGCGTCTTCATCCAAATGGAGGATGAACTGGCCGCCTCCATCGCCATTCAGGGAGCCGTTTGGGGCGGCGCGAAGGCCTTCACCGTCACCTCGGGTCCGGGGTTTTCCTTGATGATGGAGCACATCGGCTACGCGGCCATCACCGAAACTCCGTGCGTGTTTGTGAATGTGCAGCGGGGCGGTCCTTCCACCGGCCTGCCGACGCTGCCGGCGCAGGCCGACATGATGCAGGCCAGGTGGGGATCGCACGGCGACTATGGCATCATCGCGCTCTGCCCCAATTCCCCGCAGGAGTGCTTCGATCTCACCATTACCGGCTTCAACCTGGCCGAAGAGTTCCGCGTCCCGGTGATGATGATGCTCGATGAGTGCGTCGGCCACATGACGGAAAAAGTCATCATTCCGGCCGCCGACCAGATTGAGGTGACGCCGCGGCGCTACACCCACAAGCCGCCCGCCGAGTACCACCCCTTCGAGCCGGACGGAACCCAAGTGCCGGAAATGGTCAAGGCAGGGGATGGTTACCGTTTCCACGTCACCGGACTGACCCACGACGAACGCGGCTACCCTAGCATGAACGTGGCCACGCAAGACCGCCTGGTGCGGCGCCTGCTGGACAAACTGAAACCGTTTTCTAACGGGCGCGCCATCTGCGATACGGCCGGCCTGGAGGATGCCGAAGTAGCGGTGGTCTCTTACGGCATCACCTCGCGCGTGGCGCAACGGGCGATCGAGCTGGCCCGCAAACGGGGTGTCCGCGCCGGCAAGTTCCGCCTGATTTCGGCCTGGCCCTTCCCCGAGCGGCACATCGCGGATCTGGCCGGCCGCGTCAAGGCATTCGTGGTACCCGAATTGAATTTGGGCCAGATGGTGCATGAAGTGGAACGCGCCGCGGCCGGCCGCGCCAGGGTGGTCCCCGTCAGTCACGCGGGCGGCACCGTGCACGACCCCGAAGTGATTCTGAAAGCCATCCTGGAGGCGGCCAAGTGAGCGAACAATTACTCGAAATCCAATGCGAGATTCCGGAGGATTCCTTTAACCCGGTCGAGCCGTTTCTGCGCACCGATCGCATCCCCCACATCTGGTGCGCCGGCTGCGGCATCGGCACCACCGTCAACTGCTTCACTCGCGCGCTGCTGGCTTCCGGCGCCAACCTGGACAAGGTGGCCATCGTCTCCGGGATCGGCTGCACCGGCCGCGTGGCCGGCTACATGCGCATGGATTCCTTCCACACCACGCATGGCCGCGCCATCCCGTTCGCCACGGGTTTGAAGCTGGCGAACCCGGAGTTGCAGGTGGTGGTCTACTCCGGCGACGGCGACCTGTTCGCCATCGGCGGCAACCACTTCATCCACGCCGCGCGCCGCAACATGGATATCAAGGTGATCTGCGTGAACAACCTGACCTACGCCATGACCGGCGGGCAGACCGCTCCCACCACGCCCAGCCACGTCATCAGCGCCACCGCGCCGTACGGCGTCTTCGAACCGGCCTTCAACCTGGTCCAACTCGCCGACGCCTGCGGAGCCTCCTACGTCGCCCGCTGGACCACCTTCCACGTCAAGCAGCTCGCCCGATCCATGGAAGAGGTTCTCAAGAAGAAGGGCTTCGGCTTCATTGAAATCGTCTCGCCCTGCCCCACCCTTTACCAGCGGCGCAACAAAATGGGCGATGGGCTGGACACCATGAAGTATTACAAGCAGGCCAGCAAGATTCGCCACGGCGCGCCCACCGGCGAGTGCAGCTTGACCAAAGCCGGCGAAATCGTGGTCGGCAAATTCGTCGACCGCGAGCGGCCCGATTACTACGAGCTGCTGCAGGCGCAGATGCACGAAAGCCTGGGCGACCGCTACGCCGAACCGGAAGTGGGGTGCTCGGAATGCTAACTGAGATTCGCGTGGCTGGCAAGTGGGGCAGGCGCTTTCGCCTGCCAACCGGGGGTGCGCGGAATGCTAACTGAGATTCGCGTGGCCGGCTTCGGCGGTCAGGGAGTGATCCTGGCCGCGATCGTGGTGGGCAAAGCCAAAGCCATTTTCGAGGGCGCTTACGCCACCATGACGCAGAGCTTCGGCCCGGAGGCGCGCGGCGGATACTCGAGCGCGCAGTGCATTCTCTCCGACGATCCGATTCTTTACCCTTACATCACCCGGCCCGACGTCCTGGTCGTGATGTCGCAGGAAGCTTACACCCGCTTTGCGCCCGAGCTCAAGCACGGCGGAATTCTGGTCATCGAGCAGGACCTGGTGCACCTCGGCAACGTGCCTGCCGGCGCCCGCGTCTATGGCGTCCCGGCTACCCGCCTGGCCGAGGAACTGGGCCGCAAGGTGGTGCTCAACATCGTCATGGTAGGCTTCCTCGGCGCGGTTACCGGATTGGTGAGTGCGGACGCTTTGCGCAACGCCGTCAAGGACTCGGTGCCGCCGGCCCTCGAAAAGCTCAACCTGCAGGCCTTCGACAAAGGTTTTTCATACGGCGAGAACCTGATGCAGAGACTCGCCGAAGAAGGCCAGGCCGAACCCGTGATGTCGTTCGAATCCGAGTCGTAACTCGCCTCTGGTGGCTGCCCTTGTGGCGCAGGCCCTCGGCCCGCGAATCGGCCGAGGGCCGATAACCGCTTCTCCATCCCATCGGCGCTGCCTGGTTGATCCGCAGCTCGCGCTTCGCGGCGGCAGGCTCGGCGACCCCTACAGCGCGGCGCTTTCGGTGCGCAGCAGGTCCATCTCCCGCACCAGCGAGGCTAGTGATTCGCCGCACTCGGAGAACTCACCGTCCGCCGCGTTGCTCTCAATCCGCTTGAACATGCCCGCCGCGCGGTTGGCACCCACGTTGGCGCACGCGCCTTTGGAATAGTGCGCCAGCCGCATGCACTGGGTCGTGTTCCGTGCGTGGATGGCGGCGTCGAGCAAGCCCAATTGCTGTGAGGTATCGGCGAGCAGCGCCGCCAGAATCTCCCGCATCAGCTCCGGATCGTCCATGGTGATATCCCGGAGTTGATTCTTATCAAGGACCGTATTTGTGTCGATAGCCTGCACGATTCTATTCTGGCGTGAATACGAGTTTTGGGGAATCGAGCGAACATCTTAAATGGGAACAGCGAATGCCTTAGGTGGTCATTCGTTTACAATGGCCCTATGTCCACCAGGCGCGAACTTCTCAAGTCCATATCGCTGGTCGCGGCGTTCCCCGCGGCCAGGCTTGCGGCGCGGCAACTGCAAACGATCGGCGCACAGCTCTACACGGTTCGCAACGCGCTTCCCCAGAAGCCCGCCGAGACGCTGCACTCGATCGAGGCCATCGGCTACCGCGAGATCGAACCGACTTACGGCGGTCTCGACCGGTTGTGGCCGGCCATCCAGGCCACTCACTTGAAGCCGGTGAGCGTCCATCTCGACAATACCCTCATGAATACGGGCAAGGAGGACGAACTGGCGCGGGCCATCGATCAGGCCAAGCAGTGGGGCTTTTCCTACGCCGTCTTTCCCTACCTGCCACCGGCCGAGCGCGGCGGCCTCGACAAGATCCGCGTCCTCACCGACAAGCTGAACCGGGCTGGCGAGAAGTGCCGCGCCGCGGGCCTTGCCTTCTGCTATCACAACCACGCTTTCGAATTCGAGCCAATGGAGGGCACCACCGGTTTCGAGGTGATGATGGACCGCCTCGACAAGAACCTCTGCGGGTTCGAACTGGACGTATTCTGGGTGAGCGTAGCCGGCCACGATCCGGCGGAGCTGCTGCACCAGCTTTCCGGCCGCGTGCCGCTGGTGCATCTGAAGGACAAAGCGCCCGGCACACCTGTGATGTTCAAGGAATCGGTGGACCGCACCGCGTTCAAGGAAGTGGGCAGCGGCGTGATGGATTGGCCGGCAATCCTGCGCGCAGCCGCAGCAGCCGGCGTCCGGCATTATTTTGTGGAGCAGGACCAGACCCCGGGCGACCCGGTGGAAAGCCTGCGGCAGAGTTTTGGATACCTGTCGAAGCTGGAGTATTGAAGGAACGCCGGAACCGTTCTAGGAGTTCGCCATGGATCGTCGTGCATTCTTATTGACTCCGGCGCTGGCCGCCGCGCAGCCAACCAGCGGCAAGCGTTCCGGCTCGGCCACGTTACCCGAGATCGCGCGCATGCCCGACGCCGCGGCGGTGTTTCGCGGCAGCGAGCGGCTGGCGCTGGCGCCGGCGGCGACTGAATGGAAAGCCCGAGACGTCGTCGTCACCACCGAACCGCGACCGGGAGCGGAGCTGACTATTCACGTTGAGGCGCCGGGCGGAGCGATCGATTGGATCGGGCTGCGATGGAAGGGAGCCTTCCCGGCGGGCTACCGATTCCTGGGCGATCAGTGGGAGCGCAGCTACGGCGACCTCGAATGGCGGGAGATTGTGCCGCACCGGCGACTCCCGTGGTATTTCCTGGCGAGCGACGGCCGCGCGCTGGCGGGCTACGGCGTGAAGACCGGCGCCGCGGCGCTGGCTTGCTGGCAGATCGATTCGGCCGGCGTCACGCTCTGGCTCGACGTGCGCAGCGGCGGCGTGGGCGTGGAGTTGGGCCCGCGCAAACTCGAGGCGGCCACCGTGGTGACTGATCGCGATCGCGACCAATCGCCGTGGAGCGCCGCGCGCGCTTTCTGCCAGCGCATGTGCGTCAAGCCGCGGCTGCCTGCCCAGCCCGTCTATGGCGGCAATAACTGGTATTACACCTACGGCCAGCGCCTGACGGCGGAGGCGCTGTTGCGCGACGCCGACATGATGGCCGAGCTAGCGGGCGCCGAAAAGAATCGCCCGTGGATGGTGCTGGACATGGGCTATGAGGCGGACCGCGAGGGCGCCGGGCCAGCCGAGCGGACCAATCCGGGCTTCCCCGACATGGCCGCGCTGGCTGCCGGGATGAAGAAGCGCGGCGTGCGGCCGGGCATCTGGCGGCGTCTGCTGCTGACCACCGATAAGGTGCCCGAATCGTTGCGGCTGAAGTGGAGACAGCCCACCGGCGGACCTGGCGGGCCGTACTTCCTGCTCGATCCGAGCCAGCCCGGTTCGCTGGCCTACGTGGAGCGCGAGATCCAAATTCTCAGCGGCTGGGGCTTCGAGATGATCAAGCACGACTACTCGACCTACGATCTGTTCGGGCGCTGGGGCTTTGAAATGACCGACGACATGAGCGGAAGCGAATGCCGCTTTGCGGACCGTTCGCACACCACGGCCGAAATTGTGACTGCGTTTTACAGGGCGATCCGCCACGCCGCGGGCGACATGCCGCTGATCGGCTGCAACACGATCGGCCATCTGGCCGCGGGAGTGTTCGACCTGCAGCGCATCGGCGACGACACGAGTGGCCGCGAATGGGCGCGCACCCGCAAAATGGGCATCAACACGCTGGCCTTTCGGCTGCCGCAGCATGGGACGTTCTTCGCCGCCGATGCCGATTGCGTGCCGGTGACGGCCGCCATTCCGCTCCGCCTCACCGAGCAATGGCTCGATGTGGTCTCGCGCAGCGGCACGCCGCTATTTGTCTCCGCGGATCCGGCGCTGACGGGCGCCAGGGAACGCTCCGCGATTCGCGCGGCCTTCGCCCGTTCGGCGCGCACGCAGGCGGCGGGCCTGGAACCGCTCGACTGGATGGAGACCACCGCCCCGCAGCGGTGGCGCGCGCCCGATCAAACGCTGGTCTACGACTGGTACGGCGTCGAGGTGTAGCGCAGGGTTCGGCGGGCTAAAGATGTCAATGCAGAAAAAGACGCCGGGACCGCGCAACTGACGAATCCCGCTCAGCCGCAAGAAAATGCGTCTGCCCCCTTTCCGTCGTCAGGCATTCTCTCCACGGTCGGGGGTTCCAGACCGCGCGCCAAGGCGAGAGCCAGCAGCGAATCCTGCGAGGTTTGCGCGCAGTGAATGGCCGCGCTCGACCACGGGAACGCCGCCGGTTCAGCTACCAAACCGGCGCGAACTATCGCGCCAGGTCGATGCCGAGCTTCTTGAGCTCTTCGGCGTAGTATCGTCTCAGCAGCAGGTCCCACTCTTCGCTGCCTTCCGGAATCTCACGCTTCTGGCTGCGAATCTTCTGCCGCGCCGCGCGATCGACTTTGTCCTCGGCCTGCAGCAGTTCGGTCATGATCCGCAGAATCTCCAGGCGCACCGCGTTGGTGTCCTTGTTCCTGAGCCGCAGTTCGCGGTTTTTGCGCAACATGTCGACGATCTTGTGGGACATGTCCGTCACTTTGTCGCGCGATAGCTTCATGGCGTCGCCGGTATCGCGGCCGGAAGCGCGAATCACCTTGCGCTGCGAGATCAGCGTGTTCTTAATGCGGCGGAACATCTCCTGGTAACTGACGCCCTCGCGCCGCATGTAATCGCTGTACTGGTTGAGCAGGTCGCGCACTTCGTCGTTGAGGCGGTCCTCCACCGCCAGCTCTTCGGTCAGGACTTCGGCAATCTTGCTGGCGACCAAGTCCGGGTCCGAGGTTTCAATCGTAGCCGGCGTCAGCCTTCTGACCAGTTGCCGGGAAGTGTAAGCGATAAACTCTCTCGCAAGCAGCATTCTTAGGGTTGAAAGTGTAGTTTAACACGCCTCGGCTGCCGGACCGCGGCGGAAGCCAGGCGCGGGTGCGCGAAATGGAAATCGAGACTCTTTGGGTCGCGTCGAGATGGGGAGAAGCTGGCAAGCTAAGGCACGCCCCACCAATACCTTGCGCGCCGTCGGTGGGGCATGCTTTAGGTTAGCTTGTCCGTTATCAGGAAGGGCATCGCCTGCGCGGCGCAAGGCTGGGACCGCTGGCGCTACGGGCCTGCTGGCGTCCGCCCACCCCGGAGCGAAGAAGAGTCGAGACGAATCTCGACTCTGCACGCAGGAATGCGTCGAAGGAATGCGTGCGCCACGATTCTCGCAGGCGTTCTACTTGAATTCGAGTGAGCGCACCAGGCCCGCGGCGTCGGGCTGGCCGGGCTGGGCCTGGTATTCAATGCGCAATGCGCGCGGCGGTTTCTGCGGGCCGCATTGCAGGTCGACGGGCGCACCATTGCCGTTGCGGATGGTCACCGATCCCGGGTCTGCAATCAAGAAGATCCGGATCTTGCCAGCGACGCGCACGTGGAGCCGGGCGGGCTTGCCGCATTCCAGGTGCTCAAACGTGCCTTCCACCGAGGGCAGAGCGGGTGCGGGCTGGGCCTGCGGCGCCTCGGTCTCCTGCGCTGGACCCTGGTGGACCATGCGGGGCGCTTCGGCCGAATCGCCGCTGGTGCGCTCCGACCTGCCGGACTCGGCGCGCACTGGGGGCGTTTCCAGCGCGCGGTCGAGGCGATCGAGCGAGGCTGCCTCCCCGGGATTGTGCGTTAAGGTGCGCGCCTGGGCGGCGTGCGCTTTGGCCTCCGAAATCTGGCCGACGCGGTATTCCGCGTACGCCAGATTATATAAATAGCGATAGGCCTGCGCGGGCAGGACCTTTTTCATGGCCCGCAGTTCGGCCACTGCGGCTCCCCAGTTTCGGTTTCTCACGTAGGCGGAGCCGAGTTCGAAGTGGACCTCGTCATTATCGGGATTGAGTTGGGCGGCTTTGCCCAGGATGTCAATGGCATCGCCGGGACGGCCGCTGTAGGAGAGGACGCGGCCGTAATCGAGAAACAGGCGCGCGTCCTGCCCGCCCAGTTCCACGGCGCGCGCGTAGTGACGGGCCGCGTCGCTCAGCTTGCGCTGATGCCAGAAGAGCTGGCCCCAACCTTCCTCGACCTCCCATCGGGTCGGGTACTCTTGCGCCAGCGCCTGATAGGCCGCGCCGGCCTGCTCGCTCCTGCCGGCCGTGTTGGAGAGCATCTCGGCCAGCGCCAGCCGCGCGCTCATCCCTTCCGCGGTCTCGACTTCCGGCGTGTCCACCGCCTTGGGCAACTGAATGTTGAACATCAGCACGTTGATGGTGCCGTCGCGCAGGTACCTGTGCAGGTCGGCTTCGATTGCGCCGAGGCTCTTGTGGTACACCGCCTCCAATGCGGCCGCGGAGTCGCCCTGCTTCAGCGCGGGACCCAGCGCTTTGAGTTGTGGGCGATAAGCCGGATCGAGGAACAGCATGTGCACCAGCTTCCAGCTCTCGGCGTAGAATATGCCGGCCTTGGATTTTTCGTTGTAATGCGGCGAGCTATGATCCACGGCCAGGAGGGTTGCCAGGGGAAGCCACCTCTCGTTCTGCAGTCTCATCAAGTGGCCGGGAATGTCTTGCCCGACCCTGATCTTGTTCCCGAGCGGTTGCAGGTTGGAGAAGAGTTCGGCGAGGCCCTCATTGAGCCACGGCGGATACTCATGGCCGCCCTCATGCACCATCATGTGCGTGAACTCGTGAACGGCGACCGGGTAGGGATCTCTGGCGCCGTAACTCATGACGATAAAGTCATGCTCCAGACCGCCATGGAAAAATGCGGTGGCAAATTCGTTGGGGCGGTACGGCTCGAACTCCTTTTCGTTGCGGAAGGCGATGATGCAGGCCGGCTTGGCGTCGGGCAGGCTATCGCCGAATACTTGCAGGAAGAAGCTGCGAACCTGCTCAAAGTGGCGGATCAGGTCCCGCCCGGAGCGTTCGCCGCCGGTCGTGTAGAGCCGAAAATTGGCAGAGGTGAGTTTGAGCCACGGATCCTGATTGGACGCCGCGCCGGATACGGCCGCGACGATAAGCAGTATCGCTAGCCCGCGCACGGAGCGCATGGTGCAGGGCCTGTGTCCTATTCGCTTTCGCTGGCGGCGACTTCCTTTTCGCGGTCGTCCGGCAATCCCCGTTCCGCCAGCAGCAACCGGCGCAGCGTGCGCAGATTGTTCAGCAGGCGGCGGCTGGCCGTGATATGCAGGTTGAGTTTGGCCAGACTGTAGGACACCAGCAGCAGAGCTTCTTTGCGGCGTTCCGCGCCTTCTCGCTCGGCCAGCGCGATCTCGGCTTCCACCTCGCGCCGGGCCTCATCCAGAGCGTCGGCCAGCAGGGCCACATACTCGTGAGAGCTCTCGATATTATCGAACGGCGTTTCCGGCTGATAACTCACTCGCCACGCCTTTCCGATCGCCAGGCCCGGGCACCTGGCAAACCTGAATTATTGTCTCACAAAACAGAAGCCGCCGCGTAACGCAGTATTACTATTCCAGGGCTAGGGCTACCAGCGTAGGGCAGGGGACTTCCACCCCAGCCCGTTGTTGCAGGAAGGGCATCTCGAGCGCGTCAGCATCCAGTTCCACGGCGCATCCGGCGATTTCCTCCTCCGTTGCGCCGGGAAAGCACAGTTCGCAGGTCCCCACCGCGCCGCCCGATCGGATGGCGGGCCCGAACGTCCGGCAGGTTAGGGGTCGCGATTCGTAGAGATCGCAGGTTCCGGTTGCAGGGTCGAGCACCGGGCACGGCTCGTCATCGTCGGCTGTCTCGCTGAGCACACGATTCACGGTGTCACCCGGATACTCGTGCCGCAATCGCGCTGCCACCTCTCCTGCACGGGCGCGAACCCGTGCGGCCCGCGCCGGGTCGCGTGTCTCCAGTTCCGTCAGCCCGTTGCGCAGGCGCTCGGCGTCCAGGACGCTGATTTCAAAAGCGCCCAGGCAGCACTCGCAACACCCCGGCCGGCACTTGAGCCACGCCCCGGCTTTGCCGGCGGCTTCGGCCAGCGCGGCATCGACGATCCGAATCAGCTCCGTCGGGTTCGGCACTCTTTATAAGGATACCGGACAGGAGCGCTCGATTCGCGTCGCACGGGAACAAACGGCATTCCGGGCACGTAGAGGAAGAGAGAGGTTCACGCGCGTGAGGTTTCTGTTGTGGTGTATCCTGCTGGTGCTGTGCTGGCCCCTGGCGCTGGCGGCGCTGGTGCTCTACCCGCTGGTGTGGCTGCTGCTGCTGCCGTTTCGCGTGGTCGGAATTGCGGTGGACGGCGCCCTGTCGCTGGTCTGGGCACTGATCACGCTTCCCGCGCGGTTGCTCCGGGTTATCTGAACCCAGCCGCCAGGCGTCCTAATTGGCCATCTGGAGTTCGAATCCGGGCTGCGGGCCCGGCGGGAAGTTCCGGCCCTGGGTGCGGAACTCGTAGCGTTCGATGGCGACTGCGGCGCCTCTCTCGTTGCTACGGACTACGCATCCGTAGATCATGAGCTTCATCGGGCAGTTGTCATTGAGCAGGACCGGCCACGTCATGGAGAGTTCGACCGGCATGCCGGTGGTCAGCATGCTCTCCGTTGTAAACCACACCCCGCCACTGGAAATGTTCATCGTTTTGCCGTTCCCAGTCTCGGCAATCCGTTGACCGTAAAGCATCTTGTAGCGGACTTCCTGTTCGATCTGGAAACGGCGCTTGTTGCGTCGTTCGCGCTCGCTCTGGCGCAATAGACTGTCATCCTGTATCTCGATCACTCCGGCACCGCCTTCTCTCTTGGTGAAGATAACCCTTTTAGGATCAATCGCTCAAGATGTCTTTGGTTAGGCGGCCGGCGTTAACCGTGGGCCCCGAAGTTAATCCTTACTGATGGCCTATTTCCGGCCATTTGAGAGTATTACGGCCCTGCCCCCAAACTTTGGTACTGGGAGTGGCTGGAACCAACGGCCTACCAGCAATTGCCCAAAAATAATTTTAGAATAAACTTCAGAAAGTACTGGACAAGCAGGTCCTAAATTGCTAATATCGAAACAACACAGACAGCATCCCTGGCGGCGAGTCCCCTCCCGCCGCCAACCCTCTGAGTGCAAGGCCCCGAGATACCCAGCTCGGGGCCTTTTAATTTGTCAGGCCAAGTTTGCCGCCTCCCACTGTCCTTTTTCCAGACTGCGTCGCGAGATCCAACAGTGGGACCACCCCGCATACCAAACCACTGGTACTTGTGGAACCCCTGCCCGCCAGGGATACGAGTTTCCCACAGGAATCTTCACCACAATTATAGACAAACAGCTCCGAAATGGTTATCATTGGATCAATACAGACAGCATCCTTGGCGGCGAGTCCCCTCCCGCCGCCACTCTCTGAGTGCAAGGCCCCAAGTTACCCAACTTGGGGCCTTTTCATTTCCGGCGGCGCTCCACCCACGCATGAGGTGTTCACGTCGCGGCTGGCGCAGGCGCAAGAACCACCTTCCAGCCTAAAACAGCCGGTCCTGCTTTTTGAGGTTGCCGAATGTGTTGACATTGGCAATCGAGAACGAGAACATGAGTTGGCTTTCGTCGCGGATGCCCGCATTGTAACGGCGGTATTCCACGTTGAAACCGCAGCAATCGGTGTTATACGTAACCAGGGTGGTCGTATACTCCAGCACCTTCTGGCGATAGTCGTAAACGGCTTCTATGCCGGCGTTCCAGCCGCGGTTGTTGGGATCGCCGTATTGCAGGCGGGCCCGGTACTGGTTGGCGTACGGAACCAGCAGCGGGTTGGTGTGCACCTCATAGTCGCCGGCCGAGAAGAAGTATTTTCGCCAATGGTAGTCGGCCGAGAAACCGCTATCGACGATGGAGTGGAAGCGGGGATCGTAATCGGCCTGCCAGTTCACGGACAGGCCGTTGACCGGGTTGGCACGGAGCATGGAAACCACCGGAGAATAGTTGCGGGGGCCGAGCACGAATGCGTATGCGCTCAGATCGGCCGTGGCGGCGAACAGGTTCGACTGTCCGGAAACCACCGCCCCGCCGAAGGTTGGATCGAAGTACTCCTTTTCCTTCAGCTCCCAGGTCAAGAACTCCCTGACGGAATCGCCGCGCTTGGCATACAGACGGTTGGTGAGGGAAAACTCCAGCTCATTGGTGTCGCTCAACAGGTCGGTTTCGTCGAAGCGCACGATGCGGTCGAAGTCGGTGCCGATGCCGGTGACGTAGCGGTAAGTGGCGCGCGGTTCGATGACGTGCTTGACTTTGTCGCCGAAGATGGTCTTCTTATTGAAGACGCGTGCCAGCGAGGGGAAAATCAGGTCGACCGAAAAGTCCCGCGCGCTGGTCACCAGCTTGCCGCCCGACACCTGGTAGGCCACATAGCCCACCTGTTGCGAGACCAGCGAGTTCTCGTCCTGGCTTTGCCCGTAGACCGCCTCATCGATGCCCGCGCTCGGCACCAGATCGAAGTGCCAGAAGTGTAACGCGCTGGTGACGTGCGGGGAGAGTTCGAGCCGCGGCGTGAACTGCTCGGTTCTGAACGTTTCGTAAAGCGTGTTCCCCTGGGGGCCACCGAAGTTCGGGTTGGAATTGAAGATGGGTTCCGAGCGGTACAGCAGGCCCGCCGCGGAATAGAACGAGAACCAAATGGGCAGGTTCTTCCAGATCGCGTGGTCGCGGCCTTCGACCTCGACATCCGGCAACTTGTGGATCAGCACGGCATTGGTCAACGCCGGCGTCTCTCCGTTGGCCTGGGTGAGCGGCACCTCGGTGGATTGAAAATTCTCGAGGCGCGCCGCCACCAGGTCCACCCTGATGCTGGAGAAGTCCTTGCTCACCGACCCGACCGAATGAATCTCCGAGCCAATGGCTTCATTGAAGGATCCCGACCATTCCTGGCGGAAATCGAACGAACTGACATAGTTGATGTTGGCCAGGCCGAACCAGCCGTGGCCCAGATCCAGGTGGCCCAGCGCAAAGAGATTGATGCCGCTGTAGTGTTGTTCCGGAGTGGTGCCGGGAATAATGCCTTGGCGGTCCTGCACGCCGTAAAGGATGACATCGAAATCCGTGCCGGGGCGCGGCTTGCCGCGAAAGTCCACGTGGTGCCCGAAGGCGTTGGCAGTGTAATCGAAGAAACGGTAGGTGACGTCGAAGCTGCGGCTGATGGCCCAGTAGTAGCCCAAACCGATCATCGGGCCGCGCTGCGAGTGCGCCACCAGGTTGGGCAGCAGGAATCCGCTGTGGCGCGGTCTTTTTTCCAGCGAGTGGTAGAAGTAGGGCGTGTAGAAAAGCGGAATCTTGCGCAGCAGGAAGACGCTCTTATACGCCTTGGCCCGCTCGCCCGGAATGATGTCGAATCTCGGCCCGCGCAGCTTCCACCACGGACCCGGCATTTTGCAGTTGGTGATCCACCCGTTGAATAGCAGGTACTTGTCGCCGATGCGCTCGGCCCATTTGCCTTCGAAATGAAACGGGCTGTTGCCGGTCAGGATGCCGCGGCGCACCACCGTCTTCGGCATCGATTCGCCGCGCACGTTGTAGAACCTGCCCTTTTGCGACTCGGTGTTGTATTCCATGCGGTCGCACCAGATCTGCTCGTTCTTCTCGAAGCTGTGGTAATAAACGTTGCCGACGGCGACCAGGTCGCCCGTGTCGTCGTTGTATTCCATTTCGTCGGCGCGCGCCAGCAATGCCTTGCCCTCCAGTTGTACATTGCCGCGGCCCTTATAGACGTGGTCCTCGGTGGATTGGTCAATCGCCCAAAAAAACCATTGATTGAGTTGCAGGGTCTTGTGATCGGGAAGTTGCGGCGATGCAACGGTCGCGGTGGCGCCGGTCTGCGCAGGAGCAGGAGCAGGGGCGGGAGCGGCGGCGGCCTGCTGGGCGTTCGCTGCGGCGACCAGCGTCAGCCAAGCCAGCAGCATAACCGGATAAACGCAGATGGGTCTGCACGAATTTCCGTGACAAGACTCACCGCTTGTGTTAAGAAAGGGAAGAGAGCTTGGCGAAAAGGGTCCCAACCAGAGACGGTAGCACAGAACGACGGCTCAGGTTTCCGGGCGTTTCGCTCACAGTGTGAAAGATGACGTGCAGCTATTGCGGAACGCGACTCGGGCAAGGCGAACAACGCTGCCGGCATTGCGGCCGCAAAGACGACGACCGGTTGACGAGCGGATTCAGTCTCGTAACTTCGGGAGCCTTGGCGGCTGAACCGGGGCGGGTGGCGGAGACGCGCCCGCCGCGCCGGTTGCGTCCGGTTCCGCCGCCGCCGGATATGGCCCGCGCCGTTCAGACTTCGCTGTTTCCGAATGGGCTGGAGTCGAGCATAATTCTCGTCGAGCAGACACGTTCGAAGCCAGCTCGGAAGTCCAATCCCAGTCCGACTACCAAGTCCAGGCGGACCGGTACGCGTGCGCCGGAGGGGCAGGGAAAGCTCGAGTTCCTCGTGCCGGCCCCCGCCAAGCCGCGCACTCTGGGCACCACCGTCGATGCCAGTATTTATTGTGATATGCCAGTGGCGACTCCGTTGCACCGGGCCGTTGCGGCGGCCGTGGATTGGGCTATGGTGCTGATTGCCTATGGCGCGTTCCTGTTCGCCTTTCGCCTCCTCGGCGGTCAATTCGTTTTGAACAAAACCAATCTGATGGTTTTCGGCGCTGCGTTGCTGCTGATCGGCTTCACTTACGGCTTGCTGGCGGCGATCGCCGGCACTGAGACGCCGGGTATGCGGTGGACACGGCTGCGGCTCACCACATTCGACGGCTTCGCGTTGGAGCCGCGCCACCGCGTGCTGCGGATGCTCGGTTCGTGTCTGAGCGTGTGCACGGCGGTGGGCTTGTTGTGGTCGCTGGTGGACGAGGAAGGCCTCGCCTGGCAGGACCATATTTCCAGCAGTTTCCCGACCCTGGCCGTGGATCGGTAGAATTGCGCAAAACACCGGCGGCAAGACCGCCGGCGCTACCGATTCGCCGCCGCCCTTCGCAGCCGGTCCAGCACGCCGGCCCATGCTGGCGTTTCCGGCGGGCATTCCACCGCGATCCACTCTAAGCCTTCACCATCGAGACGATGCAGCGTTCGATAGAGAGCCGCGGCATACTCGAGTGGATCGGCTGGCATTTCCCAACCGAGCCGCAGCCGGGCCCCCCGGCCTTCCGGCGGCGCATCGCCGGGAGCGATCAGGTAGAGCGGCGTCACCGGCCGGTAATGGCGCGGATGCAAGCCGGGCGATGCGTGCGGCACTTCGGTGGCGGCCGCGGCTGTCGCGGCAATCAAAACCGGGCCGATCAGACTTTCGATCTCGGGCAACGGGATCACGCCGGGCCGCAGCAGCAGCGGCGCGCCATGGAGCGACAGCACGGTGGATTCGATACCCACCTGCGCCGGGCCGCCATCCAACACGAAATCGGCAAGCTCGATGGGCACGTCCTCCGCCGCGGTAGGGGAAAGCTCGGTGAAGCGGTTGGCGCTGGGCGCGGCAATCGGCACTCGTGCGGCGCGAATCAATTCGAGCGCCAACGGGTGCGCCGGCATGCGCAGCCCCACCGTGGGCAGGCCCGCGGTGACGATGTCCGGCACCACGCTGCGCTTGGCCACCACCAGCGTCAGCGGCCCCGGCCAGTATCGTTGCGCCAGTTTCTCCGCCGCCTCCGGCCACTCGGCGGCCAGCGAGCGCGCCATCGCAATCGAGTCCACGTGCACGATCATCGGGCTCGAGCGCGGCCTCCGCTTGGCGGCGAAGATACGCTCCACCGCAGCCGCGTCAAGCGCATTCGCGCCCAGCCCGTAGACGGTTTCGGTCGGGAAAGCCACCAGCCGCCCAGCGCGGATCAGCTCCGCGGCGTGGGCGACGCTGGTTTCATCGGCGCTCACTCCGGCGCTTCGTCCTTATCGTCGCCGGCGATCCTGCCGGTCTTGCGCCACACCAGGTACGCGTGGATCATGCCGTCCAGATCGCCTTCCAGCACCCGGTCCACATCGCCCATTGACAGCTTGCTGCGCAGGTCCTTCACAAGCCGGTACGGCGCCAGCACGTAGTTGCGGATCTGGCTGCCGAAACTGGCCTCCAGCTTGGAGTCCTCCGTCTTCCGCGTCTCCGCGCGTTTCTTTTCCAGTTCCAGCTCATACAGCTTGGCTCGAAGCTGTTTCATGGCGCTGTCGCGGTTCTTGTGCTGCGAACGCTCGTTTTGGCATTGCACCACGGTCTTGGTGGGCAAGTGCGTGATCCGCACCGCCGAATCCGTCATGTTGACGTGTTGCCCGCCGGCGCCCGAAGAGCGGAACGTGTCGATCCGGAGATCGTCGAGCTTGATGTCGATTACGATCTCGTCGTTCACCTGCGGGTAAACGAACACCGAGGCGAACGACGTATGCCGGCGCGCGTTGGCGTCGAACGGCGAAATGCGCACCAGGCGGTGAATACCGGCTTCCGATTGCAGCAGCCCGTAGGCGTTCTCGCCGTTCACTTCGAAGGTGACCGACTTGATGCCCGCCCCTTCGCCCTCCAGCCGGTCGGTAATCACGGTCTGGAAACCGTGCCGCTCGGTCCATCGCAGGTACATGCGCAGCAGCATCTCCGCCCAGTCCTGGCTTTCGGTGCCGCCGGCGCCGGGGTGGATGGTGACGATGGCGCTGAGCGCGTCGTTTTCGCCCGAAAGCAACATGTCGGTTTCCAGGCGGTCCACGTATTCGGCGTAGGTCTTGACGTCGCGCTCAATCTCGCCCGCCACGTCTTCGCCTTCGCGGGCCAGCTCGAACATGGTGTCCAGATCCTCGGTCAAGGCGCGCACGCGATCGTCGTCGGCAATCGCCTCTTCCAGGCGCTTGCGCCGGTGCATCACTTTCTGGCTTTTCTCGGGCTGCGCCCAGAAATCCGGTTGGGCCACCTGCTGTTCGGTCCGGCTCAGTTCGAGCTTTTGCGCGGGGGCGTCAAAGATACCTCCGCACGGCCAGGGCCTGGTCGCGAAGCGGCGCGTATTGGCGTTCCAATTCTTCAAGGGTCATGTGGGTTCACTCCAATTCTAACAAATACCCGGCTTTGCCCACGTTGCGCGCCAGCGTGCGGCCGATGCGGATCGCGACCCCTTCCGCCTCATGGATGTGGCCGCAAAACAAATAGTGCGGCTGCGATTTCTCGATGAACTCGCGCACCGCGCGCGAGCCCGCATGCAGGCCCGGGTGGATCTGGTCGAGCGCGGTCGAATAGGGCGGCGCGTGGCACACCAGGATTAGCGGATCGAGGTTGGCGAACTTGGCGAGCGACGCCGCCATCTGCGGCTCGCTATACTCGCCCGGCGTGCCGAACGGCGTCGGGCTCGAGTAGCCCAGACCGGCCACGTGCCAGCGGCCGATCTCGATGTGCTGCTGGTGGAAGTTGTGCAGGCCGAAGCGCGCGCACATGCTGGCCACATCTTCCGCCGATTCGTGATTGCCCGGCAGCACGTACACCCGGTTCCCGCGCCGCCCCAGAATCTCGCCGCAGCGTTCGAAGCCCCTGGCCCAGGTGACCTGGTCGCCGGCGGCAATGTAGTAATCCGCCTGCACGCCGAGCAGCCCTTCGAGCGTCTTCCAATCGTTATGGATATCGGAAAAAATCAGCAGCTTCAATAAGGGGATGGTACCGCACCCGCTATACTTTGGGTGGGGCATGCTTTAGCTCGCCAGGTTGGAGCGTCCAAGAAAACGCGCCCGCAAGCGGGCGTTGGCAGGCTAAAGCCCGCCCCACCAGATTTATGAGCGAATACGATAGCGAGCTTTCCAAAATCGTCGCCGAATTGAACCGTGCCGCACCCGGCAACAAGGCAGCCGCGCGCCTGCCGGACATGACCGCTTCGCTCGACAAGCTGCTCTCTTTCGCCGCTTCCCGCGGCGCTTCCGACGTATTGTTGATCGCCGGGGCTCCCGCCGTGCTGCGCGTCAACGGCATGCTGGCACCCGGCTCCGGGCCGCCGCTCGAAGCCGACGACGTGCGCAGCCTGGTGCTGCCGCTGCTCGCGCCGGCCCAACTCGAAGAGCTGCAGAAAAACCGCTCCGCCGATTTGAGCTTCCTGCGCGAAGGCCTGGGCCGTTTCCGCGTCAACCTGCATCACCAGCGCGGCACGCTGGCGGCCAGCATCCGCCTGCTGCCGGCGCGGATTCCCTCGCTCGATTCGCTGCACCTGCCGGCTGTCCTGGCCAAACTCGCCGAGCGGCGCCAGGGCCTGGTGCTGGTCACCGGGGCCACCGGCTGCGGCAAAACGTCCACGCTGGCCGCCCTCATCGACATCGTCAACAGCAGGCGGCAGGCCCACGTGGTGACCATCGAGGATCCGGTCGAATACCAGCACGCGAACCGTAACTCGATCATCGAACAGATGGAAGTCGGCCGCGATACGCCGGATTTCGCCGGAACTCTACGCAGCATCATGCGCCAGACGCCGGACGTGATCCTGGTCGGCGAGATGCGCGACGCCGAGACCATGGCCACCGTGCTGACCGCCGCCGAGACCGGCCACCTGGTGCTCTCCACTCTGCACACCAACGACGCCATTCAGGCCGTGGCGCGGATTCTCGATTCCTTCCCCGCCGCCAACCAGCCGCAGATCCGCCAGCAGTTGTCGCTGGCGCTGGCCGCCGTCATCGCCCAACAGCTCGTCCCCGGACTGGACGGCGTGAGCCGCTGGCCCGCCACCGAAATCCTGATTGCCAACGATGCTGCCCGCGCGCTCATCCGCAAGGGCGACGATCATCAGCTCCGCAGCCAGATTTCCGTCGGCCGCGCCGATGGCATGATGACCATGGAGCAATCGCTCGCCGAGCTGGTCCGCACCAACCGCATCGCGAGAGACACCGCCTTCGCCCACTGCTTCCGCAGCGACGATTTGCAGCGGTATCTGGCGTAAGCGGCAGCGCCGGCGCCACAAGAAATCTCTTGACAATGTATTATTCAACTAATACACTAGCAATATAGATGAGCAAGCAGCCGCCCATCGCGCAGCAGCCCTTCGCATTCCGCCTGGATCTCAAGAGCGGCGTGCCGGTATACCGGCAGTTGATCGACCAGGTGACTGGCGGGATGGCGGCGGGCGCGCTCGAGGCGGGCGACCAGCTTCCCACCGTGCGCCAGGTGGCGGTGGACCTTTCGATCAACCCCAACACGGTGGCGCGCGCTTATCGCGAGCTGGAAATCCGCGGAATTCTGGAAACGCAGCAGGGGACCGGCACCTTCATCAGCCGGCAAAAGGTGAAGCGCGACGACGCCGAGCGCCAGCGCCAGCTCGCCCAGTTGGTGGCCGAGTTCGTGGCGCGCGCCGGCGCCGCCGGTTTCACGGTCGGCAACCTGTTAGAGCAACTGCGCGACGATTTGAGCGACGCGCAGACGAAGAGGAGATAACCCCATGACACCGAGTTTTATGGAACGGCTCAAGCTCAGCAATATCGGGGTGGCGCTGTTTGTCATCTCGATGATCGCGGGATGGGCGGTCACCAACGGAACGAAATCGCCCGCGGGCCTGGTGGCCGGCGCGCTGGTCGGCTTGTACCTGTTGTTCGCCATACGGGTCGCGGACCAGTGGGAGAAGGTGGCCGTTCTGCGCCTGGGCCGTTACCGCGGGCTGCGCGGGCCCGGCCTGTTCGCCATCATTCCGGTAGTCGACAGTCTCAGCCGGTACGTCGACCAGCGCGTGCGCGTGGCCAACGTCACCGCCGAATCCACGCTCACACGCGACACCGTGCCGGTGAACGTCGACGCCATCCTTTTCTGGCTGGTCTGGAACGCGGAGAAATCCATTCTCGAGGTCGAGGATTTCGTGGAAGCCATCCGGCTGAGCGCGCAGACCGCGTTGCGCGAATCGATCGGCCGGCATGAGCTGGCGCAGATGATCACCGAGCGCGAGTCGCTCGGCCACGAACTGCAGCGCATTCTCGACGAGAAGACCAACCCCTGGGGCATCACCGTGCAGTCGGTGGAAATTCGCGACGTGCGCATTCCGCAAGCGCTTGAAGACGCCATGTCGCGGCAGGCGCAGGCGGAACGGGAGCGCCAGGCGCGCAACATTTTGGGGCAGGCCGAAACCGAAATCGCCGAAAAGTTCGCGCTGGCCGCGGCCACCTATCAGGACAATCCCGTCGCCCTGCACCTGCGCGCCATGAACATGCTGTACGAAGCCATCAAGGAGCGCGGCTCCATGGTGATCGTCCCCTCTTCCGCCGTCGAGACAATGGGTCTCGGCGGCATGCTGGCGACAGCCTCTCTAGGCGGCGCCAAAGGACCTTCCGTTTAGGAGGCAGTAACATGAAAACGAATCGGACACCGATTATCGCCACCCTGGCGGCACTGGCATGCACGGCGACGTTCGCCGTCGCGCAGTCTCCAGCCGTGGTTCACGAGGACTCCCCGTTCACTGGAACCTGGGAGGGAAAGTTGAATGACCTCCCAGGAATCAGTCTGAGGATCGATGATGCGGACGGAAAAATCGGCGGCGTGATTGTGTTCTATTATCAGGAACGCCCCGACACCAATAGTCCGTGGCGTGTAACGGCCGAGCATCCCGTGGCGTTGCTGGTGCCACACGTGGACGGCAAGACGCTCACGTTCGAAGTGCAGCACCACATATGCCACACCTGCGCGGAACTCGGCCCGAATGGCAGATTCCGCGTGGAGGTTGCCGGCCCGGACGAGTTGCGGATCTGGAAGCTGGACGACCAGCCAGCCGGCCAAGACCCCGGTCCGGGATTGAAACTCATTCGCCGAACTCCTTCGTCGAACTCCTTCGCGCCGGCGCGCGGCTCTCAGCCCTTCCACAACAGCTCGGCGTCGGAACGGCGGACGTAGTTGGCGTCCAGAGCGGCGGGGTCTGCGGCAACGCCGGCTTTCAAGCGGTGCCAGGCGATGCGGGCGATGGCGGCGGCCAGGGCGTGCGGAGCCGTGGTGCGGCGCGCATCGCGAAAGCGCGACGCGGCGAGCGCATCGGCGAACGCACCGAAGTCGGGCGAGACCAGTTCGACGCCGTCGGGCAGCGCCCCGATCCAGCGGGCCGGCGCGGCGACGGTTTCGGGGGAGACCAGGCGGCCATCGGCGTCATAGACCGCTGCGTAGACCTCGCCGCGGCGGGCGTCGAACAGGGCCGCGCGCAAAGGCGCCGTGCCGAAGCTCGAGATGGCGGCGAGATTCGAAACCGCCACCGCCGGTTTGCCGGCCGCTTCGGCCAGCCCCTTGACGCAGGCCAGGCAAACCCGCACGCCGGTGAATGCGCCTGGGCCGGATGCCGCGGCGAAGCACTCCACCTCGCCAATCGAAACGCTATGCCGGCTGAGCAGCGCTTCCAGGTGGCCGTAAATCACGTGGGCGAAGCCGGAGGGGGATTCGAGATCGACCTGCTCGAGCAGATCGCCCGCGCGGGCCAGCGCCATGCTGCCGTGGGCGTGGGTCGTATCGACCGCCAGAATGAGAGGCGTCACTGGTTGAAATCGTATCCTTTGGCCGCCATATAAACGGTGCCGTAGCCGTTGATGGCGTAGAGGCGCACCAGCGCGATTCCGGGATAGTCGACCCCCAAAGTGGCGGGCAGCGTGAAATCGGCTTGCGGCGCGGTGCCGAGCACGCGATACCCTTCGTGGTCCGCGGTGACCTCGGCGGTCCACATCCAAAGCATGGCCCGGCTGGCGCGGCTGGTGCGCTTGGCCTTGACCGCAAAATGCGCCGCGCGGCCGGCGGTGAGCGCGCCCGTGGGGCGCTCGATTTCGTAGGGAACTTTTTCAGGATCGATCACAATCTCCTGCACCGGCACGTCGACCGATTCGAATTTGTAACTGCGATTCATGCTTTCGACGGTCGTTTCGCGGACCAGGCGCAACACCCAGTCGTGATAGCGGTCGGGAGGCTCGCCGGTGAAGCGCTGGCCGCCCCACCGGCGGCGCCCAGTGATGGAGCCGTCGGCCGGATCCAGCCAGTAGACGTCGTAGCCATGGTGCTCGACGGTGAGCTCGACCGGGCCGGGTTTATCGATATAAACGATGTACTCGACGCCGGGAAGCGCCAGGGCGCGGCCGCCATCCAGTTCGAAGTAGGGCTCGAGGTCCCAATGGCGCGTGCCCGCCATCAGGTTGAACCACACCGTCATGGCCCTAGCGCCCGGCGAGTCGAGGGAACGCGCGCCCCCGCCGGTATTCGAGTAGGTCGGGTACTGGCCGTTCATGGCGGCCGTCCAGAGCCGGTGGCGCAGTTCGGCCGCATCCACGTCGTTGGGCCCGGTCTTGCCGGCCCCGGCGTCCTCGCGCGCGAATTCGAGGGCCACGCCCGGCACCTGGTAGAGTTGATGTTCGATAGCTCCCACAGCGGCGTCCGCCGTTCCGTAGGCGGCGAAATCCATCCAGCCGTCATCGAGCAGCGGCGCCGAAGTGACGCGTGCGCCGGTCGTGCGCGGGTGCTGGTAAGGGTCGAATTGTTTGATCAGAGTGCCGGTTTCCTGGAGCAGCGCGCGCGCGCCGGCTTGGCTTTCGAATTCCCCGAGCCCCTGCCAGGTGACGTTTCTGGCGGCGTAACGGCCCACCAGAAAACGGATGAAGCGGCGCCGCGCCTCCGGGTCAGGCAGCAGGCGGACGAGCGCGGCGGGATTGGGAGCCAACACCAGATCCGCAATTAGACCCTTGGAATTGATGTACGCGATGCGCCGGTCGAGGCGCTCAAAATGCGTCAGGTCGGGACTGCCGGGAGCGCGGAAACCGATTTCTGCGCCTTCGCCCAGCACCAGGCCGCGCAGGTGATTGAACTTCTGGGCGGTGCGTGCATCCACCACGGCGCGAAAGGCGGCGTCGTCCAGCCAGGCGAACCGCATCTCGCTCGCGCCCATCCACAGGTGCGGCCGGTTGGCGACGATGGTAGCCCAATGATGGAGGTTAGCCACGCGGAGAAAGCCCGGCGCGTCGGAAGCGCTGGCGGTGAAGGCTCCGGTGACCCCGTCCCATTCGGCCACGTTGCTGGTGAGGCGGTATTCCCAGTGCCCGGCCTCAGTGGGAGAGAAGCGCAGCACCATGCGGCCGCCGCCGTCCCAATAGGCCGGCAAGGCGTAGGTGCGCATCTGGGGCGAACGGAACTCGGCGCGCAGATCGACGCTCGCGTAAGGATCGGGATGCGCGGCGGCAGCCTTGGCGCTCAATTCGAATACCAGTTCACAGGGCGACCACGCCGGCGTGTTGTCGCAGCTCGAAGAGGCCTGGGGAGCGGCTTGCGGCCACAGCGCCCCAGTCAGCGCAAAGATAGGCAGGACGGCCCGGAGTGCGCCCCAGCGCGGTGCGGCGCGTCGAGTGGAATTCACATTACCAGTGTAGTGACGCACGGTAGCGACGCACGGGCCGGGCATGCCCGGCCCCTACTTTGTGTCCAGCGAGCGCAGCTTCAGCTCAAATACGTTGTAGGGCTGCGCGCCCACCACCAGATCGCCTTCCACGCCTTCGGCGGTGCTCTTGCCGACCACGAAGGCGGGAGTGCCGTCGGACCCGATGCGCATGGCTTCCATCATGTCGGCCTGGATCTCGTCCTTGTGCCTTTCGCTCACCACGCAGACGCGGAATGCCGTCACGTCCAGCTTGAGAACCTCCGCGTCGGCCAGCAGGCTCTCCAGATCCAGCTTATCGGGATGATGGCCCATCACGTCGCGCAGCTTCCAGAACTGCCCCTGCTCGGCGGCGCAGCGTCCGGCCTCGGCGGCGCGCATGGCATTGGGGTGCATCGAATCGAGCGGCAGGTCGCGGCTGTAGAACCGGACCTTTCCGGTGTCGATGAAATTCTTTTTCAACTCGCCGAAAGTCTGGGTGTGAAATGCCTGGCAGAAGGGGCACTGGTAGTCGGTGAACTCGACCATCGTCACCGGCGCGTCCTTGGAGCCCAGCATCTGCATGCCCTCCAGGTTCATCTTGATCTTGGCCGGCGGGCTGGCAGGCTGTTGCTGCTGTTGCCGTTCCAGCAACTGCCGGATCTGCCGCAGTTCCTGCAGAATTTCTTCGGCCTGCTGGTGCGTGATGCCCGGATCCTGGGTGGCGCCGCGGGCCACGACCTGCGCGCGCACGCCCGGCAGCAGCAGCGACAGCGCGGCGCACGTCGTAATTCGTAAGAAGTTTCTCATTCTGCTCCTAAATAATGCTGTTGGCAGGTAAAAGCGACTGCCCCACTCTTCGGCAGCGGGGTGGTCCCTTCCTAATTCTTCTCCAACATCAACATGTATTGCACGTCGCGGACGTGTTCCTTCTCTTCCAGCAGGTGAAAGTGGTTGGCCTCCACCTCCTTGATGACGTCGGGCATGTCGAGGCGGATGTGCGTGAGAGCCCGCCCGTTGGGCATCGCCGACTCCCTCTTGTAATACTCTACGATGATCAGCTTGCCACCGTCCTTGAGCGCCTTGTGAATCGCCGCCAGCATCTTCTCCGGATAATCGAAGTGATGATAGACGTCGAGCGCCAGCGCCATATCCAATTGGCCTTCCGGCAGGCTCGGGTCGGTCTCCGTGCCCTTGATGAAGGTCACGTTGTCGAGGCTGGCCTGGACGGCGTGCAGCTTGGCTTCGGAAAGAAAATCGTCAAAGATGTCTTCGGCGACCACGCGGCCATCGGGCCCAACCCGCTTGCTGAGGTACGGCAGCATGAACCCCACGCCGGTGCCGATGTCGGCCACGGTCATGCCGGGCTGCAGGCCCATTTCGCGAATCAGCAGCCCCGGTTTCTGGGTCTGCTCGCGTTGCGGATTGCCCAGGCTGGCGGCCATCTGCTTGCGCTGTTGCTCGGTTTGATAACCGCTGTTGGCCTCGCGCGCCACCTGCGCTGCGAGACTGGCCGTCAGGGCCAACGCTACGCACACGATCTTTTTCATAACCGCGGCTCCATCTAGTGGTTATGATAACAGGGCACTCGCGCCGGACTATCATAATAAGGCAGGCTCTCATCATGAAACATGGTTTCCGCCGATGCACTCTGCCGGCGGCGTTTGCCGCGCTGTGCCTGGCCCAGACTCCGCAACCCGGGCTGTCGCCGCCTGTGCCGTTCAAGGTCCCCAGCGGCAGATTGCAGCGCGAGGAACTCCTCAAAGAGGAGCAGGCCGAAAACCGTAAGGACGCGGCGCAACTGGCGGAGCTGGCGCAGCAATTGCGCGGCGACCTGGAGAAGAACAGCCGCTACGTTTTCTCCCTTGCCGACCACAAGAAGGCTGAAGACATTGAAAAACTGGCGCACAGAATCCGCACTCGCATGCAGCATTATTAGCCTCCTGGTCTGCGGCGTAGCCGTCGCGCAAGCGCCCGCGAAAACGCCCGCCTTGGCCGTGATCGATGCGAAAGACTCCGCGCACTGGCAGGCGGTGGCGCAAGAGGCCGGCTGGCAGACCATCGTCCCCGCCGGCGCATCCACCGATCCTCTCGATACGCGCGCGCTGGCTGTCGCCGCCGCGGTGCGTTCTGCCATTCAGAACAGCGGAGTGGACCCGGCGCGCGTGTATCTGGCTGGCCGCGGCGATTCGGCGGCAGCGGTTTTCTACGTCATCTCGCGCCTGCCCGACCTGTTCGCCGCCGGGCTCGCGATTGGCGGCTCGCCGCAGGCCGCGCTCGCGACGGGACGCATCTACACCGTCAATTTCAACAACTCTCCCGTGCTGTGGGTCACCGACAAAGACGCGGATGAGGCCACCGCGCAGAAGTTGAAGGCCGCCGGCATGTGGATGGAATGGCGCTCCGCGAGCGAAATGAAGAACGCCGACGTTTTCGCCTGGCTGGCCGCGCGGACGCGCGATCCGTTTCCGCTGGACGTGGATTGCGAGACCGATTCCCCCACGTTCGCGAGTTGCTTCTGGCTCACGCCCGGCACGTTCAATGTCAACGAACTTAACGATGTGCTGCCGCGCACGCTGGTGGCCACCGCCACGCCGGGCGCACTGGATCTGGGCGCCTTCGGTTACAAGCCGGACGATCCCGGGCCCGGCGTGCCGATCTCCCGCCTGCCCGAGAAGTACTCCGGTCCGCTCAAGCTGGGCGACCGCATCACGGCCATCGACGGCCACCCCATCGCGGACGCGCACGAGTTTCAGGACCTGATGACGAAGGCCACCGAGGAGCGGCGCGTCGTGATTATGTTGCAGCGCGGCAAGGAGCGCACACGACTCGAGACGCGCATACTGGTTCCCCACCACGATTTCGTGCCCACCGCACGCGTCCAAGGCAGATACGAGCCGGGGCAAAAGCAGATCCTCATCAGCAGCCGCAGCGTCACCGAAATGCGAGTGGAGATTCCCCCAGCCTGGGCCGGCGCCAGCCTGTTTTGGAACGGCCTGGCGCTCGAGAAGATCGACAAGCCGGGCTGCGTCCTGCTGATGATCGACAAAGAACTGCTGCACGCCGGCCCGTGCCGGTGAGCCGCCAGGAGAACGGCGAAACCGCCACGTAACAACTTTGGCCGCAGTGCTATACTGTACGAAACCCTGGGGGGAGCCAGACAAATCGTTTAAGCGGATTGCCCCGGAGGCAGGGAAACACGATGGGGAGACTGTTCTTTTCGGTACTCGGCGGGACCATGTTGCTGGGCCCGTTGGTTGCGCAGCCGTGCCTGGTGCATGGCGGCGTGGAGCGGGTGGGAACGCTCGAATCGTTTTCCGGCCCGGTGCAGCCGAAACTGACGCCGGCCGAGCCGGCTCCCGGGGTCGCCATCGCGCTTTTTCCCGGCTGGATCGCCGAGGAACGGCGGGCGAGCATGGCCGCGGAACTAACCGCGCTGTACAAGGCCGCGGGCAAGACAGCTCCGCTCACCCTGCTGGTATTCAATGGAGAGGGATTTGCGGCGTCCGGGCCGTTCGAAACTAGCCTGGCGTGGCGCAACGCGGTGCGGAAAGCGCTGGCGCCCGTGGACGCTGCTACACCGGCTCCCGCGACGGCCAGCCTGTACTCGGCCATCATGGCATCGGTGGCGGCCTTTGGCGGCAACTGGTCGTCGGTGATTCTGGCGGGCCCGATTCCAGAGCTGGACGCGGACACGCGCGACTATGCGCGGACGCGGGTTTCGTCCAGCTCTTGCGGGCAGAAGCTGCGCGTTAGTTACTGGAATCCGGAAGGATCTCCCTCGACGTTCTGGGCTTCGGTGTCGGACGATACCGGCGGAGCCGCACCCGCGGACAAGTTGACCGATCTGCTGGAGTCGCTCGGCAGCGGACCGTGGACCGAAGTGGCCTGGCCGGCGGCGCCGCTGTGCCGCGGCTTCCTGCTCTATGGCGCCAGGCTGCTCAGCCAGACGCCCGGAGCCCCTGCCGTGGAACTGCCCGTCCTGGCAGCCGCGCCGGGCGCCGTGTTGCCCACTCTGGAGCAATACGCCGAACTGCTGGACGTGGAAAAGCAAATATCGGAACTGGGCCGCATGGAGAAACCGGACGCCGCGCAAGTGCAGCAGATGCACGCGCTGCTGGAACGGGCGCTCACCATCAACGCGCGCGACGCCGTGGCGCTACGGGTGGGGGCCGACTACTACCGGCGCGCGAACGACTACCAGACCGCAGCCAACCTGCTCGATAAGCTGGCCGAGATCCAGCCCCGCAGCGCCGATCTCCAGGCCGAGTTGGGGCATTGCCGGTTCGTGGCGGGGGATCTGGATGCCGCCGAGTCCGCGTTGCGTAAGGCGCACGACGGCAAGGCCGGCGGCCCGGTGGCCAGCGAAGAACTGGCGCGGATCCGCCTGGCGCGGCACGACGACCGCGGCGCGCTTCCCTTTCTGGAGGAGACGCTCGCGCTCGACGCGCGTAAAACCGAGTTGTGGTTCACCCGCGCCGACGTGGCCGGGCGGCTGGGCGACCAGGCGAAGGTAGCCGATTCGCTCGAAAAAGGACTGGCGTTGGAACCTGGAAATCTCGGACGCCGCACGGCTCTGGTCGAGCTGTATCTCGATAGCGGCGCGGGCGAAAAGGCGCTCGGCCACATCCGGATCGTGACCGCCGACCTGCCCGCCGATGCTTCAGTACGACGCCGCTACGCGGAATATCTGGATCGGCTGAATCGCCCGGACGAGTCGCTCAGCGTTTGGAAGAAGGCGATTGAAGCGGACCCTGCCGTGGAGCCGGCGCACTTTCGGGTGGCGCGGCTGCTGCTCGACCGCGGGGCGGTGGCCGATAGCCTGGCGGCGGCCGAAGCTGGGCTGACGGCGGCTCCGAAATCGGCGCGGCTTTACCTGGTGAAGGCGGAAGGCCTCGAGCGGCAGCAGCACTTTTTCGACGCGCGGCAGACGCTGCGGAGAGCATCCAAATCGATCGAGGATGTGGCCTTGCTGGCGCGTCTGGCGGAGATGGAGGACAGTTCCGGATGGAAGGCGCCGGAGGCTTACAAGGCGCTGTTAATTGCCCGCGAAAAAGCGGCGCCCGGAACGCACGTAGACGGGCGGGAGGTGGAGCGGGGGCTGGAGGTCGCGGTGCGGGATGGCGACGCCGAGTCAGCGGCCTTCTTCCGCGCCCGCCTCAACGCCGACGGCAAATCGGCGGTTTCCAATTGGCTGGCCGAGAGCGCGGCGAAGTCCGCCGCCGGGGCCACCGTTCCCGGCGGGCTGGAGGCACTGGCATTCATGGCCCACTTTCACGTCCAGTCCCCACAGACGTTCTTCGCCTCCTACAGCCGAACCCTGGTGGACAAGACGGACAACCTGGATCCGAAGTCGCGGAATCTTTATCTGGCGGATCTCCGCCGCTACTTCCAGGAACTAGCGGACCTGAAGGCTGTGGGAGTTAGCAAGGGGAACTCGACCGAGGTTGTAGTTTCTGCGGCGGACAAGAAGAGCCTGGGGCGCAGCGAAAGAGCGCTGGGGATTCTGGGATGGAAGCTCAAGGTCAACAAGGGTGAGGTGCAGTTCGAAGCCGGCGAGAAGAGTTCGCAGGCCCAGCGCCAGGAAACCGCTTCGGCTTTGGCATTGGACACGGTGGGCATCGAAGACACGCTGAAAGCGGGCAAGGCTTTTACGATCGAGATTGCCGATGAGAGCGCGCCGGTGCTGCTCGACGAATCTGCCTGGATGGGGACGTTTTTTGCCAAGTCCAAGTTCAACGGCGGTTTCGCGGAAGCGCTGGCCAGCGACCTGCGGGTGGCCAAGACGTACGCCGCGCTGAGCTCGATCAGCCAACGGGCGGTTGCGGCGCTGACGGCGGGCTCCGATCTGAAGACGATGGCCGAGAAGCACGCCGATCTGTTGTATCGCCACGGCTCGGCGTTCGCTCTGCGCGGGGATCGTGCGGCCGTGCCGGGCGGCGAAGCAGCCGAACCGATCTGGACCAAGCTGGTGGGCGCCGCGCCCGCCTCGCCCAACCGTTTTTTTCATGCGCTGCTCGAAAAGGACGATGGCAAGCTGCTGGCGTTCTTCGCCACGCTCGGCCAGGTGGACGTGGATCACCAGCGATTCTTCACCCATTCGCTCTCGCGGACGACGCGTTTCTACGAGCTCTTCCGCGATTCCGGCGAAATGGCGGCGGGGGCGGAGAAGGGAACGCGGAATTTCTCCTTCACCTCGTTCCTGCGCGAAGTGCCGATCGACTCGGAATTGCGCGTGCTCTTTCCGGGCAGCCCGGAGGTCTGGACGGTCGCCAAGGGAAACTCCTCTTCCGTTTCGAAGACCGCGAAGATGGTGAAGAAGCTCTCGCGCGTCACCGCGCCGGAGCAGGAGGACGAGATTCTGATCCGGCTGGCCAAGACGCGCTACAAGCTGGCGCAGGAGAACCAGTCGGAGTTGGACCACTTCATAGCGGTGGTCCGCATCGACCAGCACCGTTCCGATCCGCTCGACGAAGCGTCGGCGCTGCTGTTGGCGCAGAATTACGGACCGCACAAGGCGTTCTACCCGTACTTCGCGGTTTTGACCGGGCTGGGACGGGAGCAGTTCGAGCACTTTTTTGCGCTGGCGGACCAACTGCACAGTATGCCGCGGTTCGATCTGAACGTGATTCTGGGGGAATTCGATTCGCTGATTGCGCTGATTTCCCTCGCCCAGGAATCGGGCGCGCTGGATGCGCCCGCGGCGGCCGGTTTGTTCGACCAGGTTTGCGTGCGGTTCAGCAAAGCGAATTCGCCGGCAGGCTACACGACCGCTTCGCTCGACAGCGTGCGGGAATTGATCCAGCGCGCCGCGCCGAAACCGGCCGACGGCGATCCGGACCGGGCTTTGGAGCGCGCGCTATTGGGTGCGGGCCCGGCGGTTTCGTTCGAACTCGATGGCTCCCATCGTGAAGTCGATGCGTCCGCCGCGCGTAGCGCCCAATATCGAAAGGTGCTGCGCCTGCAGAAGGTGACCTCGCTCAAGACACTGCTGGATTTCTATGACCGGCTGCAGGACCTGGCGCAGGGGCGGGGCGCGGCGATGGAGCATGCCAACGCGCTGGACGCGCTGCGCGCCGGGCTTCTCACCGTGGAGCCGCCCAAGAAAGTGAAGCCCAGCGAGGTTGACCGCCGGGTTGCGCTTGGATTCGAGGAGGCAAAAACCGCTGAGTTGATCGTCCACTTGAAGCAGCGCCTGGCGAAGAAGAAGGTGAACCAGAAGGATGTCGAGCAACTGGTGCAGGAACTCGAGGCGGTGATTTGCCCGCACGTGAAGCTGGCGCTGAGCGGCGCGGTGTACGCGTATTTCTTGAGCCCGGACGACCTGCTGGTTTCGCAGGACCCGCTGCTGCTGCGCAAGCATCAGTTCCTGAAGCTCAATCCCGGCGAGCAAAGCATGTTCACGCCTTCGGATCTGTACACCAACAACGACGGATTGGGCAGCTATCTAGAGGGCGGCTTTGCCGACTTTCCGATCACCGCGGGCAAAGTGGCTTTTTCTGGTTCCGAGCCGCCGGCCAACACGGGCTTCCTGGCGGCGGCGCAGATGGGGGCCCTGCGCGCCACCGACTGGAGCCGGTTGAGCGAGCAGGACCTGATCGTTTTCGGGTTGCGGCTCCGCCTGGCTCGCGAGTGGGTTCTGCACGCGGGCGCCGATGCGACGCTGCTGGCCGGATTGGAAGAGGACACCCATGGGCTGCTCTCGCCGACGCGGCGGGGCGAACTGCTGGATGCAATCGCGGCACGGGACTGGAGCGGCGCCTTCAAGAGCGTGACGCTGGGAGACCTGTATTCTCTTTCGCAACGATACCTGGAGCGCTACCCGGCGGATGCCTGGCAGTCTCCGGTGACGGCGGCGCTGCGCCGCGTTGCAGATCCAGCCGACGATACGCGGTTCCACCGGTTGGGCGCCAGCGCGGCGGAACTGCAGGGGTGCAGCCATCCGCACCTGGCGGCCGCGGGGCCTTACGAGGAATACGAAAAGCTGCTGCTGCCGTACAAACTGGCGCAGCGGTCGGCGGAGTTCAAGCTGTACGTGGCGGATTTCGCGGGACGCACCGGCATCCCGCCGGCGGCGCTGAACGCGCTCGGGCAGCCGATCGCATTGCAGGCGGTGAAGCGAATGAAGATGGCGGACATGTACGACTGGCGCGGCGCGTTGTTGGCGTTCGCGAATCTCGACGAAGCTGCGGTTGCGGCCGCGCTACCAGAGGAAAAATGAAACTGTTGACATTGCTAGCCTGTCTTTGGGCGCTGGCGGTGCCGCTCCAGCCGCAGGAAACGCCCACGGTTTTCCGCACCGAGGCGCGCATGGTGGAGGTGTATGCCACCGTCCTCGATCACAAGGGGCGCTATCTGGACGGCATCCCGCGCGAGCATTTTCGCGTCAGCGACAACGGCCAGCCGCAATCGATTGTGGCGTTCGAGGGTAACACCGCCGGGTTGACCTGCGCCATGCTGCTCGATACGACGGGCAGCATGCGCGACTCGCTGCCCACGGTGAAGAACGCCATCAGCCGTCTGATCGACGAATTCCGCGACGAAGATACGATGGCGATTTACGGTTTCAGCACTACGCTCGATCTGCTCCAGGACTTCACCCACGACCGGGCCGCGGCCAAGCGCGCGGTGATGCGCACGCGCGCCGCCGGCATGACCGCTTTGTTCGACGCCATCACGCACGTGACCATGGACATCAGCGCCCGCTCCGGCAAGAAGGCGGTGGTCATCTTCACCGATGGCGACGACAATGCCAGCGTGCTGAACGCCGGGCGAGCGGTGGAACGGGCCAAGAAATCGGGGATCCCGCTATATACCGTGGCGCAGGGCGAGGCCCGCGACAGCCACGAGCTGATGAATCGCCTGAAAGAGATCGCCCGCCTGACGGGAGGCAAGACGTACGGCGCCAAGGACGCGCACGAGGCCGCGCAGATCTTTCAGGATATTTCCGCCGAGCTGCAGCATACGTACCTGCTGGCCTACCGGCCGCCGGAGACGAAGGATGATGGCTGGCGCCAGATTCAAGTGTCGGTCAGCGGCACCAAAGACTATAAGGATTGCACGGTGCGAAGCAAGGAAGGATACTATCCCAACTAGCGGCGTTAGATGCTGCTGGAATGCCGCTTGAAAATCATCGGCAGATTCTGCGAGAACGCCGATCGCGCCAGCACCATGTCGCAGCCGGCTTCGTGCGCCTGCTGCTTGAGCTCGGCCTGGATGTGCGACAGGTACCCGATCAGGCTGATGCCCCTGGTTTCCGCCTTCCCCTTCAGCTTGCCGATCAGCTTCAGCGGCTGCAACGCCTCGAAGTTCAGGTCGAATACGATCAGCGACGGCTTTAGCGCCGCCGCCTTTTCCAGCAGATCCTTGGGTTCTTTGACGAACTCCAGCGACAGCCCCGCGCGTTTGGCCGCGTCGGCAAGCTTCACCGAGAAAAACAGATCGCTTACAGCGGCCAGAACTCGGTTCGGTTCCTGCTTCTGCATCATGATTGTGCTTTTTCTTAATTTGCTCGCTAACACAGAACAACTTGGTGGGAAGCTTCATTTTACCACGGTTCGACACACTTGCCCGCGCGCCCGCTCCCGGCTGTTACAATTCTGTCTGATATGTCACTCGTCGTGGTTGGTTCGGTTGCCTATGATGGCGTGGAAACGCCGCACGGAAAGGTGGACCGGATGCTGGGCGGCGCGGCCACTTACATCTCGCTGGCTGCGGCTTACTTCACCCCGGTGAAGCTGGTGGCCGTGGTCGGCGACGATTTCGCGCCGGGGGACGCCGAGTTGCTGGCCTCCCGCGAGATCGACCTGACCGGCCTCGAACGCGTCGCGGGCGGCAAGACTTTTTTCTGGGCCGGCGTGTATTCCGACGACATGAACGATCGCACCACCCTGCGCACCGATCTCAACGTCTTCGCCGATTTCGATCCCAAGCTGCCCGAATCGTATCGCGCCGAGCCGTATCTCCTGCTCGGCAATATTCAGCCCGCCCTGCAGCGCGGCGTGCTCTCGCAGATGAACCAGCTCAAGCTGGCCGGCGGCGACACGATGAATTATTGGATCCACGACTTTCGCGAGGAGTTGCTTGCGACCATCGCCCAGTGGGACTTCCTGCTGATCAACGACAGCGAAGCCCAAATGCTTTCCGGCTGGCACAACCTGCGCCGCGCGGCGGCCGCCATTCAGGCGATGGGCCCGCGCACCCTGGTGATCAAGCGCGGCGAGTATGGCGCCGTGCTCTTCCATGGCGGCGATCACTTTATCGCTCCCGGCTATCTGCTGGAGGAAGTTTTCGATCCCACCGGGGCGGGAGACAGCTTCGCGGGAGGCTTCATCGGCTATCTGGCGGGCCAGGGCGTCGCGGCCAAGGGCGCGGACCTCGCCGAACTGCGCCGCGCCGTGATCTACGGTTCCGTGATGGGCAGCTTTTGCTGCGAGAAGTTCGGCGTCGATCGCTTCCGCTCTTTGACGCGGGAAGAAGTCGATGCCCGCTTCCGGGAGTTCCAGTCCTGCACCCAGTTCTGAAATCGGGAACATGGAAGGGCGCGCTGGCCGCCATCGGGCTGCTCGCGCTGGCCGGCGCGGCCGCCATTGCGTTCTTCTACTCGCACGGCTGGCTGCTGTACTATGGCGATGCCGAAGCGCACCTGAACATCGCCCGCCGGCTCCTCGATTCCCAAACGCCGGGCTACGACCAACTGGGCACGCCGTGGTTGCCAGTGCCGCATCTTCTGATGATCCCCTTTGTGACGCATGACGCGTTGTGGCGCAACGGCCTGGCCGGCGCGATTCCCTCGGGCATCTGTTTCGCGGCAGCGGGCGTGTTTCTGTTCCTGGCCGCGCGGCGCGTGTTTGGCGGCGATGCGCCGGCCTTCGCCGCCGCGGCGGTCTTCGCATTGAATCCGAACGTGCTCTACCTCGGGTCGATTCCCATGACGGAGCCGGCTTTTTGGGGATCGTGGATGGCGCTGCTCTACTTTACCGTCCGCTATCGCGATACGGGTGGCTGGGGCGCCGTGGTGGGAGCCGCGGCTGCCGTGTCGATGGCCGCGCTCAGCCGCTACGAAGGATGGTTCCTGATTCCTTTCGCGGCGCTCTATTTCGCGCGGCGCAGATTGAGCGCGGGCATTGTCTTCGGCGTTCTGGCCAGCTTTGCCCCGCTTTACTGGCTGGGGCACAACTGGTGGCTGCAAGGCGACGCGCTCTATTTCCTGCGCGGCCCCGGTTCGGCTTGGGCCATACAAGGGGATGCGCCCTATCCCGGCAAGGGCGACTGGTGGGCGGCGCTCTACTATTTCCGCCACGCGGCGATCCTCGGCGCCGGGCCCGTGCTGGCGCTGGCCGGGTTGGCCGGCGTGGTAGCTGCGCTGGCCAGGCGCGTCTTCTGGCCGCTGCTGCTTCTGCTGCTGCCGGGCGCGTTTTACGTCTGGAGCATGCACAGTTCGCGCACGCCTATCTTCATTCCCACGCTGTGGCCGTATTCGTATTACAACTCGCGTTATGGCTTGGCCGCTTTGCCGCTGCTGGCGTTCGCGGTGGCCGCATTGGTGGCCTTCACGCCACGCGGCCTGCGCGCCTGGTGCGCGGCTGTCCTGGTGGCGGCATCGGCCGTGCCGTGGCTGCTGGAGCCACAGCCGAAGAATTGGGTGACGTGGCAGGAGTCGCTGGTCAACTCCGAGGCGCGCCGCGATTGGACCCACCAGGCCGCGCAATATCTGGCCTCGCATTACGTCCTAGGTTCAGGTATCATCACAACGTCCGGGGATATTACGGGAGTTTATCGCGAGGCCGGTATTCCGCTGCGCGAGACCTTCACCGGCGATAACGGCTTGCCCTGGCTGGCTGCGGTGAAACGCCCCGACTTGTTCTTGTGGCAGGAGTGGGCCGTGGCGATGGCCGGTGACGAGGTCGAAAACTCGATTCAGACCGCCTCACGCTATGGCATGCGCTACCGGCTCGAAAAAACCATTCCAGTAAAGGGTGCGCCGGTCATCGAAATCTACCGGCGCACGGGAGGCATTCATGGTACCTCATGAAAACGTAACGACGGCTTTTGACTTGCCGGGCGTCCGCATCAAGCGGAACTTCGGCGTGGTGCGCGGAATCGTGGTTCGCTCGCGCTCGATTTTCGGTACCCTCGGCGCCGGCTTGCAAACTATCGTCGGCGGCAACATCACGATATT
>Ga0187862_10000568_pt1 | contig 42192 bp, 35 predicted proteins | sample June2016WEW_10_1_FD_133003 | JGI IMG/M metagenome (GOLD analysis project Ga0187862, IMG submission 133003) | Peatland microbial communities from SPRUCE experiment site at the Marcell Experimental Forest, Minnesota, USA - June2016WEW_10_150 | ecosystem: Environmental > Terrestrial > Soil >... | reverse complement strand
GTTTACCCAGGAAACCGATCTGCTGGTGATCGGCGGAGGTCCGGGGGGCTATGCGGCGGCTTTTCGGGCGGCTGACCTGGGAATGGACGTAACGATGGTCGAAGCCGACCCCGGGCCTGGAGGAGTATGCCTGTTCACAGGCTGTATCCCGTCGAAGACTCTGCTCTACGTTACTGAAATCATGCACGATTCCCGGCACGCAAGTGAGATGGGCATCACCTTCGCCGAGCCGATAATAGACCTGGACCGCGTGCGCGAATGGAAAAACAAGGTCGTAGACAGGCTCGCGAAGGGCCTGGTCGAGCTTACCAAAAGACGCGGCGTTCTTTTCATACAGGGAAAAGCCACGCTGGAGGATTCAAGCCATGTTCGAGTCCAGAATGCGGGGTCCAGCCATATCAGATTCAAACATGCGATCATCGCCACCGGTTCTTCCACCCGAACCCTGGCAGGAGCTCAGTTCAAACCCGGCGGGCGACTCATGGATTCAACCGGTGCGCTGGAACTCGTGGATATCCCTGAACGGCTGCTCGTGGTCGGGGGCGGCTTTGTCGGGCTTGAAATCGGCTCTGTTTACGCGTCGCTGGGGAGCGAAGTGGTTCTTGTCGAAAATGACGGAAAGTTCATGCCCGGTATCGATCCCGATCTGTCCAGACCTCTTGTTGCGCGGCTCAAAGCGCTCTTTGAATCTATTCACTACAACACGAACATCGCCTCGGTCGAGGAAGATGACACCGGCGTAAATGTCACTTTCAGCGGGGAAATCGAGCAGAAGAACCAGCGATTCGACCGTGTGCTCGCGGCTGTCGGCAGGACCCCGAATTCGCAGGGAATTGGCTTGGAGAATACAAAAGTCAAGGTAAACGAAACAGGATTCATAATCGTTGACAAACAGAGGCGCACAACGGATGAAAATCTTTTTGCGGTCGGTGACGTGACAGGCGGGGCTATGCTGGCTCACAAGGCCATGCATGAAGGCAAAGTGGCTGCTGAAGTGATCTCGGGAATGCCCTCGGCGTTCGATTTTCAGGCCATTCCTGCGGTCCTGTACACCGATCCGCAGATTGCGGTTTGCGGACTAAGCGAAACGGCGGCAAAAATGCGGGGACGCAATGTCAAGGTCGCCCGTTTCCCATGGTCCGCATCCGGTCGAGCTGTATCCATGGGTCTCGACCAGGGGATGACCAAGATGATAATCGACCCCGATTCGCAACGGGTGCTGGGGGTCGGTATTGTCGGGCGTGAAGCCGGTGAAATGATATCCGAGGGTGTTCTTGCAATCGAGATGGGTGCGCTTGCGGAGGACGTCGGCCTGTCGATTCACCCTCATCCAACTCTTTCGGAATCTGAGGAGGAGGTGGCTGAAGCCTTCCTCGGCAGCTCCACGCACATTCTTCCGCAGCGCCGGGCCGGCGCAGGCCGGGATAGCCCAGCCTGAGAGGCCCCTCACATATGAAAAATCTGATCTCTTGAGGTATTTCCATCAACCCATACTAACTAAGGAGTATGAAATGAAGGGCAACGAAAAAATCATCGCGAAGCTGAACGACCTCCTTTCAGACGAACTGACCGCCATCAACCAGTATTTCGTTCATGCGGAGATGAATGAGAACTGGGGGTATGAGCGGCTTCATGAAAAGATCAGGAAAAGATCGATCGACGAGATGAAACACGCCGAGAGGCTGATCGCCCGCATACTATACCTGGAAGGCAAGCCGATCGTAAGCAATTTGAAAAAGATCACCATCGGCTCTGAGATTCCCGCCCAGCATAAAAATGACTGGGACGCAGAGGAGGGGGCCATCAAGAGTTACAACGATGGAATTCGCCTTGCCGTAGAACTCGCCGATAATGGCTCACGTGAGCTTATGGAATCCATACTGAAGGATGAGGAAGATCATATCGACTGGATCGAAGCGCAACTCGACCAGATCAAGATGATGGGCGTAGCCAATTACCTGGTAGAGCAGATCGATTAGGGCGGCAGGACCCGCCGGCCGGCATCTCGACAGCCCCACGCACCCACCCGCGAGGCGGGTGGCCGCTGAGACCTTCGGCGGCTACTCGATAACCGGCCTCGATGCCCCTCGGGGCTTCCGATTCGGAAGTGTTTGCGAAAACGAAAACAGGCTCCCGCTCTAGCCGGAGCGGGAGCCGCTAACCATAGGCCAAAGCACCGGGGCGGAGAAAGAAAAAAGAAAAGGCAGGCGGGCTCTGGCCGGCATCATACAGCCTTTAAATGCCGTTGGCAGTCATCCCTTTTGGGCAGCAACACCAGTTCACACCAGTACTCACTGATTACCCTGGCCACACGTTCCAGGTCTGCAAATAAAAATTGCCTTAACTCTTATAATGTTACGAAGCTTTCTTTTCAATTGGACATAAGGAATCAGGTAACGCTACAATATTACACCAGTATTTGCTAACTGTATCGATTATATCTACTAACGCTCCAAATGACTCAGGTTTTATGATAAATGAATTGGCGCCCTTGCAGTAGCTTTCAAGTATAACATCTTTGTTACCAGACGTTGTGAAAATTATGATTGGAATATTAACAAGCCTTGGATCGCTTTTGATGCGTTTTAAAGCTTCAAGGCCGCCCATTGTTGGCATGTTGATGTCTAATAAGATGAGACCCGGAAGAATTACTACCTCCTTCAAATACTCCAAAAGCTCGTTACCATTGTTTACAAAGTTAAGCTGAATACAAGAACACTTTTCACTAAAGGCATCCTGCACCAACAGTTGGTCGTCCAGATCATCGTCGGCCATTAATATGGTAACCGGCATTTTGCAGCTACTCATCGACGTTTCCTTTGCGAAAACAACGCCATGCATCCTAAGGGCACACTTCATCTGAAAGATAATCATTCTCCCTTTTTCGCACAAGATTCCGAGCTGACAAATATTAAACTGGGTAAAAGAGGCTAAATTGTCTTCTTTTTGAAGAATACGCTAAGGACGGCGCTACGGGGACGCTGCTTTCTTCCCTGCGGGTTCTTGGCCGTGTTTAAGGGCTTGACCAAACTTGCAGAAGAAGCGGGCATGAGCCGCAAGGGTGTTCAAAAAGCGCTTTCCGGAGAGGGAAATCCGGAGTTTGCCGGCATCAATTCCATTCTGCACGCGATGGGATACAGGCTGGTCTCGAAAAAACTCGACCCGTGCAATCCGTAAAAACTAGCTCTGCGATTGAACCATTGTTTTCTTGTAATGGTTTACAGCAGAGATCGCAGAGAAATCCTGACCGTACAGGATTGAAGAATCTCCAATTGGGGGATTCAGGGATTAAAGGATTTATCAATTTCTAAATCCCTCAATTCGGCAATTCCACCTGTACCTGTTGTTTTCCTGTCAATCCTGCTAATCCTGTCAAAATCTTCCCGCTCCTTGCTTCCCGCTGTTAATCAAACCTGATCTTGTCTTTATTTCCTCACCGCTGGTGAGTCCCCCGTACCAGCCTCCAATTTATTGAGTTCCTCGTCGAGCAGGACCCTTCGGAGCACTTTTCCCACGCCGCTCATGGGAAAGCTCTTTACGAAGTCTATATATTTAGGAACCTTGTAGGAAGTGATCCTCTCTTTGGCCCAGGCAATGATCTCCCCGGCCCCGATCTTTCCCTTGAATTCCGGTTTCAAAACAACAAAAGCCTTGATCGCCTCGCCCCTTTTTTCATCCGGCACTCCGATCACAGCGGCCTTTTCAACGGCTTCGTGCCGGATCAGGAACGTTTCAATCTCTTCCGGAAAGACACTGAAGCCCGATATTTTGATCATTTCTTTCCGTCTTCCGAGGTAATAAAGGTACCCGTCTTCATCGAACTTTCCCATGTCTCCCGTATATACCCAGCCATCGACAAGGTTGGTTTTCGTTTCTTCGGGCTTGTTCCAATAGCCCTTGAGGACCCCCGGGTTTTTTAATACGATTTCACCAATTTCTCCAATGGACACCTCACGGGTCCTGTCTTCGAAGGCGACGATCCTGACATTCTGCCCGTGATTGGGAATACCCTGACAGCCCACCGCGTATTTCGGCTTGTCGAGAGGCATGAAGGTGTCGAAGGTGTGGGTTTCGGTAAGACCGTAGGCGGCTTCCACCATGACACAGCCGCCGGTATCCGCTTGCCAGCGCTTCACGATTTCCTCTGTGAGTTGGACCGCGAAGCTTATTGTCATACATAATTTTAGAGACGAGAGATCGTACTTTTTCCTTTCGGGGTGATCCATGATCGCGAGATTCATGGGAACGCTGGCCGTGAAAAACTGAAGCTTGTACCTGTCGATGGCCTGCATGGCGGCAACCGGATCGAATATGGCCAACAGGACTTGCGTGTTTGCCTGAAAAATCACTGAATCCACGCTGCCAAGCATCCCCGCAATATGGAACGTGGGTAGTGTGTGAAGAGAGGAAACGTGTCCTTCGTGGCCGAGGAACTTCATGTTGGCCCAAAGAACCGTTGATGTGACCGCCGCCTTATGGAGTTTGCCCCCGTGAGTCAGGATTGCCCCTTTGGGAAGGCCCGTGGTCCCTCCGGTGAACGAGAGCTGAACGATATCATCGAGGCCGACATCAACCCGGACGGGGTCCGTGGGATAGCGGGACAAAATATCCAAAAGCTCGACCGTATTTGGATAGGTAACTTTGGGCGTTTTCAACATGGGGGGCAGCTCTATCGTCGGCGCCTCGGGGAGAAAATCGTTCACACTGGTGACAACGATATTTTCTATCCCGCACTGCTTACAGGCCGCAGCCGCAACGGGATACAGATCATCGGCTGACACAATAGCCCTGGCGCCGGTATCGACCAGTTCATAGGCAAGTTCCCACTCCTTGAACATGGGGCTGCATGGAACGATCACCCCACCCATTTTGTTGATGCCGTAATGGGCAATAAAATACTGGGGGCAACTTGGCAGAAAAAGCGCAATGCGGTCGTCTTTCTCGATGCCCGAATCGATCAAAAACCGTGCAAACTGTTCCGACATTCGGTCAAGTGCGCCGTAGGTCAGCTCTTTGCCGTAATAGATAACGGCCGCCCTGTCCGGGAAGGCCCTCGCATTGTCGCGAAGATACTCGAAAACAGGTTTTTTACCTTGAGGATAACTTATCTCTTTGGGGACATGATTCGGCCAGTTCTTCATCCATATGGGTTCCATTTCGGCAAACTCCTCGTTGTCCTGTGTCTGTGCATCGAATCCAATCCAACCTGCACTGCGAGTCCATTTGTTAGACAGCACTTGTGCCTGTGCTGATAAATTGCCGCTCACAGGCGTTTACAAACTATTGCTGGCAAAATATTTCTTGGGGAATTTTAACACGAAATACGCCCGGGAACCGATGGAAATCCCGGATCCGGTGATTCACAAATTGATGCGTTACGATTGGCCCGGCAATGTTCGTGAATTGAAAAATGTCGTCGAAAGGGCGATCACCATGAGCAAAACCAAAATGCTCGAACTGCCGGCCGATTTCATGGTATCCCGTTACAGAGCTAAAAACACTCAGGATTTTCCAACGACCCTCAAAGAGAACGAGGCAAGACACATTTTAAAGACGCTGGAAAAAACAGACTGGAAAGTGCGTGGATCAAACGGGGCTGCGGAAATTTTAGGGACGCCGGCTTCGACGCTCTTTTTTAAGATGAAAAAACATGGCATCAAAAGACCTGATACAAGCCGGTAATACCTGGAGTTTTGGATTTAGGGATTCAGGGACTTATCAATTTCAAAATCCCTCAGTTCGGCAATTCCACCTGTACCTGTTGTTTTCCTGTCAATCCTGCTGAAATGGATCCTGTCAAAATCTTTTCGTCTTTCGCTCCTCGCTTCCCGCTTCCTGCTTCCTGCTTCCCGCTGTCAATCCTGTCAAAGCTTTTTTGGCTCTACGCTCTCTTGATGCCCGGACCGCCTGGGGCAGTGGCCAAGTTGGTCGGCGGTCCCACCGCCCCGCACGCGTGCCCAGTAGCGGCCGTTTTCACCGCCGGCTTCAATCGGGATGCCAAAAGCCTCGCTCAGCAGATCGCCTTTCAGTATTCGGTCTTTTTTGCCCTTTGCTGCGCAGCGCCCTGACTTTAGCAAAAAGACATGACTGAAGGCCGGCATGATCTCCTCGAGATAATGGGTGACAAGGATCATTGCAGGGCCGTCGGGTGTCCGCCCCAGGCTTTCAAGGGTCGCCAGGAGTTGCTCTCGCGAAACCAGGTCCAAGCCCCCGCAGGGTTCGTCCAAAATCAGAAGACGAGGCTTGTGAATGAGCGCCCTGGCGATCAGGAGGCGCTGCTTTTCTCCCTGGGAGAGCACCGCGTAGGGAAGATCGAGTATCTTGCCGCACTCGAGCCTTGCCGCAAGCCTGGCGGCTTCCTCGAAATCCTCGGCCTCGGGCTTGTCAAATATACCAAGCGAGGCATACTTCCCGCTCACAATGAATTCGAGCGGGCTCTGTGAAGGCGGCACCTGGGCCTGGAGAAAAGACCCGACCCAGCCGATTTTCCTTCGCAAAGCGCGAAGATCGACTTCACCGAAGTGCTCTCCCAATACGGTTACATCGCCCGAGGTCGGCCAGAGGTAGCCCGCAAGGATCTGAAGCAGGGTCGTCTTGCCGGACCCGTTTGCGCCGAGCACGACCCAGTGCTCACCCGGCCTTATCTCCCAGGAAATATCGTCCAGTATTAGCCTTCGTTTTCTTACGAACCGGACATTTTTGATGCTGATCCACGAATTATCCATTTTGCTTCCGCCAAAACGCTTACCACGTGAGTACGATTTTTCCGAAATGCTCCCCTTTGCTTAGATACCTGTGGGCATCCTCCACTTCGGATATTGGAAATATTCGGTCGATTATCGGCTTCACCCGGCCGGATTCGAGCAGCGGGAGCACGGTTTGGATCACCCCCCGAGCGATCTCGGCCTTCTCCTCTCTCGACTGGCTGCGCAAAACCGAGCCGATGATTTTCAGCCTTTTGGTGACAACTGGAACAAGGTTTATTTCGACCGAACTCCCGCCCATCAAACCGATGATAACGAGCCGCCCCCTGGTTTTCAGAATCTCGAGGTGCTTGTGTAGATAGGACGCTCCGATCCAGTCGAGAATGATATCGACGCCCTCGCCCCCGGTTATATCCAGGACACGTTCGGCGAAATCCTCTTCCTTGTAGTTGATCCCGGCGGAAGCCCCTAAATCGAGCGCCCGTTTCACTTTGTCTTCCGAGCCGGCAGTGATGATAACCTTTGCACCGGTCGATGAGCAGAGCTGAATGGCGGCGGTCCCAACCCCGCTGCCCCCGCCATGAAGAAGAAGTGTGTCTCCCGCTTTGATTCCGGCCTGCACAAAGAGATTGTAATAAGCCGTGAAGAAAACCTCAGCCGCCGCAGCCGCTTCGATGAAACTCAGGTTTTCAGGAATGGGAACCAGGTGGTCCGCCGCAACGGCCACATATCTGCCGCATCCGCCCCCGGCAACTATCCCGAATACCCTGTCGCTTTCTTTAATGGCCGAAGCAGGCGGCCGCTTGACGACAAACCCGGCAAAATCGAGTCCCAGCACCTCGGAGGCCCCGGGTGGAGGCGGGTAAAGGCCCCGCCTCTGGAGCAGGTCAGCCCGGTTAACTGAACAGGCTTCGACCTGAACCAGCGCTTCCCCTTCTTTTGGAGCGGGTATTTCGACCATCTCGAGGCCGACGTCGTTCCATTCGCCCTTTTTTGCCCCCCCGCGCACTATGACGGCCGGCATAGATTGAGCGTTCATAACGTCAGATTCTCCTGCGTTTATAAGGTGAAATTCTCCTGCGTTTATTCCAGTCCGCCGGTCTCGGCAAATGAGTAATACTGGTCATGGCCCGCTATGATGATGTGATCGTGGACCACTATGTCGAGATCGCCGAGTATGTTCTTGAGTCTCTTGGTGAGTTGCCTGTCTGCAGCCGACGGCAGAGGACCCCCTCCGGGATGATTATGCGCCAGGATTACAGCGGTTGCACGATGTTTCAGGCTGGCCTCGGCTACCTGCCTCGGAAAGACCGCCGTCCGATTCACGCTCCCCCTCTGCACCTGCTCGACAGCGATCAACCGGTTCTGGCTGTCCAGCGCGAGCACGCAGAATACCTCGTTTCTTTGGGTCCCAAGATGGGCCCTCAGATATGAGACAGCGGCCTGAGTTGAACTGAAGGTCTCATGGTGGACCCAGCGGCTCGACTGGTAAGAATCGAACAGTCGCGGAATAAGACTTATCAGTACAGCGGCATTCTTCCCAATCCCGGCAACTTCACACTGAAGCGCCTCGGGAGGGGCGTCGAACACTGAGGCAAGATTGTTTCCGAACTCTTTCAGGAGCTCTTTTGCGATCGGCTTGACATCTCTTCTTGGAATCACATAGGTGAGCAGCAGTTCCAGGATTTCATGATCGTGGAACCCGGCAAGACCGCTTTTCAGGAACCTTTCGCGAAGTCTGTTCCGGTGGCCTTCCAGATCCGATTTTGGCTTGGTGGATTCTTCTGACGATTCCCGATGAGAAGAGTTTTTCACAATGTTCAGGCGCCGTTTAATGGTTGCGCGGTAAAAAAAGCCTCAGTTCGATTCGACGATCTTATGGCGAAGTTTTGTCAGCAGGGAGTCAAATGATTCATTGGTAAGGATCGAAGAGAACTGGCTCCGGTAGTTATCCACAAAGCTGATTCCCTCGACTACCACGTCATATACTTTCCACTCCCCGGCATCCCGATGGAGCCTGTATTCGATGTCGATGTTCTGATTGCCCTGATAAAGAATGTGCGTTTTGACGACCGCGTAGTCCCCATCCAGTTTTTCAGAATCATAAAGGACCCGTTCGTTCGAGCCCGTATAATTCTCGAGCCGGTTGATATAGGTATTGAAAAGAAGCTGTTTGAAAAGTTGTGCGAATTCCTGGCGCTTATCAGGGGTTTGGTCTTTCCAGGGGCGGCCCAGCGCTCTTTTGGCCATTTCCTCGAAATTGAAATAATCACTCACTATGACTAAGATTTCCCCCTTCCTTTGCCGCAAAGAGGGCGTTTGACCCTTTTGAGTCTCGTGCAAAATCTGGAGGGCTCTTTCCGTACCGCTCTGAATGAGTGCTTTTGGGTTCGCTTGGCTCGGGGGATCGGCGCAAGTAAATTGCGGCCAGATAAACAGCGGGAACAACACGACCAATACGAAAAAAAACTTGCCTTCTCTCAATCGAAATAACACTTCTTTCCTCCAGCACATCTTCGAATTCTTCAACACGAGCACGTCTGCATCCGGAAACGTCGGTGTGAATTCCACGCCCCTCGAGGTTTCTGTTCCGAAAGAAGGGATTTTTCGTCCCCGGCCCGGTGGCGGCAAAGAACCCCTTCCGGACGGAAACCAGCCCCCTAAGAGCATTGGCGGGGAGCGAGTATAGCGCTGCCGTCACATTTGTCAATCGGCTCGGCGTTGCTACAAAATTTATCTAGATACCATTATTTCGCGAAAAAGTAGACCAAAAGTGCATTTTTCCGCATATCGTGATTGAGCAGAATTTGACGAGATCGATAAACTGACGGGTGGCTTCATCCAAAGTCCCCAGCCTGCCGGCGGCCCGAGAAGGAAAAACGGCGAAATTTCCCTTTGCTCCGGCTCAAATCCTGAATACTTGCAGGTTGACCCGTGAAGGTTGCGTTTTCCCACGCCTTATTTCTCAAGGCCCTGGCGAGCAATGGTGATACGATCTTTTAGCCATCTATTCCAAGTGGTCCAACACTTGTCTCACTCTCGCCGCAAAATCATCTCTGCCGAAAGGTTTTCTGATGAAATTGACCCCTTCGTCCAGAATACCCCGATGGGCAATCACATTATCTGTGTAACCTGACATATAAAGGCACTTGAGGTTCGGTCGGATGGCAGTAAGCTTCTCTGCCAGTTCTCGGCCGTTCATTCCCGGCATCACTACGTCCGTGATCAACAGGTGAATATCTCCCGTATGCCCCTCGACAAGATGAATGGCCTGCACCGGAGTCTGCACTGCAAGAACCGTGTAGCCCAGCATTTCGAGAATCATCTTGCCGAGCTCCAGTATCCCTTCATCGTCCTCGACCAGCAGGATGGTTTCCGACCCTGTCGGGGGCTTGCCGGCCGCCGCCTCAGAGGGGACCTGTGCTGTTTCAGCCCCGAACCGCGGCAGGTGGATTTTAAACGTGGCTCCTTTCCCCGGTTCGCTGGCAACATGAATAAAACCGTCGTTTTGCTTGACGATGCCGTAAACGGTGGACAATCCCAGCCCGGTTCCCTTGCCCATCTCCTTGGTGGTAAAAAAAGGCTCGAAAATATTCTCGCAGACTTCTTTGCTCATGCCCTCGCCGGTGTCGCTCACGGTTAGTTGCAGATAATCTCCGGGAATAAATTCCAAGTCATCAGCCCTATTGGAATCATCGATCACAACGTTCTCAGTCCTCAGAGTGATGGCGCCTACCCCGGAAATGGCATCGCGGGCATTGACCGCCAGATTTGCCAGAATCTGGTCCACCTGGGAGGGATCAATTTTGACTTTCCAGGGATCGGGCCCCGGTATCCAGTGCAGGTCAATATCCTCGCCGATGAGCCTCCGCAGCATCTTGAGCATGCCCGAGATCGTGTCGTTCAAATCCAGTATCTTCGGAACGGCCGTCTGTTTGCGGGCAAATGCCAGAAGTTGCCGGGTCAGGTCCGCTGAACGAAGGCCCGCATTGAGAATCTCCTTGAGGTTGTGCTGGAGATCGTCTCTGGAAATGTCCGTCCTCATAGCCATTTCCGTCCGGCCGATGATCACACCGAGCATGTTGTTAAAATCGTGAGCCACACCGCCTGCCAGCCGCCCTACAGATTCCATCTTCTGAGCCTGGTATAGTTGCTCCTCAAGTTTTTTCCTTTCCTCCTCCGCCTTCTTGCGTTCGGTGATGTCCCAAAAGATACCCAGGACACCGGTGACTGTGCCGTCCTCCCCTCGGATTGGCGTTTTGATCGTCTGTACCCAAATCTCCTCTCCCTTTTGAAGGTATCTTTCCTCTATCGTTTCCGTTTTCCCGGACTCCATAATTCGCCTGTCATCTGTCCGGTACTTGTCCGCCAACTCTTCAGGGAAGTAGTCGTAATCCGTTAGTCCGGCAATTTCCCCGGGCTGGATACCCAAGTCCAGGGCATAGTTCTCATTACAGGACAGGTAGGCAGAGTTCTTATCTTTGATGAAGATTTTTTGCGGGATGTTTTCAACCAACGTCCTGTACTTGGTCTCGCTTGCGCGCAAGGCTTCATTGGCCTGCAGCAGCGCGGCAGTGCGCTCCCGGACCCTCGCTTCCAGCTTCGTGCGGGCATGCTGCACCACCTCTTCGGCCTGCCTGCGTGCCGTAATATCCTGAAGCGTGGCCAGGATGGCGGGTGCACCACGCCACTCGATGTTCGACACCTGGCACTCGATCCAGACAAACGTTCCATCCCGGCGCACCCCTTCGTATTCGCAGCGTTCCAGGATCTGCTGGCCCTCGACGAGGGCGGCCAGGCAATCCTTTAACCGATCTCGCTCGTGTGGGATTGCCAGGCTCAAATGGTCCAAACCGATGAGAACGTCAGGGCTCTCGTAGCCGAAGATTCGGGCCAGAGCAGAGTTGGCCAACTGGACGATGCCCTGTTGATAGATATATACGCCCTGGATCGATCCCTCGACGAGCGCTGGATAGTCCCTTTCACTGGCTTGCAGAGCGCTCGACTGAGCCTCGAGCTGCCGAATCAGGTCTCTCGAAACATGGATCGCTGCTTTCACACGGTTCCGAAGGTAGTCTGCGGTCTTCGCTACGAAAGAGAGATATATGTTTGAAGCATAGATGAAGCAAACTTTCGTCAGCTCAGCGGGCAGCGACAATGCGCGCTGCTCGAAATACCACAGATACAGTAGCAGGAGCACATAACCGAGAGTTGAAGCATTCGCAAAAAGCAGCGTGTTTCGCCAGGTGGACCTTGTCTGGTCGGCCGTCCGCACCATCAGTAGGAAAAAGAGCCAGCTTTTTTCTCCGCCGGAATAATAAATGGCCATGAGGAAGGGAATGATGTCGAAGAGCAGAAAGAGTAATCCGAGGTGGACCGTTTGAATCTTGCTGTACCAGACCAGCAGGATGAGCCACGACGCTACGATGTAGAACGTGTAGAAGGCAAGAAGGCGCCAAAAATCCGCCCAGGCGGAGGACGTCGGGACAAGGTACAAGTTATTCAAGAGGACAAACAGGGCGACCAGGCACAATCCGAACGTACGCAGGATGGGAATCTGCAATACGTGATGACGATAGGCCTTCTTGGTCTTCTCGCGCGTGGCTTCGTCAGGATCTAGATAGATACGCGATGGAGCTTGAGGGGCAGAGAAGAGCGCCGCGAATCTCTGCGGTAGATCCATGGTCATCCTTTCTGTGGGAAAAAACCACAGTGCAATTATAACCTTTGACCTCACCGTCGCAACGGTTGAATCTTCAGGTTGTTTTCGGAGATTATGGTGAGAGCGGCAGCATCTGTTTTCCGTCGCAGGATTTGAATGTCTCTTCCTCAGTGGTGCCTTATTTGTATAATCCCCGCGCTACGGTTCGATCAGAAAATCGAACCGTTTCAGGACCTCCTCCTCCAGGACGCCCAGCCGCACTATTGCCTTGGTTGTGAAAAGCCTGAATGTACCAGTTGACTTCGCGCAGAGTGTATTTTCCCCTTTATAAAGATAGCCCTCGACAACTGCCCCCCGTTTTGCCCTGACTTCGAGCACCCTCCCCTCCACCCTTATCTCCTCGCCGATTTGGACAGATTTGTGGAATTCTACCGTCAGTGCATTGGTTAGCGCGAACTTCTTCGTGAAGTAAATAGCCGTCCAACCCATGGTCTCATCGAGTATTGCAGCAAGAACACCTCCGTGAGCCAGATTGTCCCACCCGCACAGGTGCCCGGGAATCCTCAGCCAGGAGAAAAGAGACTTCTCATCCGTTAAAAACTCCATCCGAAGCCCGTAAGCGTTGGCCGGGCTGCACCCGAAGCAGTTATGATTGTCCCTGTTCCGGAGCAACCTGAGGCCTTCCCTTGTTTCCATTTACCCTCCTCAATCCTCCTGCGGAATTTTGCCGGGCTTGTCCACGGCGCTTCTTTTAATAACAAGAAGCGGGAAGTTTCTACTCCCTGCTCCCTGCCCCCTAACTGCCCGAGGTCCTGTCCCGCAGAAGCCGTCTTCCAATTGGGCCGGTTCGGTCAAGGAATGGCCTTGCCAGATCCGGGATAAAATAACCGGAAAGGAGTACAAAAATGACTCCGAAGCAAAACCCGCTAAGAATGATTTCTGAAATGGCAGCCAGGTAGGGAGAAAAATGCGGGTCGAACGGAACTGCCTTTCCGGCGGCCCAGGCCGGCACGGCCGAGACCAGGGACACAATGAGAACTTTGCCCGTACCTGACAGCAGCCCGGCAAAGGCGCCACCGCCGAACGTGGCTTTCCACCGGAACGTTATAGCCGCGCTGTAACAAAAAAGGGAAGCGGCGCTGGCCCATGCCACTCCCGGGGCTCCGGTGCGAACTGTGAGCGAATAAAAAACCGGGATCATGAGCAGGGTTACCGCTGTCCCCAACACAGCCGGAGTCAGCGTATCGAGCCTGGAGTAGAAGGCCCGGCCCAGGACCTGCTGGTACCCCCAGCAAGGGACGCAGATAAGCATTATCTGCAAAAGCCGGGCGGTGTGAGCGGTATCTGAAACGCCGAACCGGCCCTGTTGGAAAATCAGCCTTATTGTCGGTTCGGCGACGAGGATCATCCATATCGAAAGTGGAACCAGCAGGGTCATTACATTCTGAAGAGCGGAATTTACCGTCCGGTAGAACCTGGAAAGATCGTTTCTTGCGATCAGCTCGGCCATGAACGGATAGGAAGCCACCCCGGCAGCCTGTGCCACCACGCTCACCGGGACCATCATAATCCGCCGCGCGTAGCTTAGCCAACTGATCGCCCCTACTCCTGCAAGAGAGCCGAATATCCTCACGAACTGCTCGTCAACGACAGTGATGGATTGTCCTATCATGAGCGGGAGCGCCACAAAGATATATTTTTTCAATCCGGGGTGGAAGCCCGAAAATCTCATGCTCAAACCGCCTCCGGACCTCACCGCAAGCAGGGGCAGCAAAAAATTCCCCATGAAGGACCCGGCGAGAACGCCCCAGCAAAAACCTTCCATTCCCCTTGTCCGAAGCAGGATGCCTCCCGCTATGATGAACAGGTTGTAGACTATTGAGACCATGGCAGGTACGAAGAACTGCTTGCGCATGAAAAGTATCGCGCTAAAGCACGAACCGCAGAGAAAAAATATTTGCGCCGGCAGGATGATCCGCAGGAAGAAGGCAAGGCGGGAAAGGGCTTCCGTGGTAAGCCCGGGCGCTGCCACGCGGGCCAGCTTCGGCGCAAAGACAAACGCAAGAAAAGTAAGGACACAAATCGAGACTGTCACCCAGAAGAAAACGCTCGAAAAAAACCGCCACCCGTCTTCCTCGTCTTCTTCGAAGTACTTGGTGAGAAAGGGAATCAGTGTGATCGAAAAATAGCCGCCGGCAAGCATGTAATTTATGACATCCGGGATTACGAAAGCGGCGAAATAGAGGTCCGATTCCTGGGTCGCCCCGAACAGAAGCGAGATGAGCTTGTCGCGGAAAAGCCCCATAAACCGCGAGAGTAGGATGCCTCCGCCTACTATTATCGCTGCCGGCCCGATCTGCTGGCGCGTCTTCCAGAATACCATGTGCTTCTTTCTTTAAGCTCTGAGAGCAAAAAGACCTTTGACAGGAGTAACAGGAAAACAACAGTCCCTTAAAAATGGATTGATGTTTGCTCTTGAACGGCTTTCTCCATTATCCGTGTTCATCCGTCGTTCAGGCTTCCTCGCTTCTTGCTTCTAGCTCCCTGCTTCTCGCTTCTTTAGCGCGCGTAAGAATACTACAAATGGGATCTATTCCAAGTCCATAAAGCGTGGGACCTGAAATGTGCCCACGGGGGCCGTGCCGGATCGAAAGATTCTCGCCCTCACGAGATAATTGCTCTTTTAAAAAAATCTTCAAGCGCATACATTCATTTTTAGTTTCAAGGCTTGTCCGTAAATAAGCCTCTTAGAACAGGTGGGGGGAATCAAAATGAAACTCGGGATAACGGGATTGGGGAGGGCCGGCAAGACCACCGTGTTCAACGCTCTGACCAGGAGGAGCGGCGAATCGGTCCCGTCAGGGGGGCAGGTCGTACCGGCGCTGGGCGTCGTGCCGGTGCCGGACTCGAGGGTGGACTGGCTTAGCGCGCTCTACCGTCCCGAGAAAACCACGTTCGCGCAGATTACCTATATGGATCTCCAGGGCGTTCCGGGTATGGCAGACAACAAGCGGGAGTATATGTCGCTTCTGCTCACCCACATGAGACCGATGGATGCCTTGATCATGGTCGTGCGCAATTTCGCCGACTCTGCCCTGGGGGCTCCAGACCCGGCTCGAGACTTCAGGGAATTAGAGGATGAATTTCTCATTGCCGATCTGGCATCGGTTGAAAAGCGCCTCGAGAAACTGGACGCCGAACTTAAGCGAGGCAAAAAGCCAACCGGCGCAGAAAAGGAACTATTAGACAAATGCAGCCAGACCCTCGATGCCGGACAGCCCTTGCGAACACTCCCACAACTTGTCAACGCGCCGGAGCTGAGAGGCTACACCTTCCTTTCCGCAAAACCTCTGCTGGTGATAGTGAACAATTCGGATGAAGATGACTTAATGCCGCCGGTCTCCCTCGGGTCGGCGGAGGCCACCGTAGTCCGCGGCAAGCTCGAGATGGAGCTTGCCCAGCTCTCGAGCGAGGAAGCCCAATCTTTCATGCAGGATTTCGGAATAGTCGAATCGGCCCTGGACAGGGTAATAAAAAGCTCCTTCGCCCTTCTTGACCAGATCACGTTTCTAACGGTCGGCGAGGACGAGGTGAAAGCCTGGACAATCGCGAAGAGTACCCCTGCCATCGAGGCTGCGGGGGCCATTCACTCGGATATACAGAGGGGGTTCATAAGGGCCGAGGTGGTCGCCTATGAGGACTTGAAAAAAGCGGGCGATTACGCCGCAGCGCGAAAGCACGGGACGGTCAGGCTCGAGGGGAAAAATTACCCCGTCCGGGACGGAGACGTGATTCATTTCCGGTTTAATATTTAATGGGATTACTTTCACTACACTGTGCTAAGCCCGGCTTCTCCTGAGCGTAACGACGGTCACCTCGCCCTTGGAGTTAAACCTCACAGGAACGCCTGAAACCCCCGCCCCGGCGCTCGTGTAACCCGGCATGCCTTCATGATCCCATTTCCCCTGGCAAAATCGCCTGGGGGCCTTACTGTGGGTGAATATGGGACCGAATGGAGGGATCAGTATCTGCCCACCATGAGTATGACCGCACAAAAAAAGATTCGGCCTGTATTTGAGCGCCTCTTCGTAAACCTCATTTGAGTGAGAAACCAGGATGGAGAAGTTTTGGAGAGGCAACCCGCCGAAAGCGCTTTCCAGGTCGTGGGACTTAAAATAGTGGCAGTCGTCGGCGCCGACGATCCATATGCACTGCCCTCTCCGCTCGACCGCACGGGAGTCGTTTACAAGAAAGCTAACGCCCAGGTCCTTCAGAGAGTCTACGATTTCAGGGCAGTCGTGATTTCCAAGCACCGCTACTATGCCGTCGTTCGTGCGAATTTCGGGGAGCAGGTGGCGCAAGTGGCTAAGCGCGGTTGCAAACGGCCCGTAAGTCTCCATCCTGTAGTCGCCGCCAAGAATGCACATATCGGAGGGAGTTTGACGAATTATCTCGATGACTTTTTCAGTCAGGCCGTCGAGTCCGTCTATATGCAGGTCGGAGATAAACAGGAGCTTATAGCCGTCAAACGCAGGCGGCAGGTCGGGGAAGTGGAATGAGACCTCTTGCTTTTCGATATCCAGAGCGTTCCTTTTGCCTCGTTCGTAGATACCGAGCGCCTTGAATGCGGATTTCATGAACAGGTGATAGTATACCGCGTCTTCAAAATTCAGGATGTGACTAAAAGGGCTGGCGGTTATCTTGCACGAAACGAGTTCTCGAAGCCGGGTCAGGGCTCGGATTCGTCGTGGGTACGACTCAAAAGGCTTCCGAAGAAGCACCCTGCTCAGGAAAATAGATCCAAAATAGGCGCCAAGCCCGAATACTACTCCAAATACGAGTACGTAGCCGACGGAGAGTGAATAATAATTAGCGATCAAAATAAAGGGCAGGAGGCCCTCGGGAACTTGATCGAGGCCGGGGACAGCGTCGCCGCTCGTAAAAGAGATGCGTCTTTTGAGAAAACTTGAAAGCAGGTCTCCGAGCATACTCAAAAGCCCTGTGCCCAGGCCGAGCCAGAGAGGGAAACCCAAAGCCGCGCCGATTAAGCCGCCCGTGATTATGCCGGCCAGAACGCCCCGGACGGTTTTATGCCTTCCGAACAGAGGCCGGCCATCAGGGAACAGATAACCGCCGTCGATCGGGAAGCTCCATTTGGACTCAAATATCTGCGCAAGAAAAGGCGGAGCGAAGTTAATGAGCCAAAGCAAAATCAGCAATCTAATAAAGAGCACCATTCTCCAACTCCAGGGTGCGCCGCGCGGAGCGTCGAAATCCCGGTTGCAGCCCAGCCGCCCGCCAGATCCTGCCCTGTCATGATCCGGAGACGGTCACGCGCTAATCGCCAACCGCTGAACGTATATCTTTGACCTGTTCGGCGACAGGGTAACGCAGAATCATGGTCACCAGGAATCCCGCAACAGGAAGCACACCTATGCACTTCATAGCCACAGGGACTCCGAAATGATCTGCTACGACACCCAGAAGGGTTACGCCGATTCCCCCTGCTCCGATCGCGAACCCGGCCACCACGCCCGATGCGACTCCCAGGTTGTGCGGAAACAGGTTCTGTCCCATGACAACAGTAACGGAAAAAGTGGAAATAAGGATTAGTCCAAAAAGAATAACAACCGCAAAAAGAGCCAACCCTTGCAGCCATAATATGAATGGAAACAGCAGGGTGCAACTCAACATGGAAAACCTCAGCCAGAAACGGTGGCCCCACCTGTCGGCCAGGGGAGATCCGGCAAGGGTTCCCACTGTGCCGCCGATCAGAAAAAGGCTGACAAGTTCTCCGGCAAATACCGGGTCCCCTTTCAGGTAATTTATGTAATAGAACGGGATGTAGGTCATCAGGCCGTACGTAATCCAAGTCCTGATTACGATCGCGCATATGATAATGAAGAGCGCCTGGTACGCCGCTTTCGAGCTTCCGGTTTTTGCCTTCAGGGCTGAGTGTGTCTCGGAGCTCGGCACGGCAACGGTCCGGCGAAGCAGGATGATCGCGGTCACGAAAAACAGGGGGAGAACTGCCATCCAACTCAGAGATGAAAAGCCCCTGTAGTGAATGATGGACAGAGCAACGATCGGGCCGAGCGCTACTCCCGCATTCCCTCCAACCGAGAAGACTGACATTCCGGTCGCCATTCTCTGCCCGGTAAAAAAACGCGCGGTTTTGAATCCCTCCGGATGATAGCACGCTATGCCTATGCCGCTGATCGCCACCAGAAGCATAACCAGGCTGAAGTTTCCAGCCAGGGGAAGCAGGCAGAAACCTGCCCCGGCCAGAAAAGCTCCCAGAGGCAGAAGGAAGGCCTTTTCCTTTTTATCCGAAAGCAGGCCGAAGGCGGGCTGAATTATCGAAGAGGTAATGTTTGCCATGATTAGGATTACGCCCGTCAAGGTGTACGAAAGATTCATATTGTCTTTGAGAAAGGGAAGAACCGCAGGCAACGCTCCCTGGAATGTATCCACTACCATATGGCCGGTCGAAAGCAACAAAAGCACTTTGAAATTGAATCTGCTCACTATAGAATCCCTTACGGTTCAATTAGATTTGTTCCGGCGGAATTTGGGCGGAAACTTAACCCCTTTTTAACGAAATGAGAACCAAATAGCGAACCTCACAATGGAAAAAGATGATTCGAAAATCCGCGCCGCCATTTTGATAATGTCCATTGTGCTGTTCGTGTTTTCTTTGACTCGCACGAAATCGAGCGCGCCGCCCCCGGAGCGCGAGGTCCTCCCTGCCGTTATGGTTGAGGTCAAAGGGGATATCCCCAAACCCGGAATCTACACACTTGACAGTGCGACAGCCACCGTCGCCGGCGCAGCGGCCATGGCCGGCTGCACATGCCAAATCCCGGCGGCTCTCGCGCCTCAAAAGCTTATCGCCGGACAATCCCTGGAAATTCTTCGTCACAAAACGGAAATCTCAATACATTTCGGACGCATGTCCGGAGCGGCCCTGCTCGCCGGGGGGCTCAAGCTCGACTTGAATTCAGCCTCCCTTGACGAGCTTCTTCTCATTCCTCACATACGTCCCCAAATTGCGGCCTCTATCATAGAACGACGACGCGAAAAGCCCTGGGAACAAGTCGATGATTTGATTGAAATCCGTGGAGTCGGCCCAAAAACCGCTCAAAAACTTCAGGATTATCTGGAGATATCGGATAGCCCACGACGGGCGGTGACTGCCCCGCAATAGGGACTCGCATTAAAGGAGCGAAGAATGTTCGCATTTCTTGAAAGATCCGAACAATCAATCCTCAAACGATACGGCATTCTTATCGCTCTGGCCGCCCTGACCGGTCTTCTTCTGGTTCCCGTTCCCGCTGGACTTTCAGTCGCCGGACACCGCGTCTTGGCTCTGCTGGTGTTTTCGGTCGTTCTGTGGATGACCGAAGGAGTTTCCTATCCGGTGAGCGGTGTCATCATTGCGGCGCTAATGACATTTCTGATAGGCATGTCGCCCAACCCTGGAAAAGCCGGGGCACTTTACGGGACTTCACAGGGTCTGACCATGGCGCTGGGCGGATTCTCAAACACCGCCTGGGCGCTTGTCGGAGCCGCCCTGTTCCTCGCGGCGGCGATGACCAGGACGGGCCTGGACCGCCGGATAGCACTCAAGGTACTGTCCCTGATCGGCGCCGGCACCAATCGTATTGTAATGGGCGTGATTGCAGTGGGATTTGTTTTGAGCTTTTTCATTCCCTCCACCACGGCCCGCGTGGCGTGCCTGGTGCCGATAGTGATGGGTATTATTACGGCGTTCGGAGTGGACAGATCTTCCCGTTTTGCAGCAATGCTCATGATCACAACCGCCCAGGCTGACAGTATCTGGAACGTGGGAATAAAAACCGCAGCCGCACAGAACATGATCGCCGTTAATTTTATAAAGCAGCAACTCGGTTACGACATAACCTGGCTTGAATGGCTGATCGCCGCCGCTCCCTTCGCGGTGATCATGTCCGTTGCTCTGTTCTTCGTACTCACCAGGCTTATTCCCCCTGAACTCAAAGAAATCCCCGGCGGGAGGGAAATAGTAAGAAAACAGCTTGCGGCGCTTGGTCCGATGAGCGCCCCTGAAAAGAAACTCTTCTGCATCTCTATCGCCCTGCTCTTTTTCTGGACGACGGAAAGAATACTCCATAATATCGACACGTCTTCTTCCACTCTGGTGGCCATCGCTCTAATGATGGCGCCGGGGATCGGAATAATGACTTGGGAAGAAGCTCAGCAAAGAATCCCCTGGGGAACTCTGTTTCTCTTTGGAATCGGCATCAGCCTCGGTTCCGCAATTGTCTCAACCAATGCGGGAGCGTGGCTCGCCAAGGCCATAGTGCCTTTCTTCGGTCTGAGTGCTGCCCCTGCGCTTCTGATCGTGCTCACCTTGGCGGCTTTTCTGATAATAATGCATCTTGGATTCGCCAGCGCGACTGCTCTCGCTGCTGCAATGATTCCGATAATTATAGAAGTTCTTAAAAACGTTTCCACTCCCGGTCTAAACGTGATTGGCATGACAATGATTCTTCAGTATGTCGTGAGTTTCGGATTCATTTTGCCGGTAAATGCGCCGCAGAATATGATAGCATTCGGCACGAACACATTCTCGGTTTCACAATTTATCCGAACGGGCATCCCGCTGACCATAATTGCCTATCTGGTTATTGCCCTTCTGTCTGCTACGTACTGGAAGTTTCTTGGACTGGTTTAATCGGAAAAGAATATCTATTTTGAGAAGACCAGATGAATTTTGATCCGTTGTTTTATCCGTATCCATCTCGCCGCAGTATGGTTTTTTCCAGACGGGGTATGGTCGCAACGTCCCAGCCATTGGCGGCGCAAGCCGGCCTCGAAATGATGAAAAGGGGCGGTAATGCCATCGATGCCGCAGTTGCGGCTGCATCCTGTCTGACGGTCGTAGAGCCGACTTCAAACGGTATCGGAGGCGACGCCTTCGCCCTGGTCTGGAGCGGCGGCAAACTCCGGGCACTGAATTCCAGTGGCCCTGCACCTCAAAGAATATCGATCCGGACCCTGACCGGGGCAGGCCACAAGAAAATGCCCCGGTATGGATTAAGCCCTGTCACAGTGCCGGGAGCGCCTGCGTGTTGGGCCGAACTTTGCCGGCGATTCGGCAAACTGCCCCTGACAGAATGCATCCATCCCGCTATTGAATACGCCGAAGCCGGCTTCCCGGTTTCCCCGGTGGTTTCAGAGTTGTGGAAGAAAGCCTTTAAAACTTACCGGACGCAGCGCAGTGAAGAATTTCGATACTGGTTCGAAACCTTTGCGCCGCTCGGTCGTGCTCCGCTTGCCGGAGAAATCATCCGCTTGCCCGATCATGCAGCAACCTTGGCAGCCATTGCCGAGACGAAAGCCGAGGCTTTTTATCGCGGAAACCTCTCAGAAAAGATCAGTGCGTTCTTTGCCCGCTATTCCGGCTTCCTCACCGCAGACGATCTTGCCGCCTTCAAACCCGAATGGGTTGAGCCTGTGAAAATCAACTACCGGGGATACGACGTCTGGGAAATCCCGCCAAACGGCCAGGGCATCGTTGCGCTCATGGCGCTCAATATACTGCAAGGCTTCGAGTTCGGGAGAAAGGATACGGTCCAGACCTGTCACCGGCAAATCGAGGCAGTCAAACTTGCCTTTGCCGATGGCCTCAAATATATTGCCGACATCCGGCGAATGAAGATAAATGTCTCGGATTTGCTTTCCGGCCATTATGCCGCTGAAAGGCGCAACCTCATTGGCGAAGAGGCGATCAAACCCTTGCCCGCAAAGCCTCATCGCGGCGGCACCGTTTACCTCGCTGCCGCTGACAGCCAAGGCAACATGGTCTCTTTTGTCCAAAGCAATTATGAAGGCTTTGGCTCAGGAATGGTCGTTCCGGGTACGGGCATAGCGTTGCATAACCGGGGCTTTTGTTTCTCTTTCGACCCGGATCATGATAACTGTCTGGAACCCGGCAAGAAGCCTTATCATACCATCATTCCGGGATTTCTGACAAAGGATGGAGAGGCCATCGGGCCTTTTGGAGTCATGGGCGGTTTCATTCAGCCGCAAGGGCACGTGATGCTGGTGTCGAACACCATTGATTTTCAGATGAACCCGCAGGCCGCTCTCGATGCTCCACGATTTCGGTGGACAGAAGGCAGGACGGTTGATGTTGAGAGGCAATTTCCTCAGCATCTCGCAGAGGCCCTGGTGCGTATGGGACATGACGTGAGGTACGGAGCGGTCGGAGATCTGGGGTTCGGCCGGGGGCAGATCATTTGGCGAAAAAAGGATGGAGTGCTGGCTGGCGGCAGTGACCCGCGTTCTGACGGTCAGGTGGCCGCCTGGTAAATAGGTCTCCAGGTGGACACTACTCTACGATTTGTCTGCAAAAATGAACCTGCCGTCTTATAACAGGTTATTTCGCTTGATTAAAAAGAACATTTCTGCGATTTATTAGAATTACGCAAGCAAACAATAAAAACTGGAGTTGTTTTTGAACTTTCCTAAATTAACAATTGGAGATCTGGTCGCCAGGGTCCCCATTATACAGGGCGGTATGGGTATTGGGGTGTCCCTTTCGGGTCTCGCTTCGGCTGTAGCCAACCAGGGAGGGGTCGGTGTAATAGCGACTGCGGGAATAGGTGTTCTGAGTCCCGACAGAGAAACAGGTTACGTCGAAGCCAGCATCAAGATCCTGCGCGAAGAGATCAGGAAAGCCAAAGATGCCACTAAAGGCATCCTCGGCGTAAACATAATGGTTGCCATTACTAACTTTGCCGATATGGTCGAAACCTCGATAGCGGAGGGAGTTGACATCATCCTGTCCGGCGCGGGACTTCCGCTCGACCTTCCCAAGTATCTCAGGGAAGGGGTCAAGACCAAGCTGATCCCTATAGTATCTTCCGCCAAAGCTGCGCGCATCATCTGCAAAAGGTGGCTCGCGCGATTTAACATGCTCCCCGACGCCTTTGTCGTGGAAGGTCCGCTGGCCGGAGGCCACCTCGGGTTCAGTTCGGAGCAACTGGACAACCCGGAGTTTGCCCTTGAGAAAATCGTTCCTGAAGTTATCGAGGCTGTCAGCTTTTTTGAACGGGAAAACCAGGTCAAAATCCCGGTGATAGCCGCCGGAGGGATATATACCGGCGCGGACATCCTTGAGTTCATCAGGCTCGGCGCGGCTGGGGTCCAGATGGGTACCCGATTCGTCGCGACCCACGAGTGCGACGCAGATATCGAATTCAAAAAAGCCTATGTAGACGCCAAAAAAGAAGACCTGATAATCATAGAAAGTCCCGTGGGCCTTCCCGGCAGGGCGATAAGAAACAATTTTATAGAGAGCATCCGGAATGGGCACAAAAAACCATTCAAATGCCCTTATCACTGCATCACTTCGTGCAACTGCACGGACAGCCCTTATTGCATAGCCATGGCCTTGGCCAACGCCAGAAAAGGAAAACTCAAAGGCGGGTTCGCTTTTGCCGGAAAAAACGCTTACAGGGTAGACCAGATCATCTCGGTCAGCGAACTGATGGAGTCGCTGGAAAAGGAATTCGACAGGGCGTTAAATCACCCTGAGAGATGAATGATGAATTCTAAAACGAATTGAGGAATTTAATCCCTGAATTCCTCAATTCCTCAATTCCTAAACCCCTAAGCCCCTAAACCCCTAAATTAGTAATAGTAAGTTCCCTTCCTTTTCTTCCGCCACCTGCTCGTAGCCCATCCCAAAAACCAGCCGGAAAGAATGACTCCCGCTCCGGAAACAAACCACTGGATGTCATGGGAGAGTTTGAGGTTGTCGTTTTCCCGGATGAGCGTCTGTATATTCTCCTGAGCGCTCGTCAGGCCGGCCTTTGCGGAATCATACTCCGACTTGAGCTTAACGTAATTTGCCGAGCCGCCTTTGAGTTCCTCGTAGGCTGCATTGAGCTTGGTGAGTTTATCTGTTAGTTCTTTTTCTTTTTCCTCCAGCCCCGTTTTCTCCGTGTCAACTTCTTCCAGTTTCGCCTTCATGGCCTCATTTTCTGCTTCGAGTTCCTTTGTCATCGACGGATCGGGCAGCCGTGGGCTCAGAAACCTCGAGGCAATCCATCCTTCCTGAATCTCGCCGTTTGGTTTCTTGTAACGCACTTTGGCATATGAGTGCGGATTCACGAGTTCGACGCCGGATGCGGGTGGAACGTTGAGAAGGGTTTTGCCGCTGGTTGACGGAGTGGCGCGTAGCGGGAGTTCCTGGGTGTCGGTCGTGTACGCTTGTACGGCCAGTGCAGCGCCCGTCGGGATCAGGATCGCCAGGGCAGTCGCCAGCGCCAGTGCTGATAGGAATCTATCCATATTCTTTTGCCTCGCAACCTGATAATTAGTGTCCATCCGGAAACCCGCATGAACGTAGGAGAATTTCACCTTATAAGACACGAGCAGTTTCCGATTTGGAAAGGAGACATTTTTAGCCCTGGCAAGGAAATCGAGGGGCTGCGCGGAGGCGTACATGGGTACCGCCTCGCGGAGCGTCGAGATCGGCGCTCGAGCCCGCCAAAGCCTCTGCGGCCACCGCCGAACGCAGTGGCCAAGTTGGCTGGCGGTCCCACCGCCCCAGGGGGGAAAAGGACCCTTTCCGGACGAAAACTAATTACATTAATAACTGTTTGCTAAAAACCCGGAGGCATTATAGATTCGCCTCCTGCGCCGGGCAAGGAAAAAGCCCATGTACCACATTTTCACAGGCTCTCAATACCCGAAAGTCACAAAAATATGCAAAAACTTCCTGAATTGATTGACACACACGCTCACTTGGATTTCCCCGAATTTGCCGATTCCATCCCGGCCGCCATTGAACGGGCGCTGCAAGCCGGAGTCAGCACGATCGTAACGATAGGCATCGATATCGATACGAGCCGCAATGCAGCCCGAATAGCCGGAAGCTATGACCGCGTTTACGCCTCGGCCGGGATTCATCCGCACGCTTCCTTTAGTATGGATGCCGGCGATCTCAGGGAACTCGAGATAATTGCTGCCAACCACAGAGTTGTTGCGATCGGTGAAATCGGGCTCGACTATTTCCGCGACAGACAACCACGACCGATCCAGAAAGAGTGCATGAAGCGTCAGATCGAGATGGCTGTCAAAATAGCAAAACCGGTCATTTTTCACATTCGGGACGCATGGGAGGATTTTTTTCAAATCGTGCCCGAATTTGCCTCCTCCCTGCCCCCCTCAGTTATGCACTGCTTTTCGGGAGATTGGAGAATTGCGCGCAGATGCCTGGACATGGGATTCTATCTCTCTATCCCCGGGGTTGTCACTTTTCCCAAAGCCGAATTGCTCCAAGATGTGGCAAAGCGCGCACCTTTGGACAGGCTCCTTGTGGAGACCGACGCTCCCTTTCTCGCACCTGTCCCGTACAGGGGCAAAACAAACGAACCTGCTTACCTCCTTTATACGGCCGAAAAAATCGCCGAATGCCGCAAAGAACCCTTCGAAAAAGTGGCCGCTCATACCACGAAAAATGCGCGGACGGTCTTTAAAATACAGTGCAGAAAGCATTAAAACATGAAAAGTCAGAAAAGAATCTTTCTCGTCTTTTTTATTATTATCCTTTGTATTGGCGCTGACCAGCTTACAAAACAGATTGTTAGATCGGACCTGCCGAGAACAAAGCGTTTAACATTGGTGAAAGGAATGCTCAGTCTTGACTATGTCGAGAATAAGGGCGGAGTTTTCGCTCTCGAGTGACTTCTGCCGGAAATGTGGCGCGGGAAAATCGTCACTATGGGAGTCGTTGCATTGCTGGGCGTTGGTATTCTTTTTCTTATGATTGCCAATGGACTGCGATTTCTTCAGCTGCTTGGTTTATCCCTGTTTTGCGCCGGCTGCCTCTCTAACTTGTTCGATCGAATCGCATTCGGAAAGGTAGTTGACTTTGTCAACTTCGGTTTGGTTGGACTTCGACCCTACATTTTCAACCTGGCCGATGTGGAAATAGGAATAGGGATAATTATTGCTATCTTCAGCAGCGCAATAAATTTTGTAAAAGTCGCCTCCCATAAATTCATTGAGCGCGCCCCATAATACCGGTAACGGATCGGTTTCACTTCCGGTGCGCACCCGGGACCATGGTCTTGCACTGAATTTAGAGTATCTAAGGTCATAATGCGATTTCCTGTTGCATTAGCCGGAAACATATTTATAATAATTGTATCCTACAATTGGTTCGAGATGAACTACGTTCCCTAAACTCGATTTTTCATTGGGACGAATTACCTAAACAATGGAGGAGTGCTTCAATGGCAAGAAAAATTATCGAAATCGCATCAGAGATCGTACAAACTCAAGTTTCTTTAGCTCCAATGTCGGCTACTGAAATCACGTTGTCACTCCGGCAAGTCTTTGGCACTCTCATGGAACTGCAGAAGGCAGAATCCGGCGAAATTGAACTGACCCTGGCACAGGAACCGGCCTCTTTACAGGAAAAAACTCCTGGAGCAATCACACCGGAAAGTTCAATTCAGAATGACAAGGTAATCTGTCTTGAATGCGGCGCCGAAATGAAGCAATTGACTCAGAAACATCTGACATCCCATGGCATCAGTTCAAAAGAGTACAAGAAAAAATACGGCTTCCCAATGCGAACTCCTTTGGCTGCAAAAGCATTAACCAAGGCGCGAAGCAAGGCTGCAAAAAAGAGGGGATTACCTGCGAATCTGGTGAAAGCGATAGAGGCCAGGAGACAGAGCAAGGCGCAAAGCGTTGCGCCGGGTTCACAGGAAAAGAAGCAACCTGTCGTGAGAAGACGCCGTAAGCAGAAGAGTGAATAACCGGTTTCATCCGTCTATACATAGCGACATAAATAGTTGTCTGATAAAGATTCCCGCCTTGGCGGCCAAAGCCGGGGTCCAGCATTCGTTCATCGACTCCACCGGTCGAAAAGACACTGGACCCCGGCGCCTGTCGATTTCCTGCCTCTGCCACCGCGAGCAATCTCGACGCTGTCCCTGACCTGTCCATGACCAGAGGCGTGGCGGCCCCACCGGCCCCACCGGCCCGCGGCGATTTTGCAAGCGGGCAATTTGGCAGCCGGTCCCACCGGCCCCACCGGCCCCGCTCCCATTTACCTTTGCGTGACTATCTCGAGCAACCGTCTGTAGTAAACATAATTCTCAAATGTTACGTCCGCGCGAATCCTGCCGTCAGCCAGAGGCACGTATCCGCCGTCGGCCAGAAGTGGGGGGACCTTCTGTTCGATTTCCCGTCTTATGGCTTCCTTGCCGCGCCGCAGCGCGTCCAGATCGATGCCTCCTATCAGGCGTAAATCCCGGCCGAACTCCCTGCGAATGTCACCATAGTCCATCGCCTCGACATTCACCTCGCAGGCCCACAGGCAGTTGAAACCCCACTTCAGAATACTTGGAATCAATATCCGGGCGTTCGCGTAAGTGCGAAATATTACGGTCTCCACACCATATTGTCTGATCACGGCCAAAACAGGCTCATAGCTTTTTAGCACGAATTCTTCATACATCCGGGGTGAGATCAAAGGTTTGTCATTGCCGCCGATAGGTTCGCTGAACACGACTGCATCCACATCGACCATTCGAAGTATGCGTTCGGTCAGTTTGGCTGCAAACTCACCCTGAATCGACATACTCTCGCGCACGAGTTGCGGATCGTAGTTGAGCAGCTCGATTAATTCCCTGAAGCGGTTCCAGCCCCGCACACCCATTGTGAGAAAAAAGCCGCGATGCACCCGCAGCATCAACGGGTAATCCCGCGCCTTTCCCGCCTTTGCATGAACGCTCAAATCTGCCGGGAGGCGGCCGCCGTCACGGTGGTCGAGACTCTTCCGCAAAACCGCCAACTCGGAGAGCGAAGCAGGCCATGTTTTTATTTGTGGAATGGGCTCGACGTCAGGTTCCAGTTCCTCATGACGATCCAGGGGAAACGCCTTCCGGATATCAGCGCCGCGCCTGAGCCCTTGTTTTCGCCACGCCTTGAGGACCTCATCCCTTATCCCTTCTTCGAAATAGGGGACACGATCAGGTTTTCCCAGGCGCATTACTTCCAAAAACCGCTCACGGCTGTTCATCGTCAACTTTTCGCTCTCCATACTCGACTCCATGCGGGCTTCTTTTCTTATTACCCGGGGCAGCTTAGTTTGCCGGGCTCTTCGAATCGTGAAAATATGCCAGCCCCCGCCAGGTAATCAAATCGACAATCACACCGAGATAGGCTCCGGCCACCAGGTCGCTGAAAAAGTGATACTGGGTTGCAATCAAAGCCACTGCAAGGACAAGGAGCGATCCTGCGCACACGGGACGCAGCCGGGGGAAGCACCTGCCGATTCCCAGCATCAATGCAGTGAAGACCGCCATATGCCCCGATGGAAAACTCGCAAAGTCTCCCCCGCCTTGAAACCAATGAAAGCCTAACAGATCGGGATGCAAGAGCCAGATGCGCGTATTCGTCCTTCCAAACAGGTCCTTTAAAAGGTCTTTGAGGACATACGTGAATGGAACTGACAGGCCGATAAGCTCCAGGAAATTCAAAATCCGGCTTTTGGGCCATTTTCTTGCCAGGTACAAGCGCACGGTCCAACTCACAACGGTTATGGCGCACACCAGTATTAACAGGAGGTCCGGCAAATTGGATACGCCCTCCGAAAGAAGAAAATCGACACCGGCCTTTTCCGACACGAATTCCGCAAGCCTGACGTCCAGATAGAGGATGCCGCAGATCATTAAGGCGGCGCAGACCACAAAGCTGCACAGCATGTTTTTCCATCTCATGTTGAAACCCCGGCTGGAGTAGATACCTTTCCGCATCGTCGAAGAGTCAAAATAGCCTGATAGCCTTCAGCCTAAACACCTTCAGCCTCTTGCAGATACCTTTCCGCATCGTCGAAAAGTCAAAATAGCTCCTTTCCTCTTCCATGTCGAATGCGTTCATATCAGCTTTTCATGTCCCTCCGATATTCCATGAAAAGAGCCGCAGGGTGGGCAAAAGGCCTAATCAAACTCAATCTCTACGCTTCGCGAGATGGAGCGCAGCCCACCAAGTCTTTTCGAAGCAGTAAAGGAAAATGGTCTCGTTTCGAGATATCCAGATTCAGGAATCAGTCAGGTCATGACGAACCCGGGCTAAGGTGGTATAGTGCAGCACTTGGAGGTGTTCAATGGGAAACTTATTCAAATGGCTCTTGCGGATCTTTACCGGATGCTTTGGAATTGGCTCTGTTTTGGCTTTTGCCGCGCTCGCCGGCCCTGTGACTTCCAGCATCATTATTGCCGAAACCAATTATAATTTTGGGCAACTCTCGGAAATGGAGCCGCTATCCCACGATTTCATTGTGAAAAACAGCGGTAAAGCCATTCTCAATATAAGAGACGTTAAACCCAGTTGAGGCTGCACCATTGCCCGTTTTGACCGGGCGATCCCTCCGGGTGCGGAAGGAAAAGTTACTTTAGAGTTAAGTCTTAAAGGGTTCCAGGGATACGTAAAAAAGACGGCAACCGTTTTGAGTGACGATCCGGCAAACCCTCGTATTGTCCTGCAGGTGGAAGGGACCGTTAAGCCTCTGATCGAGGTTCGGCCCGAGAAAACTGTCTATTTTCAGGGAACTGCCGATGCTCTTAAGGAAAAAACCATCGATCTGATCACGAACTCGAAATTGTTTCATATCGGCAAAGTCGATGACGATCTCGATAAGAAGGTCTTGTACAAACTTGAAACCGTAGAAGATGGAAAACATTACCGGCTCACAGTATCCAATAACACTTCGATGGAAAACTACAGGGGATCCATTACTCTTTATACCGACTTTTCGGAAAAACCTGAACTCACCGTCTGGGTAAACGGTTCTATCGAGGGCGAGATCGGGATCAGGCCCAAAGTTCTGGTCGTGGGCCGGCTAAGTCCTGATCAGGAGATACTTTCCGGAAAGGTGCTGGTTGTTGACAATAAAAACAAAGCCTTCAAAATCGTAAAATGCACGTACGACCAACGGGTGATTCATGTGAAGCAGGAGCCTTTCCCAAATGAACCCGGATTCAGCCTGGAAGTTACGCCCAAAATGGAGAATATCCCCCCTGGAAGCCGGATTCCAATTGTTCTGACGGTTGAAACGGATGTGCCTTCCGGAGAAAAGCTGCAAGTTCAGGTCCAGGCGATTAATCTGGCGGAAACGCAGAAGTGATTCCGATTGGCTGATCTAAAAAAATCCCCCCTGTCCCCCTTTACAAAAGGCGGACAGGGGGGATTTTGCTCTAGGATTCATTATTTAATTCAAAGAGATTCCTAAGTGCTAACCCGAACAAAGATTGATCAAAATGGAAGTGAGGTAAGAGAGATGGCTAAAATGAAATACTCGATAGAGGACCAAATCGCCCGGATAACGCTGGACGACGGGAAAGTGAACGCTATGAACTGGGAATTCTTTAACGAACTGAACGAATCGCTCGACCATGCCCAAGCCGATAAAGCGGCTGTCCTTATCTTTACGGGCCGCCCCGGAATTTTCTCGGCCGGCCTCGACCTGAAGCTGCTCCCCACCCAGAATCTTTCGGAGCAGTTCCGTTTTCAGAAGGCTTTTGCAACCACGATGCTCCGAGTCCTTCTCTTTCCAATCCCGACGATCGCGGCGTACAAGGGACATTCTGTCGCTGGAGGGTTCATCCTTTCTTGCGCCTGCGACCGCTTTATGGTCCAGGACGGTCCCTTCCTGATGCAGATGAACGAGGTGGTGAACGGGATGATGATCCCGAGCTGGATCTCCCTGGTCTGCCGCACCTCCATCCCCAGCCGCTGGTGGCGTGAGGTTCTGTTGATGGCGCGTCCGTTCACCCCCCGCGAGGCATTCGAACGGGGCATCCCCGATACCCTGATTGATGAAAGCGGGGATGTGCTTGCTGCCGCTTACGAGGTGGCGCGGGAACTCAAAAAGGCCTCCGGACGCGGATATGCCGTGACGAAGAGAACCCTTTTCAAGGCAGAGGCGGACCACGTCATAGAAATCCTCGAAAAGGAGCTCCTGAACTGGTTGATAAGTATGGGCATTCAATAGTAAACTTAGAGGGAAGCCGTTCGGTTTCCCTCTATTCCATACCTGTTTCAATGTATAATTACGAAAGAACCAACTTAGTCATTTGTGACCCGCTCATTAAGATATGCCAAAAATCGCAGGATGCACGCCAAAATCCAATCAGCCGGTTTCGTAAAATGCCCGATATCCACAACGATCCGCTACCCGGATCTCGTTGTCATTCCAACTCCCATTGTCATAATAGGGGGTTGGCAATTCTCAACGTCTCACCCATATGCACGTTCGCACCCGCTCACCAGCCTTCATCGCCCCGGCGTCACGCCATCTCCCCTTTTCCGCGTCTGTGAGAAAAACTAAAGGTTTTTATTGAAGCCCCGGGAAATCTTACTTATAATTGCGGGCAATTTGGGGGGCGCAGGTTTCATGACATACAGCGGTCTCCGATCGGATCTTTTGTAATATGGCCTGATTAACCGTTCAGGGAGTTTTGCCTTCAGGGGAGACTCCCTTTTTTACTTGGACAGGGGATTGTAGCGGCAAATGAGCCCTATAGCCGGAAAAAAGAAATTTTTGTGCTGCTTTCTGGTCGCTTTCTTGAGCGGCCTTGTATTGTGCGGCGGTTTTGCCCGGTCAAATCAACTGCCGGCTGCTCCGGGCCAGTCTGAAAAACGCACGGCCCTGGTCATCGGCAACGCAGCCTATGAATCGGGGGCCCTCCGCAATCCCATTAACGACGCCAGAGCCATAGGCAGGGCGCTCGCGGACCTTTCCTTCGAGGTTACACTGAAGGAAAACCTGGACCAGAAACAAATGAAGCGCGAGATCCAGGCTTTCGGGGAAAAGCTCCAGAAGGGTGGCGTCGGGCTTTTCTATTACGCCGGGCACGGGGTCCAGGTCAACGGGCATAACTACCTTATCCCGGTGGGTGCGGCGATCGAGCATGAAAATCAGGTCGAATATGAAGCGGTCGATATGGGCGCAGTGCTGAGCGAAATGGACTACGCCCATGCCCGGATGAATATAGTTATCATTGATGCATGTCGAGACAACCCGTTTGCCCGTAGTTTCCGCTCCATATCGATGGGGCTGGCCTCGATTGACGCTCCGACCGGTACCCTGATTGCCTACGCTACGGCGCCTGGTTCTGTGGCCAACGACGGGCCGGGAGAAAACGGCGTCTATACGGGCGAACTCATCAAGGCTATGGTTCAGCCGGGACTTAAGATCGAAGATGTCTTCAAGCAGGTGCGCTCGGCGGTGCGTGAGGCCACCGGGGGCAAACAGGTACCATGGGAATCTTCATCGCTGGAAGGAGATTTTTACTTCCTTTGGCCCCCGCCAAAGCCTCCAGGGCAGCCGGCCTCCACTCCGCCGCAGCTAAATCCTCCCGGCGCACCGGAGCGTTTGGCCTCCGGACCTGCTGAAGAACCTGCCTCACGCGGCGAAAAGCCCATAAAGACTGTCAAAACCTGGAAAGAACCGGTCACGGGGCTGGTATTCGCATGGACGCCGGGCGGGTGTTTTCTCATGGGCAGTCCGCAAAGTGAGAAAGGCCGCTCCGAAGACGAAGGGCCCGTGCACGAGGTTTGCCTCGACGGCTTCTGGATAAGCCAAACGGTGGTTACCAACGCTCAGTTCAGGCAATTCCAGAAAGATCACGACAGCAGGGACTACGCCGGCCATTCACTCAACGGCGATGGGGAGCCTGCGGTATACGTGAGCTGGGTGGACGCCAATAACTTTTCGCAGTGGCTTACCGGACAGAACGGCGGACAATACAATTTCCGGTTGCCAACCGAAGCCGAATGGGAATATGCCTGCCGGGCCGGTTCCGACACCTCCCGGTATTGGGGCGAAGATGCCTCCAGGGCCTGTATATACGAAAACGTCGCAGATTATACGGCCGAAAGACTCCTCGGAATCAAGCAGGTCCACGAATGCGATGACGGCTACGCGACGACGGCCCCGGTCGGTTCTTTCCGGCCAAACGCGCTTGGGCTGTTCGATATGCTCGGCAACGTGCTGCAATGGTGCTCGGACGTTTATGGCGTCGATTCATATGTGCGCCACGATAGAAACAATCCGCAAAATACCGATGAGAGCATGGGGCAAAGCCGTGTGATTCGAGGCGGGTGCTGGCGTGGTTCGGCCGATTCTATCAGGTGCGCCATTCGTGGAAGCGGTCTGCCAAACAGTATGAAAGACGATCTCGGGTTCCGGATCGTGCGCGAGCCTTAGAGCATCTCTCGTTTTCCCACTTCTTGAAATCGGATCTCACGCAGGGAGGCTGAGATGAAAGTTGTCGGATTCAATGGAAGCGCAAGAAAAGACGGCAATACCGCGATCTTGATCAACTATGTCTTCGGCGAACTCGAGAACGCAGGCATCCATACCGAGATGGTGCAGCTTTGCGGCAAAAGTATCCGTGGCTGCATGGCCTGTTTCAAGTGCTTCATCAACAAGGACGGTCACTGTGCCGTTGATAATGACTATTTGAACCAGTGCATCGACAGCATGACTCAGGCCGATGGGATAATACTGGGTTCGCCTACATATTTCACCGACGTAAGCGCCGAAATGAAGGCCCTTATCGACCGGGCGGGCCTGGTGGCCAAAGCAAACGGCGACATGTTCAAGCGCAAGGTTGGAGCGGCGGTCGTAGCCGTCCGCCGCGCAGGGTCAGTCCGCGTATTTGATTCCATGAATCACTTTTTCCTGATCAGCCAGATGATCGTGCCGGGGTCGAATTACTGGAACATGGGATTCGGGCTCGAAAAGGGAGACGTGGAAAAAGACGCTGAAGGGATCGAAACGATGAAGACCCTTGGGCGCAACATGGCCTGGCTGATCGAAAAGATTAAGGAATAAAACATGGGTTTGAGGGGTTTAAGTCAGATGAAATTCAAAAAAAGATCGATCGTCTCAGTCGTATTTGTGCTGCTTTTCTTTCAACCTGCTTCGATACCTGGCGGGACATGGGGTTTGTCCTTGGCAGCCGAAGAAAAGGGACCTCCTCCTCCCTATCCCGAAGTGGATTTTCGATGGGCTTTTGCGGCCAAAACGCTCGAGGATGGAAAGAGCAGCACGCAGCCGGTCACTCAAGACATGGCCCTCAAATCTGGCGACGAAGTCAAGATGATGGTCGAACTGCAACGGAAATGTTTTGTGTACCTTTTCCACGATAACCGGCAGGGTAGCGTCAAACTGCTCTTTCCATATGCCCTCCAGCAGTTTGAAGGCGATTATCAGCCCGAGCGCAGGTATTACATCCCGCGGGGAGATGCATGGTTCAGGCTCGACGAAAACCCGGGTCATGAAGTATTCTATCTGGTAGCCTCCCCAAAACGCCTCGATGAGCTCGAAAAGGCATATCTGCGGCACGAGTCCGCCGAAGCGGCCTTAAAAGTTGACACGGCCCGGGCGCTTGTCGATCTGATAAAGGAGCTTAGAAGGGAACACCGCGAACTGAGTTCGCCCGCCGAGCGGCCGGTTCCCATCGGGGGCGCCTTGAGAAGCGTCGAAAAAGTCCAGGACCCCGACCGTTTGGACATCGCAGCTTTTGCCGACGAGATTATGTCGTCCGGCTTCGTGGCCAGGACTTATACGATTGAGCACAACTAACCGGAAGCAGACCCGGACGTACCTCCTTGCGGCAATTGCTGCCTTCGGCATTGTGCAACTGATTTTCCTGCTTCTCGGGGGATTGTTCGAAACCTGGAATTCACAGGTCTTCGACAGGTTTTTCCTGTTTCGTTCCTCGATTGCTGCACTCAAGCCTCCCTACGATGGGACTGTAGTTCACGTAGACATCAACGATACCGCCATCCAGCAGTTAAAAACCTATTATCTGGCCCGCTCCCAGTACGCCCGGGTAATTCGAAACCTTGCCGCAATGCATGTAGCGGCCCAGGCATACGATCTGATTTTTGCCGCCGGAACCAACCAGGCCGATGACCAGGCGATAATCGGAGCGACGCGTGAGGCGGGCAACGTCTACTTCGGCATGGCCATTGACATGGGATCTCAGAGTGGGGCGCTCCCCGGCCGAATAGCCCCCGACGTTCGCGAATATCTGGACCGTACGAAGTGGGACGTGCAAGTGGAGGGCCAATCGGGGGACCTCTACACCGGGACCAAGCCCCTCATCACTTTTCCGCCCCTTGCCGAAGTCTGCAGGGGAATCGGGTTTCTCAGCCTGAAAACGGACCGTGATGGAGTAATCCGCCGTGTGCCGCTGCTCGTCCGGTGCGAAGGCGGGTTTTATCCAAGTCTGCCGTTCCGCGTAGTTTGCGACTACCTCGGGGCAGGGCCGGAAAAAATTACCATAAAGCCGGGCAGCTACATCCGCATCAGGGACGCAAAAATCCCGGGAGGCCAGCCTCGTGACCTTTTCATCCCGATCGACAGCAATGGCGCGATGATAATTAATTTCATCGGACCATGGGGGGAGATGCGTCATTACAATTTCGCGCAGATCCTTTCCGCCTCGGGCGACCGGGACGCATTTGAGATGTGGACCGAAGAGCTTTCGGGAAAAATAGTCGTGGTCTCCGACGTTTCCACGGGCGCGACCGATCTCGGAGCGGTGCCGGTGGATATAAATTTCCCGCTGAGCGGCCTGCATGCCAACGTAATCCAGACGATACTTTCCCGTGCCTCTTTTTACGAGATAAGCCCTTCCGGGATACTGGCGATTGAGCTGGCGATGGGCGCCCTCATTTTCCTTTTATCGACCCGCTTGTCCATGATTTTATTCGCCGGAGGGGCCGCGTTGCTCGTAACTTGCTATGCGGCCGCAGCGCTCGCCCTTTTCCTTACCCATGGACTGATGCTCAACGTAGTCCGTCCCGCAATCACCAGCGCCGCCGTCGCTTCGCTCATCATGGCTTTCCGGTATTCCCGGGACTCAAGGGAAAAGGAGGTTCTGAGGAGGTCCTTCGAGTCCTATTTTCCACCCTCGGTTGTGGAAAGGATCATTGCCGACCCGGCAATGATGAGCAAGGGGCAGAGAAAAGAGCTGACCATCCTTTTCAGCGACATCAAGGATTTTACTGCACACTCTTCCTCGTATTCGCCCGACAGGATTCGGGGCTTTTTGAATGACTATTTCGAAACAATGGTGGAAGTTGTATTTACATACAAGGGGACGGTCGACAAGTACATCGGAGACGGCATGATGGTCTTTTTCGGAGACCCCGAACCCGCGCCGGACCATGCCCTGAGATCGGTCCAGGCGGCAATCGGGATGCAGAACAAGGCGCGCGAACTGAACGCAAAATGGGCCGCGGAAGGCGGTTTTCCGCTACGCGTGCGGATCGGGATAAATACGGGGGAGGTCGTTGTTGGAAACATGGGGTCTTCTAGAAGGCTGTCATACACCGTGCTTGGTTCGGCGGTGAACATGGCGAAAAGGTTGGAGTCGAGCGCCCCGGTTGACGGCATCCTGATTTCGCAGAGCACCCGTGACCTCGTTGCACCTTTTATTTCTACCCGGCTTTTCGGAGAGATCCGGGTAAAAGGCATCCAAGCCCCCGTTCGTGCTTATCAAGTAGAGCATGAATCCCTTCCTCATCAATCGAATGAGTGAAGGCAGGCCGATTCTACCGAATCCCTGCTTTCGTAAAAGTAACCCTGCCTGTGCCCGGGATGGTGAATTCGATCACGCCTTCCGAGAGATTTCCCTCTATGATGCCGCCGGCTTTCGTGTGCAGCAGGATTCCCGCTGCCTGCGATTCCCATTTGAAATCAATTCTGTCATCCTCGGATGTCCAGGAGCCCTGGCCATCGGGCTCGAGTTCAAGGTCTATTCTTTGCCCCTGTTCCCCGGTGGACTCGGCAACATACCTGCCTGGGACCGCCGTCGTATCGTCGCAACCCGGAAGAGCGGCAAGGCAAATGAAGAAGACCGCAAAAAGCCGGCAAACCAGGCGCTTCATATGCGAACAGTTCTAAACGGCAGTGAAAATTTTCGTTCCAGATGGAAGGCCCTGTCCAAAAACAAAACATGAAGGATCATGATCACCCACGCCAGGTCTCTTACCAGGGTCCGCCAGCTTATCTTCTCTCCCAGAGTATGGAAGCAGCCGCAGCTTATGGGAGCATCCCTCATCAGGTTTACCGCGAGGCCGGTGGTGAACAGCACCAGGAAAAAGCAGGCAAGAGCGGCCGCTGACCGGGAGCGTATGCCAAGCAATAGCAGAGTCCCGCATATGAGTTCGATCCAGGGCAGACCTACCGCCACCAGGTTTACGGCCCAGTAGGGCACTATCTGATAGCTTGCAATAGTTTCCGCGAATTCAGAGGTGTAGTTGATTTTGTACATGCTGGCGTAAATGAACAGTCCTCCCAGATAAAGCCTGAAGATCAGGGCCAGATAACGATGCGTCAGAATCTCTTTCAACATTCGTCTCACTCCTCCAGCGGGTAGCCTCTCTTCTGCCATGCAGCCAGGCTGCCCGGCATTATGCTGATATTACGATGGCCTCGGGCCTGAAGCCTGGATGCCGTCTCTTCATCATGCAGCCTGCTGATGTCCCTGCCATAGACGATGATTTCCCTCTCCGGGTCCGTCCCGGCAAATTTCATCATGTAGACGAAATCGAACAGGGCAGTGGGCAGGCTTACGGCCCCGGGAATGTGGCCTTGCCGATAATATTCAGCGGGCCTGGCATCCACGAAAAGAACCGATTTTGCATCGAATTTCGCTTTTGCGGAATCAGGATCTATGAAAGGAGGGCTCGAGGCCGACCATGACTGCGGCAGAAGCCTGACTGAGCCAGGGTTTGCGGCATTGAACACGAGGCCCAGGATGAAGCCGCACACGACCATTACCAGGATGTCAGAAATCGAGACGCGCCTTATTTTCTCGATTTCCTGTTGCACGGCGGACTCAATACTGCTGGTTTTCTCTTCGAGCAGCTCAATTTCGCGGCGGCTGGCCCCGAGTTTTTCCGAGGTCGCCTGGAGTTGGCTCGCCTTGCTGTCGAGATCGGTGCTCAATTCCCGGACCGTCTCGTCACGCTCCATTTTCTTCTCCAGGCACGCCTTCACCCTGGCTCTCAGCATGGTTGGATCGAAGGGTTTTGACAGGTACTCCTCGGCACCGATTTCAATGCAGCGCACTGCACTGTCCACCTCATTGAACGCGGAGATCATAATGACGGGTATATTGTGCAGTCTATCGGTGTTTCTCATCTGCTTGAGTACCTGGTACCCGTTCATCTCCGGCATTATGATGTCCAGCAGAACCAGGTCGAAATCGTGCGCCGTGAGCAGCTCGAGGGCCTGGCGGCCGTTCTCTGCCGTGATGATCTTGTGCCCTGCCCGCTTGAGGCAACTGCAGACCAAACTCCGATTGGCTTCATCGTCATCCACGACAAGTATGCAACCCTGTGGCGCTTCCCGTGGCGAACTCAGACTTCCCATCGCCTGGATGATGTCTGCGGCGTCATGGATTGCTTTAGCCTTGTCCGGCTTTTTATTGGCATTCCCGGGTATCGTGCTCGCAACGCTTGCGGGGAAAACGAGCTGTTCGACAATCTCCTTAAGCTGTTTCGCTAAGCCGTAAATTACGTGCAGATCGTCCGCGAGCCCTTGCCGTTCGGCCTTTTGGGCACTTTCGCACAGGGCTTCCCCATGGGATATGAGAGTGCTCAACGGTATTCTCAGGCGCTCTTGCAGAATGATCAATATTCTCTGAAAATCGGCATTGCTCAGGTTGGCTTCAATTTTCCCGGGGTCGAGAATATCGATTATCACCTCCAGGATTTGCTTCCCCGCTCGGTTGACATACTGAAGATCGATGGATGGACCAGGCCCATCGGCCTGTTCCATATCTTCCAGGAGAATCTCGGAGAATCCGATAATCGCGCTCAGCGTGTTGCGCAGTTCATGCCTCAGGTTTGCCACGAGTGCATGCCTGGCCGGATCGTCTCCAGGCGCGCTCGGGCCCGGTTCTTGTTGCCACTCGAGTGATGCCCCGCTGCTTCGTTCAATCATGTCAGGTTCGCTGGTAACCATAGAACGCTGTCTTCCCCCCGGAAATCCCCACGCTTTAACTATCCTCATCGACAGCGGCAATTAATTACTTAAGAAAAAATTGTGCATCTGCGTACATCTGCGACATCTCCCTGACCTGTCGATGATCAGGATAATCAGTTTTAAAGAGCCTGTAAGGGGGAAGGGCTTCAAGGATTTATCCGCAGATGGGGTAATGAAGAAGAGATTCAAAGATTTATCCGCAGATGTCGCAGATTTACGCAGATTACCGCAGATGTTTCAAAGGGAAATGAACAGACTTACGCCGTTATTGGCGCTGCGATGGTGGTTCATGGCGAGTTAGGACACGGTTTTCTAAGACCTGTTTATCAGGAGGCACGGGGAAGAAAACTGCGGCTGGCCGCATTCCCTTCAAGCAGAAGTTCCCTATGACAGTGTTCTATCCGACGCGAACGGCCTATCCTATCGCGCCTTACCTGCGGGCTGGTAAATTATTTGCGCTTTCAGGTCCTTTAGCACGTCAAGACCCATAGCCCTGTTCTCCCTGTCATCTCCCGGGGTGCAAACCGGCCCCTGGATACCAGACTCAAATTTCCGGACGACAGTTATGACTCTGCCTTCCTGTTGGTAGGTCGAATCATAGCGTGACCTGCCGTTGGCGAGATGAGTGTCCTTTGGCAACGAAGTTATTTTTACGCTTTTGGGAAAATAGATTTTGAACTCCTCGGTAGAAATATCACCCGTGCAAATGTAATCGAGCGTACGTTCCGGCAGGTTTATTCCACTGAAGTTAGAAAGGACCGAACCACCGCTGGGCCAAACGGGACTCACCCGAATCGCGCCCGGACCGGGAATGTTAAAACCCCCGGTCCCGTGAAATTTAAAAGAATAGGTGTACTTCTCGGAAGGGACACGAGGATCGGCTTTAGTGAGTGTGCCGGTCCCGGTGAAGCCTGCCTGCTCGAGGACTTTACGCACAAGGGTGTCTTCCATGTTTGGCTGGATAGAGGCCATATATTGCCTGATTACCGCAGAGATGAGCCCGGTCTCCTCATTGGTGACCTCTCCATCTGCTGACCCGTCATCGTTGATATGAAGCACCATCCTCATGGTCGATGACTGGTCCTGGTAACTGGCGCGGGGGGTTCGCTGAATGCCCCGGAAGTTGCTGGTATGAACCACAGGCTTGTCACAAAGGGTTATGGGCAGGAGCCCGAAGGGTGTGTACTCGGAACTGGGGTCAAAATAGAGATCAAGACGGGGAATGTAGATTATCACATGATTTATCACTTCAGGTGAAGCGATAACCGGGAGTTTGAAGCTGCCTCCCGAATGGACCAAAACAGCCGTGCTATCGATCCCTGCCGATGCCAGAAGAGCTTGCAAAAGCACCACGTGGTCCTTGCAGTCGCCCAGTTTGTTGCCGAGCACCTGTTCCGCATCATGAGGCACTATGGAGCCAATCCCCATGGAGTTCCCGGCATAGCGGACGTTTTTTGCTACCCAGGTGCAAATGATCTTCGCCTTCTCCAAATCCGTACCGGCGCCGGCCGTCAATTCGTTTGCCAGCCGGCGGATCTTTTCCGTAGGCCGGCCCTTTGGCCTCGCCTCCTTTTCATAAGCTGATGAGATCGCACCGTAATCCTTGAAGGAGGATACAATTATCAACGGACCGTAATCAAGCAGGTCGACAGCACCAATCTCGGGTTTGGTAATCTCATGGTTCTCGAAGCTCCAAACCCACTGCATACGGCCGCCTCGGTCTTCGACTCGTCCACCTCTCACGCCTCTGGCAAAAACATGAAGGTCCAGCGAGTTGATCGGAACGCTTACACTGATTACGGTGTCGTCACAAGCCGCGTACTTGTAAAAGACCTGCTTTAGCGAGAAATTGCCGGGGAACAGCGGCTTTTTGCAAACTCTCTTGTATGAATAGGCTATCTTGTCGCCTACACTGAGGTCGGGAAAGATGATGGTCTTGGCTTTGAGGTCGCTGAACATTGGCCCCCCACCAGTAACAGCGTCCCGTTCCTGAAGGTTCGGAGGGGGCACTTTGATACGGCGCCCGTCTTTCTTGAGCGTATAGGCCGAGAGGATTTCGGCTTTGTCAAGGCTGGTGCTGTAAATCAATGAAGACTGGCCAACGGCTTTGATCCCCTCTTCGGTTAGAACAGTGCAGATGATATCCATGGTCATTGTGTAAGTACCGTCGGGGTTCACTTCGTAATTTCTGTGGTATTTGTCGTACTTAATGATTCCTGCAAACTGTTCTGAATTTACCTCATCGGCTTTTGCATCGAAGCAAATGGAACAGATAAATGCTATCGATACGAAGAGCATGGCGACTGCTTTAATGATTTTTACAGGGTTCAAAGGCATTGCTCCTTCTGAGCACAACTGCGGTAAAAAAGTTTTCCTCGCTGAACTCTGCGCGCAAATGGTCATTTCACGCCCGTTATAATCTCAACAAGACCCCGATACTGTTCGAGTTTTTGATCATAGTGGCAAAACGGCAGGTATGCAAGCTCCTATTGGAGTATTGTCAAGGGTATCTGGCCACAAGTGCAAATTTCCGGGGCGAAGCCGCCTGCCTGACTAAGCCCCCCAATGTTGTTGATTTAAGGATTTTGAGATTCAGCGCTTCAGGGATTTTGTTGCGGTTCGGGTCGCCCATTGAAAGGCAGCGGTCAAGAGTAAAGTTTCCCCCATTCCGGAACAATTCCTTTTTCTGAGATGGCTCTTTACCGCAAAGCTCCCGAGTGGGGCCCGTGCGGAGCCAACTCATT